>Ga0210388_10002322_pt1 | contig 14791 bp, 9 predicted proteins | sample IncBWC19OmetaG_FD_155485 | JGI IMG/M metagenome (GOLD analysis project Ga0210388, IMG submission 155485) | Forest soil microbial communities from Barre Woods Harvard Forest LTER site, Petersham, Massachusetts, United States - Inc-BW-C-19-O ...
GGGCGATAGCGGCGCGTGGGCGGCGACTGCCTGCTTTATCGACTTCCTTCACGATCCCGCGAAGCTGGACTCGCTCGATGTGCATGGATCGAGTGTGCAATTCAAAGTGAATGGCGGCAAAGGCGCATTCGACGGGAAGATTGGCGCGGATGGGAATTCGATTTCAGGCGCGTGGACGTGGAACCAACAGACAGCGCCGCTGGAGCTGCGCCGCGCCAGCAAAGAGACGGCGTGGTCAACGCCATTCGACTATCAGTACCACATGAAAGATGTAACGTATGCGCGGCCTTCGCCGGCCGAGGCCACGATTACCTTTTCACCCAAGCTTGCTGTTGACTATATGGAGCAGGGCGCGGCGGCGTGGACCAGCGATTGGCAATGCGTGGCCTGTCACACCAATGGATCGTACATGGTGGCGCGGCCGCTGATGACACAGCAACTGGGACCGCCGCAGAAAGAGCTGCGCGAGTTTTTTGTAACGACATTGCAGGGAGAGTTGGCCACAGATCCCAAGGACCTGAAGCCGGAGTATGACTCGACGCAGGCGGTCTACGTGGCCGCGGGACTGGCGATATGGGATGCGCATGTGACGCACCGCTTGTCGCCGGAGACGGCGGAGGCTCTGGATATGATGTTCAAGTTGCAGCGGGCCGATGGGGACTGGACCATCAGCGACGATAACAACCCGCCGCTGGAGTCGAACCGTTATCAGTTGGCAACGGTGGCGGCGCGGGCGGTGGGCAACGCGCCCGGCTGGCTGGCCGAGCAGCATGGCAAGCCGGTTGAAGCGAAGATCAATCTGCTCGAAAATTACTTGCGCGCCGAAGGCAAGGTACAGGGCGACTACGATCGCACGGATTTGCTGTGGGCGGCGGCGGAGCTTCCCGGCCTGCTGGATGCGCAGCGGATGCAGCAGCTGGTCGCGATGATCTCCACGCATCAGATGCCGGATGGCGGCTGGTCGATCAGGACATTTGCTCGGCCGGAGGAATGGGGCAAGGGAAACCGCGCACAGAAGCTGAGAGCGGAACCGGACTTTGTCGATCCTCCCAGCGACGGGCACATGACGGGCCTGGCCATCATTGCGCTGCGCAAGGCGGGTGTTCCGGCGAGCGACCCACGCATTCGACGCGGTGTTTCATGGCTGCTGACCAATCAGCGGTCATCGGGGCGCTGGTGGACGCGGTCGCTGAACCGCGATGGCTGGCAGTTCATCAGCTACAGCGGGACGGTTTATCCGCTGCTGGCTCTGTCAATGTGCGGTGAGCTACCTGTTTCCGGTGCGAATCCGGCGATTGCGAAAGGTATTTCGGCGGCGGGTTCGCGGTGAGAGTTGCGCACCATCCCAAGTCGAGGCCCAAGTCGAGGCCCAAATCGAGGACGAACCCGCAACGCGATTCGAAACTTGTCGGCGCTTTTTTGCAAATATTTCCCCTTCGTCAGGATTCCTGCTGCGCCCGGTGAGCAATGCAGGCCACACCTTGGCGGCCCGGTGTTGTATCGTCTTCAACAGGTGCAGGTTCCCCGGTTTACCCGCAGCCGCTTACAACTCCGACTGTGGAATCTGCGTCCAATGCCTTGGGTCAGCGCAGAGTTTCACCTCGATCTGAGCGTGCGCCGATCCTGTAAGCCAGTGCCGCGGGGCTTTCCATTTGCGGCCAACCGGAGAAATTTGCTACGCTCAGGCATTCTTCAGGCTGGGCGAAAGGAGAATTTTCATCATGTCAGAGGACAACAAGCTTCATCATCTTGGATGGTTTATCGCAGGATTAGGCGTGGGTGCGGTGGTCGGGATTCTTTATGCCCCCAAGAGCGGTAAGGAAACCCGCGAGAGCCTGGCCAACAGCGCCCGCGAGGGCACCGAATATGTGCGCGTCAAAGGCCAGCAGGCGGTTGAGCAGGTGGGCGTCCTGGTGGACAAGGGCAAGGAGCACATCAGCACACTGGTGGACAAGAGCAAAGACCAGGTGGGCGAGTACATTGATCGCAGCCGCGAAGTTGTGGATCGTGGACGGGCGCAGTGGGAAGAGTTTGTCGAGCGCGGCAAGACCCTGGTTACGGACCAGACCACCCGCGTGGGTGCCGCCGTTGAAGCGGGACGCAACGCTTATCGCACCACCACAGTCGACCCGACGGAACTGTAGGGGAAACTGTTCGCCGCAGATATCCGGGGCGCGCCCACCCCAGTCTGATTGATCCGCTCCGGAAGTGAGCATGTGAGTTGCCCGTAGCGGCTCACGCGCTCATCTCCGGATGAGGACGCATCCTGTTGGCCTGGGATGCGAAGAACGATTTTGTGCAAGTCCGCAGTCGAGCTGCGCGAGAAGACTTTCGAGGCCAACCATGAATCATGAAACCATTCAGTTGGTTTGTATTGCGGTAATTGCAGCGGCCGTGGTGATACAGACAGTTGTCTTGCTGGGAGTCCTGGCGGGAGTCGGCAAAGCCCTCAAGGCGATTAAAGACGAAGTGGACGACATGAAGTCGTCGGTCATTCCATATGTGAACACCACGCGGGAACTGGTGAACCGTCTATCTCCAAAAGTGGAGTCGACGATGACCGATGTCTCCGAGCTTGCTCGCATCTTGCGTACCCAGGCGGCGGACGCGGAGGCATCGGTGGCGCAGGTGCTGGCCACCGTTCGCAGCCAGACCACCCGCATCGACGGGATGTTGACGGACAGCCTGGACGCAGTCGACAAAGCGGGCGATTTTGTTACCAGGGCTGTGAGCAAGCCGGTAAGACAGATCTCCGGCTTGTTGGCCGGTTTCAAGGCAGCCATTGAGTCGCTGGGCTCGCGCAACTCGTCGAACAACAATTCAGGCTTCCGCAACGCCCCTTTGCGTGACGTCCCCATGCGCGATGATAAAGACTTGTTCGTCTAAAATCCCTTTTCCCTCGTCCTAAAGTCATGTTGACATGGGGGCGAGGAATGAGAAATCGATTCATTGCTCTATTGGCGGTATCCATTGCCGCACTAATTGCGACCGCCGCGGCGCAAACCACTCCTAAAGCGATGCTTCTGGCACTCTCCAAACAAGATCACACGCTGTCCATCATCGACCCGGCAGATCTGCATGTGGCGGCGCGGATTCCGGTGGGCGACGATCCGCATGAAGTGGTTGCCTCCACGGATGGCAAGACGGCCTATGTTTCAAACTACGGCTTCGGCGCGTTTCATTCGCTTGCGGTGATCGACCTGGTTGGGGAAACGCGGCTGCCGAGCATCGATCTGGGCGCGCTGCGCGGGCCGCATGGACTGGACTTCAAGTTGGGCAAGGTGTGGTTTACTGCCGAGGCGGCGAAGTCGATCGGCAGCTTCGATCCTGCGAGTGGCACAATCGACTGGATCATGGGCATCGGCCAAGACCGTACGCACATGATTTATGTGTTTGCCGATGGCAAACGGATTGTGACCACGAATGTGAATTCGGCTACGGTGACGATTCTGGAGAAGACGGATGGGCGCGCGGGTGGGCCGCCGCCGGGAACGCAGCCTGTACGCGTGCCGGCACCGGCGGGCGGGGATTGGAAGTTGACTGTGATTCCCGTGGGGCGCGGTTCGGAGGGATTCGATGTTTCTCCGGATGGCAAAGAAGCCTGGGTAGCCAACGCGCAGGACGGTACCGTTTCTGTGATTGACATTGCGCAAGAGAAAGTGACAGCGACGCTGGCCGCGAATGTGCCGGGGGCGAACCGGCTGAAGTTTACGCCGGATGGGAGGCTGGCGCTGATTTCGGCGCAGCAGGCTCTCGTGGTGCTGGATGCGGCAACGCACAGGGAAGTGAAGCGGCTGGCCAATGTCCACGGTTCAGGCGGCGTCCAAATGCAGCCTGACGGTGCGAGGGCCTATGTGGCCTGCGGGCGGGATGGCTACGTGGCCGTGATCGACCTGAAGACACTGGAGATGGCGGGCAAGGTGGATGTTGCCAGTCCCGATGGGCTCGCGTGGGCGATACAACAATGACGGTTCGCCTGCTGCGGAGTTCGTTCGTGTTTTCTAGAGAGAGGCTGATTGAGGTTTGGGGTTTTCCACCCTTGCGATAAAAACAAGAACATCGTGCCCAGAGAGCGCCCAGATGGGGCACCCGGCACCAGTATGAATTCGTATGAAACCAGCTGCTACTTTTCGTCGAGCTGAATCACTTGAATTGCGTAGCCGGGTACGGTGTGGTGCAGATGATTGCTGACGCCGGGCAGCGCGCTTTCTTCGGGCACAATCTGGGTTGGCTTCTCCAGCGTGTTGGTGGCTTGGGTGCTGTTTGCCTTGAGGGTGATGAGCGTGCCTGTCTGTGCAAGCTTTGCGCCTGGGATCTCAATCTCCACGGGCAGCGGAGTGGACGAGGCGTTCACCAGTTTCAGGTAGAGCCGATTCTTCGCAGCGTCGCGCGTAATGGAATAGAAAAACTTTGGGTTGCTTGCGTCGATGCCCGCGCCTTCGAGTTTTGAGCTGAGGGTCTCGCTTCCCAGATATTTTGCGAACATCACCTGCGTCCAGTAGCTTGGCGAGCCGTAGCTGTGCATGGCGTCATAGCCGATTAGGTCAGTCTCCCACTGCATGCCGCCGGGGTCGACGCGGACGAGCAGCGGCGCGTAGGCGGCCATGATGACGATGTCGCTATTGCGTTCGAGGCCGGTCAACCATGCCGCGTCGCCCAGAGCGGCGCCAAAATCGGGCGTGGGCGAACCCTCGCGCGTGGCCCATTCACCGACGAAAATCTTGGTGCCGTTGCGGTCGGCTTTATCGTAGCGTCCCGCTTCCCAGCGGGGTGCGGAGTCGGAAGTGGGCGGGTCGTAATGCGTGGCGTCGTGGAAGAACTGCGTAGCCTTCACGTAGAAATGCTCGTCCAGCACATCGGGTTTGATGTCCTTGGCGGGCGCGGTGGTAATGAGCGTCAGGTTGGGATATTTCGCTTTGATGGCTTTGTAGAAGGGCGGGAGCCGCTCGGAGTAGCTGCCGGAGCGGTCTAGCCAGTCTTCGTTGCCGATTTCGACATAAGTGAGCGCAAAGGGCGCGGGATGTCCATGCTTCGCGCGCTCGGCGCCCCACTTGGTATCCGGCCCGCCAGTCACGTATTCAATTTCGTCGAGTGCGTCCTGAATGTAGGGCTCGAGATCGTGCCCGGCGTGCACATGCTCGCCCCGGAGCGAGTAGCCGGCATACACAGCGAGCACCGGCTGCATCTTCAGGTCCTCGCACCATTCCAAAAACTCCAGAAGGCCAAGGCCGTCCGAAGAGTGATAGCTCCACGGGCTGGGATGGGTGGGGCGGTCAACCAGCGGGCCGATGGTCTTTTTCCAGTCGAAACGGTCGGCGATGCGGTCGCCTTCAAGGTAATTGCCGCCGGGGAAGCGCAGGAAGGCCGGATGCATCGCGGCCAGCTTCTCCATCAGGTCAATGCGATTGCCGTTGACGCGGTCGTGGTAAGTGGGCGGGAACAGCGATACCAACTGGAACCAGACCGTGCCCGGATGCGCCACCGTCAGCACAAGATGATTGGCGGAAGACGGGGCAATTTCACCGGTCTTGAGCGTAAAGGTGTATTGCTTCCATTCTGTGCCCGCGATGGGGACCGTGGTTGTCGTTACGGCTTTGCCGGTGCTGTCGCCCACTACGCTCACGGTTGCCGGGCCTACATCGGCTGAGCCAACTTTGGCGTAGAAGGACCCCTTGTAGGTGGTGTTGGGCCGCATGACGAAGCCCCAATAGCCCACATTCAAAACGCCTGCCGGGTTTGCTGCGTCCGCCTTCTCCACATCGAGGCGAATGCTCGATTTCAACGCTTCGCTCGGGCCGGTGGTCTTGTCGGCATCAATCTTTGCCGCGGCATTGCCGTTTTCCACCAAATACCAGTAGAGAACGCCGCTCCAGTCGCTATAAAAGGTGCGGTTGCGCACCATCTCCGCGTAGAGGCCGCCGTCGTAGGAGTAGTTGATCTCCTCGGTCATTAGGCCATAGAGCGTGGGGCTGACCGTGGAAACAGGCTGATCGGCGTGGATGGTGAGCGTGGCGGACGGAGCCTGAGCCTGGATAAGGGCGGCGGTAAAGATTGCGGCGACGGCTGCAATCTGAGCAAACGTTTTCTCGATCATGCGTATGTTCCCCCGGAAAGGTGTGCCGGGCCAGTATAACTCGATTCGGGTCTGGCTTTATCGTTGCGGCAGGAATGCACTACTTTCGCAACAGAATCTTGCCCCGTTCACGAGCTAACGATGAACGTGGTGCCGTAATCGGAGACGGAGGCGTTGAGCGGCTGGGGCGTCGCGCCAAATCTTTATACTCAGGTTATGCAGGAGAATACACTTTTCGCCCATGCATTCCCTGAGTTTGCTCTCGAACTCGAGTCGTTGCTTGCGAAACAGGGTGACTCCGAGTTGGCAACGCAGGTCAAAGACCTGAGGATCGTCGATCGATGCCGGTGCGGTGACGACTTCTGTGCCACTTTCTACACGCAATCAAAGCCAAAGGGCAGCTACGGAAGTGGGCACAAATGCGTTGAAGTGGCCCCCGAGAAGGGGATGATCGTTTTGGACGTCGTCCGAGGACACATCGTGAAAGTTGAGATACTTTATCGAGACGAGATCCGACGCCAACTTCATTCGATCCTGCTCTGAAGGATTCTGTCGAGAATCGTTAGATGATCCAACCGCCGCCGACTACTTCGTCGCCGTCGTAGAAGACGGCGGACTGGCCGGGTGTGACGGCGCGCTGCGGCTCGTCGAATGTGGCGATCACCTCGCCGGGCCCGGCAGGTTCGAGCGTAGCCCACGCCGGCTCGTGGCGATGGCGAATTTTGGCCTTCACGCGCATGGGCGCGGTGAGCGCGGGAATGCTGATCCAGTTGAGGCGGCCGGCGCGCAGAGTCCGGGTCGCCAGCTCGGCGTCTGCGCCCACGTTGACGCGGTGGCTGTCGGGATGAATGCTGAGGACGTAAAGCGGCGTGGGCGAACTGACGCCCAGGCCTTTGCGCTGGCCCACGGTGAAGTTGGAGATGCCGTCGTGGCGGCCGATCACTTCGCCATTGGACGCGACCAGCTCGCCGGCGGTATCCGGCATCGGCTCGCCCTGCTCTTCGAGGTAAGCGGTGAGGAACTGCTTGTAATCGCCGCCGGGGATGAAGCAGATCTCCTGCGAGTCCGGCTTCTCGGCCAGCGCCAGGCCGCGCGCGCGGGCTACCTCGCGGACTTCGGGCTTGGTGAGCTTCCCGAGTGGGAACAAGGTGCGCGAAAGCTGCTCCTGGGTGAGGCCGAAAAGAAAGTAGGTCTGATCCTTTGCCACGTCCGCAGGGCGCTTGAGAATCCAGCGCGCACGTGCGGGATCGTATTCGTTGACGGCGTAATGGCCGGTCGCGATGCGCTCTGCGCCGATGGAGCGGGCGGTCTGGAGCAGGGCATCGAACTTGAGGTGGTTGTTGCACAGCGAGCAGGGAATCGGCGTTCGGCCATGCAGGTACTCGTCCACAAACGGGCGCACCACATCCTTCTCGAAGCGCTCCTGCTGGTTGACTACGTAGTAGGGAATTCCTAAATGCTCGGCGACGCGGCGGGCGTCATAGACATCATCGAGGGAACAGCACCTGCCGGCCTTGGGCGCGTCGGGGATGCCATGCTTGCCGGCGAGACGCGTCTGGTCCCAAAGCTGGAGCGTGAGGCCGACGACCTCGTTGCCGGAATGGGCGAGCATCGCCGCAGCCGTCGAGGAGTCGACCCCTCCGGACATGGCTACGGCGATGGTTTCGGGCTTGGTCATTCAATCATCTATTCAGTGTCGCGCGCGGCCGCACAGGTCTTTTTCGGTGCGCTTTCGCCAGTAGTTCCTCCAAGGTACCCACGCGATAGTGTCTTTCGCAAGAGCCCGGAATTCTCGAAGGACGTCCTGATCGATTTGATGGTGACCTTCTTCGCCTTGGTGCGTGAATTCCGTGCCGAATTGTTGACGCACCCCTGTGACCGCAACATCATGAAACAACACTTGGTTTCGACTAAACTCGGCAAACATCCAAGTAGCCACGTCGGTCGCAGTGAATTGAGAATTCCGCTTCATGCCCCTAATCGCCTCTTTTACGATCTGTTCGGTGGCTACCCACGTCTTAAAAGCGAGAAGTGAGGCACCCAGTTCAGGTTCGTGGTTTCCCACCCTAGCGACAAGAACAAGAACGTCGCGAGGGTGGGGCACCCAGGGTTCGTTTCGCACTCAGTGCAGGGCGAATTGCGGTTCTATCCCAGCGTCCCAGCCGCCACCGGAGAAAGCGCACGCAAATGTTCTACGGCGGCGGGGACGACTTGCAATACGTGGTCTACATCGGCATCGGTAACGGTTTTCAGCAGGCTGAAGCGGAGGCTGGCGCGGGCGCGATTTTTGTCCAGCCCCATGGCCATCAGCACGTGGCTGGGCTCGGTGGCTCCGGAGTGGCAGGCCGATCCGCCGGAGATCGAGACGCCCTTCATATCGAGCGCGATCACCAGCGCTTCGCCCTCCAACTGGTCGAACCAGATGTTGGTGGTGTTGGCGGCGCGGGCCACAGGTTTCCCGGCTGCATCCGCGCCGTTAACGCCGGTGCCCGGAATCTGCAGAATGCCTGCTTCCAGACGGTCACGCAGGCCAGCAAGGCGGTAGATTGTCCCATCGTCGAGCGAGTGCATGGCCAGCTCAGCCGCCTTGGCCAGGCCTACGATGCCGGCCACGTTCTCAGTGCCGGCGCGCTGGCGGCGCTCGTGGCTGCCGCCTACGAGCAACGGCTCAATCGGCGTTCCGCGGCGCACAAACATGGCGCCAATGCCCTTGGGTCCGTGCATCTTGTGCGCGCTGATGGAGAGCAGATGACAGCCGATGCGACGCACGTCGAATTCGACCTTGCCCGCGCCCTGCACGGCGTCGATGTGGAAGAAAATCCCGGTATCCGCGGCGATTCTTCCGATCTCCTCCACTGGCTGCAGGACTCCGGTCTCGTTGTTGGCCAGCATCACGCTGATCAGGCGCGTCTCGGGCCGGATGGCGCGGCGAATGTCGACCGGATCGATCAGGCCGCTGGGCTGGGGAGCCACAAAGGTTGTCTCCACGCCGCGGTGAGCCAGCCGCCTGGCCGCCTCAAGAATGGCGGAGTGCTCGATGGACGTGGTAATGAAATGGTCGCCGGGGTGCAGCAAGCCGAAGATGGCGGTATTGTCGCCCTCGGTGCCGCCTGAGTTGAACACCACCTCGGCGTCGTGGCAGTTGAAGAAGCGCGCCATGGTCTCGCGGGCACGGTCGACGGCGGTGCGGGCATGCTGGCCGTCGCGGTGAATCGAGGAGGCGTTGCCGAAGTGTTCCATCCAATACGGGCGCATGGCCTCCATCACCTCGGGCAGCAGAGGGGTGGTGGCATTGGCGTCCATATAGACTCGGCGCATGGCAGGGATCTCCTTATATTTGATTGTAAGGGCAATCGGAATTTCCCGCGCCGGTCCAAGCATCGAATGGAGGAATCCCACCCTTAGGCTGCAAAGAAATGGCCCTGATGTGCAGCGGCCAACTGATATATTCAGGACACGACACTCAAACCACTACGCTGACTCACTTTGCAAATGCATGAAAGCATGGACTTTCATACGGCTTGAATCCATGAAGACAAGAAATGAGGGCGAACATGGGCAGCTTAGCGCAGCGGGGAATTCAATCCGACGAGGTTCGTTTGCCGGGCTATGCTGCGGAATTGCCGATCGAGCCGAAATGGTTTGCCGTCTATACCAATTCCCGTCATGAAAAGCGCGTAGCTCAGCACCTGACCCAAAGAGACATCGAGTACTACCTCCCCCTTTATAAGTCGCAACGCAAGTGGAGCGATGGCTCGCGCGTGACCCTCGATCTTCCCCTGTTTCCGGGCTACCTGTTTGTTCACATCAAGCGCAACGAACGTGGACTGGTGCTGGGAGTTCCAGGCACGCTGGCGGTTGTGGGCGGAACAGGCGGCGAACCAGCGCCCTTGCCGGATGCGGCCATTGACGCTCTGCGCACCGGTCTTCACCTGCGCCATGTTGAGCCGCATCCATTGCTGACGGTGGGCCAACGGGCGCGCATTCGAAGCGGCGCTCTGGCGGGAATGGAAGGTATCGTGGTCCGCAAGAAGAACAGCTGCCGCGTCGTTCTTACTCTGGAGCACATCCAGCGCAGTATCGCGGTCGAAGTGGATGGGGACGATCTGGAACCGCTGGACCGCGACAAACACGCCGCTTTCAGTCTGCTTCGGGCCTGAACTGGATGCCGTGCCGCTCTCGATGAGCCGCGGCAAAAAGACGAAATGCGCGCCCTTCCGCAATTTAATTGAAAACCAGCCAAGTAACCACGGACGGAAAATGAGCGTCTAAGTTTGTTGAGGAAATCCACGCTCTAAAGCAGCCGCGCGCGGTTGACAACTCCAAGTCCATGAGGCGATTCTGCCAAGGAACGCCTCCACAAATGTGTTCAACGCGGGGTCCCCATTGTCTCAATTTGAAGACAGGCCAGCTGGCCAGCCCATCGGCCCTGATCGCCAGTTGATAGCGCCGCCTCCCAAGTCCGGCAAAAGCTGGATTCTTTGGCTGATTGTTCTGCTGGTTGTTGCCGGTGTGGTCTTATTCATCCTGCACAATCGTTCGTCTCAAAAAGCCAAGTCTGCCTCGGGCGGAAGCGGCGGCGGGGGCAGAAGAGGCATGACTGGCCCGGTTCCGGTCACGGTGGCGACCGCCACCAAGGGGGACATCGGCGTTTACATTGACGCGCTTGGGATCGTAACTCCGGTCTATACCAACAACATTGTCGCGCAGGTGACCGGGGTTTTGACCGCGGTAAATTACCGCGAAGGCCAATTCGTGCGCAAAGGCGCCTCGTTGCTTGAGATCGACCCGCGGCCCTTCGAGGCGACGCTTCTTGAGGCGCAAGGCACGCTGGAGCGGGACCAGAATGTACTGGCCCAGGCGCAGATGGATGTGGAGCGCTATCGGGCTGCGTGGGCCCGCAACGGCATCAACAAGCAACTGCTCGACGACCAGGAAAAGATCGTGCTGCAGGACCAGGGCACGGTCAAGCTGGATCAAGGAACGGTTCAGTATGACGAAGTGCAGTTGAGCTATTGCCACATTGCCTCGCCGATCTCAGGCCAGGTTGGTCTTCGCCTGGTGGATCCGGGCAATCTGGTGCAGGCAAACTCGACCAGCCCCCTGGTGGTGATAACGCAAATGCAGCCGACCACGGTGATCTTCACTCTTGCTGAAGACAGCCTGGGCCAAGTGGAGAAGCAGATGCGGACGGCGCACGCGCTGCCGGTTGAGGCCTGGGACCGCACCTCCACCAACAAGCTGGCAACCGGCAAGCTGCTCACCATCAATAACCAGATCGACACCACCACTGGCACGGTGAAGCTGCGCGCCACATTCGATAACAAGAACAATGTCCTGTATCCAAATCAATTCGTGAATACGCGGCTGCTGGTAACCACGCAGCACGGAGTTACGCTGATTCCCACCGCTGCCGTTCAGCACAATGGACAGGTCGCATTCGTGTACGTGATCGACCCGGTAAAGAAAGTGGCCAGCGTGGTCAACGTCAAGACCGGCGTCTCCGACGCGGGTACGGTTGCCGTGCAAGGACTCAATGTCGGCGTGCAGGTGGCGACCAGCAGCTTTGACAAGCTGCAGGCTGGCAGCCAGATCTTCATTACCAAGCAGGCCATTGCTGCAAATCCATCGGAGGAAAACACTCCGTGAGTCCATCCGGGCCTTTCATCCAGCGTCCTGTTGCAACCTCGCTGTTGATGGCCGCAATCCTGCTGGTGGGTATCGTGGCGTATACCCAGCTGCCGATGTCTGCCTTGCCTGAGGTCGACTATCCGACCATCCAGGTGGTGACGTTCTATCCCGGCGCCAATCCCGATGTGATGGCCACCACGGTGACGGCTCCGCTGGAGCGCCAGTTCGGCCAGTTGCAGGGCCTGAGCCAGATGACGTCGACCAGTTCCGGCGGCTCGTCGGTGGTGGTGTTGCAGTTCGCGCTCACGTTGAACATCGACATCGCGGAAGAAGAAGTGCAGTCGGCCATCAACGCGTCGCAAAGCTTTTTGCCTTCAGACCTGCCAGCTCCGCCGGTCTATAACAAGACCAATCCCGCCGATGCCCCGGTGCTCACGCTGGCCATCACGTCCGCATCCATGCCTCTGTCGCAGGTTGAGGATATGGTGGACACGCGGCTTGCGCCGAAGATTTCTCAGTTGGCCGGAGTCGGCCTGGTGAGCATCAGTGGTGGTCAAAAGCCCGCGGTGCGCATTCAAGCCAATCCTACCGCGCTTGCGTCGTACGGGCTGAACATGGAGAGCCTGCGCACGGCGCTGGTCGATTCGAGCGTCAATCAAGCCAAGGGCAACTTCGACGGGCCGCACCAGGACTACCAGATCAACGCCAACGACCAGTTGGTTACGAGCGACGATTATCGGCACGTGGTGGTTGCATACAACAACGGCGCGCCAGTCATGCTCACCGATGTGGCCAAGGTGACGGACGGCATCGAGAACAAGAGCCAGGCCGCGTGGATGAACGAGACGCCCGCGGTGATCCTGAACATTCAACGCCAGCCGGGCGCCAACACCATCAACGTGGTTAAGTCCATCAAGACGATTCTTCCCCAGCTTGAGGTCAACCTTCCCGCCTCCATCACAGTCACGCCGCTTACCGATCTGACCACGGCCATCAACGCTTCAGTGGATGACGTTGAGTTTGAACTGATGCTGACCATCGGCCTGGTGGTCATGGTCATCTTCCTGTTTCTGCGCAACGTGTATGCCACCATTATTCCCAGCGTGGCCGTGCCGCTTTCGCTGGTGGGCACCTTTGGCGTTATGTATGCGCTCGGCTACAGCCTGGACAATCTTTCGCTCATGGCGCTCACCATCTCTACCGGCTTCGTGGTGGATGACGCCATCGTGATGATCGAAAATATTTCGCGCTACCTGGAGGCCGGCGACACACCCATGCAGGCGGCCATCAAGGGCGCTGAGCAAATCGGTTTCACCATTATTTCGTTGACTGTGTCGTTGATCGCCGTGCTGATACCGCTGCTGTTCATGGGCGGAGTGATCGGCCGGCTCTTCCGCGAATTTGCTGTCACGCTGGCTGTCACCATCGTTCTTTCCGCCGTGGTTTCGCTGACGCTGACGCCCATGATGTGCTCGCGGATTCTGCGTCACACTCCGGAAGAAAAGCAGGGCCGTTTCTTCAAGGCATCCGAGCAGGTATTTGAAAACATCATCTCCTTCTACGGCCGTACGCTTAAATTTGTGCTCCGCTTCCAGACTGTGACCTTGCTGGTGGCTGTGGCTACGCTGATTCTTACTATCTTTCTTTACATCGTCATCCCCAAGGGATTCTTCCCAACGCAGGATACGGGCGTCATTCAGGGCATTTCGCAGGCGCCTGCCACCATTTCTTTTGCGGCCATGCAAGAGAAGCAGCAGCAACTGGCGCGTATTGTGCTCGCAGATCAGGCGGTCGATAGTCTTTCTTCCTTCATTGGAGCCGACGGCACCAATACGACACTGAACAGCGGGCGCATGTCGATCAACCTCAAACCTCTCAACGTGAGGGACCTGAGCGCAGCCGATGTGATTCGCCGCTTGCAGACCAAGCTCAAGGATGTTCAGGGCGTCGATCTCTACATGAGCCCGGTGCAGAACATTACCGTGGACGACCGCGTCAGCCGGACCCAATATCAGTACACGCTCGAAGACCCGGATGTGAATGAGCTGAACGAGTGGACCGGCAAGCTGGTGGACAAGATGAAGCAGTTGCCGCAACTGGCCGACGTGGCAACCGATCAGCAAACCGGCGGCCTGGCGGTGTCATTGGTGATTGATCGCGTTACCGCATCGCGCCTTGGCATTGCTCCGGACACCATCGACAACACGCTCTACGATGCATTCGGTCAACGCCAGATCAGCACCATGTACACGCAGTTGAACCAGTACCACGTGATTCTGGAATCCGATCCGTCGGCGCAGACCAGCCCCAGCAAGCTCCAGGATCTGTACATCCAGGCAGGCGCAGGTTCGGGGGGCTCGGGCCCAGGCGCTTCGACTTCCTTTGCGGCTTCCGGCTCGTCATCTGCCGGCTCGAATGCAACCACCGCCTCGGTTGCGTACACCCCATCTTCCGGAGTACTCACCGCTCCCTCGAATGCCCTGAGCTCGGGCGTAGGCACAACCAACACGTCGTCTTCCTCTTCCAATACGGCCACCAGTTCAACGCCTTCCGGCTCCGTGCCGCTGAGTGCATTTACGCATCTGCAGCGAACCACCGAATCGCTCTCCATCAATCATCAAGGGCAGTTCCCTGCGGTTACGATATCGTTCAACCTGGCTCCCAATGCGGCGCTCGGCGGGGCCATCACGGCCATCGAGAAGACTCAGAAAGATCTGAAGATGCCGGCCAGCGTACAGTTTGGATTTCAGGGCACCGCGGCCGCATTCGAAGGCTCGCTCTCCAATGAAGGGCTGTTGATTCTGGCCGCGCTGGCCGCGGTTTACATTGTGCTCGGAATTCTCTACGAAAGCTTCATTCATCCCATCACCATCCTCTCCACGCTGCCCTCGGCGGGCGTGGGCGCACTGCTGGCCCTTATCGTTTTCAAGCAGGACCTGAGCGTGGTGGCCATCATCGGCATCATCCTGCTGATTGGCATTGTGAAAAAGAACGGCATCATGATGGTGGACTTCGCGCTGGAAGGCGAGCGCGAGCGCGGGTTGAGTTCGACGGACGCAATTTACGAGGCATGCCTGCTGCGTTTCC
>Ga0210388_10002323_pt1 | contig 14788 bp, 14 predicted proteins | sample IncBWC19OmetaG_FD_155485 | JGI IMG/M metagenome (GOLD analysis project Ga0210388, IMG submission 155485) | Forest soil microbial communities from Barre Woods Harvard Forest LTER site, Petersham, Massachusetts, United States - Inc-BW-C-19-O ...
GATGGAACGCAGAAGTTTGAGTACGACAAGCAACTGCACGTTTTCAAGCTGGACCGGAACCTGCACTCGCCGGTGCACTATCCGGGAGACTATGGATTTATTCCATCGACTCTGAGCGATGATGGCGATCCGCTGGACGTGCTTGTGCTAGTGCCGGGGCCGAGTTTTCCGGGGTGCGTGCAGGAGGTGCGCCCGATCGGGTTGCTCGAGATGCTAGATCAGGGAATCCTGGACGAGAAGGTGCTGGCGGTGGGAAAGAACAATCCGCGATTTGCGAATATATGGAATTACACGGATATCTACCCGCACATGCTGAAGGAGATTACGCACTTCTTTTCGATTTACAAGGATCTCGAAGGCAAGCGCGTGGAGATGAAGGGATGGCGTGACGCAGCTTATGCTCGCGACCGCGTGATGCACACAATCAAGCAGTTTGAGTTGAACAAGGCGATGCATAATGAGGAGAAGAAGAAGAAGGCGGGGTAGGGCGCCAGCGGCGCAAGGGACTAGGAAATAGGGAATAGGGACTAGGGACATAGGGACTAAAGAAAATGGCTCGCAGGCGCGGGCATAGATTAAGGATGAGGCGCTACTTGATTGCGGCTGCGGCGGCGAGAGCGCGGCGGCGAGCGAGTGGACGCGCGGTGAACAAATAGAGCGGCGGCCCGAGAAGGGCAATCCCACAAGCAAAAAGAAGAGATGAGACGTTGGCGAAGGCGGTGCCTGGATCGCCGAGCTTCTCGCTGCGCGAAGCATAGAGTGCGTAGGCGATGAGGAGCGTTGGGCCGACAGCGAGCGTGCATGCAAAAGCAAAGTTACCGGCGCGAAAGGGCCGGGGAAGTTGCGGCTCGCGCAGACGGAGAACGATGAGGGCGACGAACTCCAAAATGAGGCTGGTGCCGTAGAGAATGAGGTCGATGGAGATGAGCTTCTCGAAGGGTAAACTGAGAGCGAGCGCCCAGGCGAGACCACAAAAGAGCACGCTGACCCAGGGAGCACCGCGGCTGTTGCGGCGCTCGAAGATGCGCGGCAACATGCCATCGCCGGCCATGGCAATGGGCAGGCGCGTGTAGCTCATCATGAGCGCGTTGAACATGCCGACGCCGCAGATAACTCCGCCGGCAACGACGGCCATGGACAGAAAAGAACCGCCGAGCGCGGTGCCGGCAGTGGCCCACGAACCTGTGGTGAAGCCATCCGGAGAAAGGCCGCCCACGGCCATTGCGGCAAGCGGCAGAACGTAAGTGACGGCCGTGATGATGGCGGCGCCGACGATGGCGCGCGGGTAATTGCGCTGAGGATCATGGACATCGCGCGCGATGGTGGAGGCGTTGTCCCAGCCCATGTAATTCCATAAGCCGACCAGGATTGCTGTGGAGAGGCCGGCATCGGCGTCCGGTGAAGGGGCGGGACGGCCCCAGTGTATGGCGGGATGGAGAGTGAGGCCTCGCCAGAAGCCAAGAAGAACGAAGACGGCAAACGGCGCGAGAAGCAGCACGGACATCCAAACGGAGTCAGTGCCGACGCGGGGCGCGCCGCGCAGGTTCCACGCGCAGCAAACAACGACGACGGCCAGCGACCAAAGGTAATCACGCGGAGCAGCGGTGAGCGCGGGGCTGAACTTGCCCAGATAGAGGACGAAGATGGAAGGGTAGAGCGCCATGTCGAAGACGCTGGCCGAGAGCGAGAGCCAGCTTTCCTGGTAGCCCCAGAATGGCCCGAGGGCACGGCGCACCCAGACGTAAAAGCCGCCTTCGTCAGGGATGGCTGCGGCGAGTTCGCCGATCATGAGCGCGGTGGGCAGACTCCAGACGACGGGCAGAACAAGCAGGATCACGATAGCCCAGCCAAAACCCGCGCCACCAAGAATGTCCTCCATGCCATACGGACCACCGGACACCATGAAGAATGTCGCTGCGATCAGGGGCAGAAGGAGCAGTTTTTTGGGGGAGGGGTTGAACAGGGCACGCATACAGATGAATGTAACTGGGTGCACCGGAAAGGGAAAGCGCGGTAAATGCGGGTTCCGGTATAATCCACTGTGAGCCGGAGAGATGGCCGAGTGGCTGAAGGCGGCGGTTTGCTAAACCGTTGTACGGTCAAAAGCTGTACCGGGGGTTCGAATCCCCCTCTCTCCGCCATAGAGTCAAGATAATCAACAATTCAGAGAGAATCGTTGGCATATTCTCGGATTTCCGGGCAAACTCGTAGGAATTTGGCTCGGAAAGGGACCGGAGAGCATTTCATTGCAATTCTTGCAGAGTGAATGCTCGCCATATTCTCCAGCGGAGATTCCCGCAGTCTCCTTTTCATCGCATGCTTCGGATAAGCCAAATTCCTAGGAATCTAGCAATGCGGCTAAACGCCGAAAACTGGCGGCCACGTTAGGCGCGAACATCTGGTCTACGCGATAGCATTTCGCATGCACTTCCGACGACTTTTACTCCATCTGGCGTATGAGTGCCCGACCTCGGACTAACCTGCGGCCCTTCAGGGGAAAATGCAGGTACTGAGCCTCCTCCGTCTTCCCTCAGCCGATTTATCGATAAGAACCAACTCTAAACAGCGGGCCAGCCGCGAAGTTGATAAGGCCCCCGCGGTCGATTTCGATAATATTCGCGACATTGCCTTTAAGTCCAGATTGCGGTGCGTCGCCGAATCCAGACCGGCTCACTCTTCGATCTTCGGCTTGAATATCTCTATGCGTCGTACTCTCATATCTTGGGAACCGGGAGTCTGGCTATCAGTTTTCGCGCTCAAGGATGCGACGAATCTCCTCCACGACTAGTGAAGGTGGGCGATTGCGTGCGTCGATAAACCGTCGGTCCTTCAAGATGTCAGGGAGGCCTTCTCGCGGCTCGGTGCCCGAAAGGATTACTGGGATGATTCGCTTCTCGAGTGCCTCAGCCGCGCCGATTTCGAACTGTACCCACCGACTACTAAGCGCATTGTTTGACAGGAAAACAAGTACTGCACTCGCTCCACTCAGTGCATTACGCACCGCCGAGGAGATGTCGTCTCCGGCAGCTATATCGGTGGCGTCAAGCCACCCTGTGATGTTGACCGTCTGCAGGGCTTGCACGAATTGCGCGACTTTATCGCGGTCGGACTGAGAATAAGAGATGAAGACCTTAGACATGGGCTGCTCCAGTGACGCGAGTGGCCAGTTCTGCAAAGTACTGTTCAATGTCGTTGAGTTGGACGATGTTGATGTCTTCGAGGATGCCCTTGCCTTGGCCGCTAGCCTCTAGATCATTGAGACCCATCCGGTAGAACACCGCTACAACGGGCTTATTCTGACCCCACGCAGCGCCGATCTTAATCCATACCCATGATCGTTTGGAAGACCAAGGAGTGAATAAAGCGATCAGCTCATGGCTACGCTTGATTTCGTGATTGATGATCTCCTTGAAGTTAGCGCCCTTTGGGATGTTAGTTTCGTCCAGGAAGGGCATGGCGCCGACTTCTTGGACTCGCCTTGCTATCTGCGCGGCGATCCAGCTGTCATCCGATCCGTGTGAAAGAAAAATCTCGTACTGATTTGGGGCCATAAAATCTCAGATCCAGTGGTTCTGGCACGCAAGGGTGTATCTGATTCCGTTCATTTCAAGGATTGACTCAATCCCTTCAATAAAAGATAGGCAATTTCGGGCAGGTTCTTGCTCGTCGAAAGAGTGTTGTTCTCGTGGTCCGCGAGGCCATTGTTGAGGCCAGCAAGCCCAACGGACGACAGGTAGGCAAGTTCTCCTGCATAGTCGATCGGGCTACCTTTTCCGTCGTCCGCGTCTGTTCGGTATTGAGCGGTAAGCGCCGCGAAAGAGGGATCAGACGACTGGAATGCTTCCGTGAATGCATCAGGGGTCTCACCTCTCAGAGCCTGAATGACGGAGTGGGAGCAGCCACCGAAGCCACCCACGAGATACAAAGGCTTGCGGGCCCGAAGGGCGAGCAATGCTTCTTCGAGTACCCCGGGATATTTCCCTTTGAAATTACGGACTTGGCCGCCAAGTAGCACACGAGCTGCCGTTCGATCATTCATCTCAATTCTCATCGCGGTCAGAGATCGAGACCACAGGTAGCGTCCAGGCATGTCATCGTGATCGACATATACCTTTGCATCAACTCCCAAATCGGCGGGCAGGGGAGTGCGGTAGTCCCGGATCTCATCCATGTATTCGTGCCAGATGCCTGCGTCGACGTGAAGCCAAATAGGCCACGCCAAGAAGTTGTGAATGCGTTGCCTTGTGCCAGCGCGATTGTGGCTACGAACAAGTTCAAAAAGAATGCTGGCGAAACCGCCAGGCCGTAAATCCCCACCGTAGGCGAGAGAAGCGCCCTGTGTAAGAAGATGCCGCGCGCACTCCACCATGGCGTCTTCCAGATGAACCAATCCCATTCCCAAGTTCGAAAGATCAGGTGAATTCGAAATGGAAAGCCCGATCAGACGGCCCTTGAGCGGCTCGGCGGCCCCCGGGGCGGGGTTGATCGCGATGGCCGTCGGAGTAGCGAAGGTGATATTCGATGGGTTCAGGTTTTCCAGCAATTCGATTTCTTCATCTCCCAAGGGAGGATCAGGGTACAACAAGACACTGGGTTTTGTGCGGTCGCACTTCTTGGCGTGAACGAGGTTCAGATACGTGAGGACTTCAGGAGCCGTCGCAATCTCCACGTTTGTGTCAGCCAGGTATCCTGCTTTCTTAATGGTGCGGACATGCTCGATGAAATATACATTCCTCAGGACCTCGCGCAATGCGGCATCGATCACGATCTCGCAACGTCGGGGCGAATCGAAAAGCCAGCGGACCGAGGGAGCATTTCCTAAATAAGGAAATAATCTCTCCTCCCCGACGGTTACGGCATTAACTACAAGGACAGGGCAGCCAAAACGCTTGGCCGCAAGAACCTCTTTGCGGCACCAGGATCGATCGGAATACGTGTCAGTGTGAACGACAACAACGGCGCTTTCCGCCGCATTCGCGAGAATCTCCTTTTCAAAATCATGACCTGCCGCAATATCGTTCGAATCGTAAAATGTAGCAACTGGCAGATGCTGCCGTCCGAAGTCGCGCAATTCCGTGGCGATCAGGGTTCCGTCAGACCCGTGCTTCGAGTGGCTGAGAAAGAGCTTCACCGGAGCATAGCTTTTTTCGAGCGTGCCAAAGCTGTCGGTTGCAACATCGGCGTGTCTGGCCAAGAGAAGACGTGCGAGCTCATGGGTAAGCGCCGACACGAGCCGCTCCGGCATCTCCTCTGCCGCTACGTTATAGAGCCGGACACAATTGGTCTTCTCAACTAAACCAAGGACTCTGTCTTCGCACGCAATCGGCAGAAAGAGATGGCGTTTGCGAGATGCGACGATTGCAGACTCCACCTCTCGGACGTAGTTTCTCCACTCCTCATTGCCCCGAATGCTGTTGTCGAGCAAGGTAATTACGACGCTCGACTCTGCCGAGTCAAGATCGAGCGAGTCCGGTAAGTCGGCGGAGCGAGGAGTCCGACCAGAATGGAAGTAAACGGGAATGCCAAGCCCCCGAGAAGCAGGACGCTCCACGTTGCGGCATAAACGCGAATAGACATGGCGGGCGAGATCGTTTCCGCTTGCGAAATCGGAATTCCAGACGACGCGGAGTACCAGCCTTGGCATGAAGGGCATTTGAGTTCCTCCAAATGACGTTGCGGTAGCTACTGTTCTTATCCTCCCGCTCTTCCCACGGTCCTTGTGCTGCCCGCCTCCGGCCTCAGATCGTAGAGACGCTCGATCTGACGAAGAAAATCACGCTGACCTCCGTAGCTTGGGTGTCGGACATGGATCACCTCTACTCCCCCGGCGAATCGACGAGCCACCTGAGCGGCGTCATTGCCGATGGCTACGAGGCGCCGGGGCCTAAGCATCCTGATGAGTTCGGCTAGGAACTCCTCCCCGGCCGTTTGTTCGCGGCGCGTATGAGCTCTATTGGTGAAGGGGTCGTCTGTCTCATGTGGGTGAAAGGGGAACACGTTCCATAGAAAAATCGGAGCGGGAACCTGGGAGAGCATCGTCCAGATGACGGCCGCAGTTCTCTCCGCAACAATTGGGCCGGCCGTTGCTCGTTCGACGTGCAGATCCCATCGGGTCGCATGTGTGCACAAATGAACGTCATCCGTAAGCGCGAGGCCGGTGCGTCGGCCACCACGGTAGCCCAAATCCCGCCCAATCCAGAATGCGTCAACTTCGGTCCGAGCTGCAGCTTTCAGCACTTTCAGCAATGCGGTGGCGCGGAGATTCGGTGCGTCGTCGAGGTCATGCACCTCGCATCTGTCGCTGTAAGGATTGAACACATGGTCGAATTTTGCTGCCTTGAGCGTATTAACGAACTGAGCTGGAGTCACGAGCTGCTCCCCAAAAGCGACTTGTATGCGATACTGCGAGTGGATCGGTCGCAAATAATCGTTCCGCCATTGTTCTGCTTGACCTGTCGGAATACATCGTACCCCCTTAAGATCGCAATCTCCCAGAGACTCAGTGGGCAGGCCTCGACTTCATAACCTGATACAAACTGCTGGACCGTCTTCAGGAGGTCGAAAGAGACGCCCGTCTGCCCGGCGAAGAAATTCAACTCCTTTGCGCGGGCGAAGATCCATGCGGTCAACCCCTCTTCCACTACGATCGCACGTCCGCTGTCCTGGGCCTCATCCACAATGGGATCGTCCTTGCGCTTGTGTTTGATGAGCGCGCGGAATGTGGGAGACCAGTGGAGAATTGCCGCATGCGCGAAATGAAAGACGTCATGGAACCGGTATCCATCCGGATCGAGAATGTTGTCCGTCAATGGATCGCCGATAAAGACCCCATTCATCCGTAGGTAGCTCCTCGGGCTCTTGCCGCGCTGATCAATGGTGATCTCGAACTGCCCTGGCAGCTGCTGATCTACCGGAAAGCGTTCATCGAAAGTGGGTAAACTCGCGAAGTCTGGAGCCGCAAAACGTCCCTTCGTCTTGCCGATGTTCTTGCGAACAACTTCAGCGAAGGCTACACCAGCCGCCTTGAGTGCCTGAAGGTATGCCTTAGTAAAGGTGAGGAGGAGAAGATGTGAGTCACCGGATCGATCACGCAGACGTAAGAGACCGGAAGTAGCTTCTCCGAGAACCAGCAACGCCGTATCGAGGTCGGGGACGTTGACAGGCGTTGCGACTCGCGAGATGGGACCACTGACCAAGTCGTTCGCCGCAATCTGCGTGGAGTAATCCTCGCCACTTGCAGCTTCGGCAAAAATCCCATCCATATGTAGGTTTAGCCGACGACACAGAGCGGCGAAGTACCAAAATGCGTCTCCGAACTCTTCCTCGACCGCGTTCCTGTAGCCCACATACATTTCTTTCTCGCGGTGGAGTTTCTTCGCCGCAGCCATAATGCTTCCGACCTCCCCGAAGAGGCCGAGAAGTATTGGTTCGAGGTCCGACACCGGAAGCCGATCCGTTGCCTCTACCTGACCCATATAGTCAGTCAGAAGAATCGATCGGTGTTGAGACTCCGTCATCATCCCCTCCTCATGCCGTCTTGGTCCAATCCAGAGGCTCTCCGCAGTATCCACTTTCGTGGAAAGACCTGACCCAGGCAATCAAATTCTCCACGAGCTCTGGCGGAAAATGGTTGCGGTGCCCTCTGCCTGCACAAACGGTCTCGTGGTAGAGGCCATAGTTCAGAAACCGATTCGGCAGAGCTGGCCCAGAGCCTCCCCAATATATGAAGTCGCCGCTTACGAGAGCTCTGTTCGTCCCGGTATCTGCGTTCACGTTGTCGAGATTCGGGCGCCCGTCCGCGAGGCTGTGGTGGGAATCAAGCTGACACCAGCGGCGGCCGGTGCTATCTCGGAAATAGATATTGTCACCGAAAGCCTGCTTCTTGCTGCCTCGGAGATTAGGTTTCTTTTGCTGAAAACGCGGATCGTTCCAGTATTGCTCGAAGGTCATCGCCTCCGTGACCCGCATGGCGTAGACAACATGATTCTGCTGGTTGCGCGTCTTCGATCCCGTTCCCATGACCCAGTCGCCGATCTCCGCAGAGCTGCGGATTTTCGGTTTGCAGGTTGCGAGAGTGCAGATGCCAAAGAACGGATTCGGGGCGAATCCGTAATCTCTGGCGACTACATAGGAGTGGAGTCTCACGAAGCGCAGCCGTACCGTCTGATCGGACGCGGGTCCCGCAGTTCGCCTGAAGGCGTATGCCACTCATTCGTCTTTCCGAGGATCGCCTCCACCACGCCCTCGCTGTTCCAGCCTCGAACATCGTCGGCATATTTTTCCAGGGCTTCCGGCACATCGCATTCATTGGCGCCGTGTGCATATACGCCGACAATCCGCTTGCCGAGTTTCTCTGCGTATTCAATCTCCCAGTTGACCCACTCGCTGTTCTTGGTCTGAGGAGTGATATACACGACCAGAGTGCTGGCCCATTGAATCTGTGGACCCAGAATCTGTGCCTTGATGTAGTCGGGATCTTTGGCGTTGTTGGGATTGCTGGAATTGATCGACGCATCGCGTACCTTCAGGTCGCCTTTTTCAACCAGGTCCTTTAGTTTGGCAAGCCCTTCATCGTCCTCATGGATGTGGCTGATGAACACATTCTTGATCTCGTCGGCCATAGTGGTCACTCCTCCGTTCGTGTGTTACTTGGGAGATTTCGGCTAGTTAGCGGGGTGGGTAATCCCACAGGCACGGCACATGGCGTTGCGCGTCATCATGGTAGCGTCGTTCTGAATCAGGTGTGCGCGGTTGGTTCTGTTCCATACTGCAGCTTCAATGTGCTGTCTCAGCTCATCGGCCGATGAGGGCATGACGTAATATCGGGCGTAACAGCTGTCTTGCTGAGAGTAGTTCCAATTTGCAGCGAGCCGATCCGGGATGGCCGGCCAAGCCCGCTGAGTCCAAGGGATCGGTCCCAACAACCCGTACTCGGACGGCATGGCCGAGGGCAGCACGAAGGCGACCAAGCCATTCGGCACGTTTGTGCCTTGGCGCAGGGAACTCTTCAGTTCCCAATCCACATACCGCCTTCCGTGTGTGCATTTGCCCACTAGAAGAATGGTGACCGAGGAATTCATGAGATATTTGCTGCGAATCTGACTCATCACGTACTCGGGATTAGTGCTGTTGATGAAGTCATCGTTGTCAAATGTACCCAGTGCGTTCGCTGAAAATACCTTCTCCAGCGTCGCCCAGCGATAGATGAAAGTGTCAACCTCGTCCCGGTCGGCGTGAAACGATGAAATGAAGACTTGCCTCTTCACGGGTAGAGGGGGCGGTGGCATCAAGCCAGCCATACAATGCAGAAGACAGTTGGCTCATGGATTCTCCTCTCGGCTACGAAAATCTCGGTCCGGAGTCGTGCAAGGGTGCTTTCTTCGTTACCTCAAACAGCGATTGGAACCGGCTGCGGATAGTTTACAATAAATACATTAAGTTCGCTTCTGTAAACCGGAGGAATCCACATGATCGCAGACCGCATTCGTCTCGCCCGACGCAAGGCTGGTCTCTCGTTGCGGGATTTGGCCGGGGCGATGAACTATAGAGTGACCGCCCAGGCGATTGGAAAATATGAGCGCGGCGAGGACATTCCCAGCTCCGGCGTGCTCATCGAACTCGCAAAAGCCTCGAAGGTGTCGGTTAGCTATCTAATGGATACCACAGGACTTGTGCTCTCCGGTGTCGAGTTCCGTACTAAAGCTAACACCAGCGCTTCCGACCGAGCGGCCGTTGAGACCGAAGTGCTCGAGTGGATCGAGCGCTACCTTCAGATCGAGCACATCCTTGCTCTCGACAGCGCGGAGTGGAAACCGCCGTTCGTTTCTCCGAAGAAGCTCAGGAGTATCGAAGACGCGGAAGGACTAGCAAAAGAGGTTCGTCAGAAATGGATGCTAGGAGTCGATCCGATTCCAAATATGACTGAACTGCTGGAAGAAAAAGGCCTCAAAGTCCTCGTCGTCGACCTCCCCGACCGGGTCTCCGGATTCACCTGCATAGTGGCGCGCGAGGAAGGATCTACCGGGCTACCGGTCATCGTTGTCAACCGGACGTTTTCACTCGAACGCCGTAGGCTGACCCTTGCCCACGAGCTCGCCCACCGAGTCTTCGATACGGACTGCCTTCCCGATAAGGATGAAGAGAAGGCGGCTAATCTCTTCGCTGGTGCTTTCTTGATGCCGCGCGAGCACTTGTTGCGCGAGGTTGGCAAGCAACGCAACGCGCTTGGCTACAAAGAACTCCTCGCCCTGAAACGGCTTTACCGCGTCAGCGGGGCTGCGCTGCTGATGCGCCTGCGACAAGTCGGCGTCATCAACGAATCGATTTTGACCTACGCATTCCAGACCATCGCCCGCGGCTGGCGGACGCAAGAGCCTGAGGAACTCGAGGAAGAGAAGATCCGCGGTCATCGGGAACGCCCTCTGCGGTTCGAACGCCTCTGCTACCGCGCGCTGGCCGAAGATTTCGTGTCGCTCAGTAAGGCAGCCGAGTTGCTGAGAATACCATTACCTCGGGTAGAGGCCGGCCTGAAGGGACCGCGGCGAAACGATGAGGATCATCATCAGTGATACATGCTGCCTCATCGACCTGCGGAAGGCCGCTCTGCTGGAGTTCTTTCTCCACTTGCCGTTTGAGATACTTATCCCCAACACACTGTTCGAGGATGAGTTGCTTAGCTTCAACCCGGAGGAGAAAGAGTCGCTGCTCAAGGCGGGGCTGAAGGTAATCGACCTTCCCGGACCAAAGGTTGTACGAGCCCGCGATGTGGTGCGAGTCTGGCCCCGCCTCAGCATCCACGAGGGGTTTGCCTTCGCCCTAGCGGAGACTCATACCGGTTGTATCCTGCTTACAGGTGACTTGGCGCTGAGGATTCCGGCGCGACGCAGCCGGATTGAGGTTCGCGGAATTCTCTGGGTCTGCGACCAGCTCTTTGAGACTTGCCTTTCGACCGCTGAGCAACTCCACGCGGCGCTCTCGCTGCTTGCTGCAGATCCCGCTGTGCGGCTGCCGAGACGCGAGCTCGGCGTTCGCATTCGGCGTTACCAAGCCCAGAAATGATTTTCAAACTGCCGACATGAGGACTCATATATGGAATCTTCGCCATCTAGCGAGTACGACGCATTCATTGTCCACGCGACCGAGGATAAAAGCGAATTTGTCCGCCCTCTTGCGGCAGAACTAGCCAAATACGGCTTGAACATCTGGTTCGACGAATCGACATTGAAAGTAGGAGATAGCCTGCGCGATTCTATCGAGTGCGGCCTTTCCCGATCACGATTCGGCGTGGTCGTGTTCAGTGAGAGCTTTTTCGCAAAAAATTGGCCTCCCGCGGAATTGAATGCGCTCTTTGCCAGAGAAATGGCAAGCGGCGAAAAGGTAATTTTACCAATCTGGCACAACGTCACTCTTGTGCAAATGCTCCAATTCGCTCCCATCCAGGCTGCAAAGGTGGCGGCAATGAGCTCGGAAGGCATTTCGAACGTTGCAAAAAAGCTCATAGCGGTGATTAGGCCTGAGGCCCTACAAATCGACACCACCCGGCGGGATTTGGAAGTAACCAATCGACGTTTATCTGAGCAGTTCGAGGAAAAGTACCCAGGCTATGGGATCCGAACGATGACAGGAACCTCGATGCGCGATTTGCCGCGCGAAGCCGATGTGATTGCTTCCCAGTGGTCGAATGGGGTCCGAACGGACATTGTTGTCGTTGATCCATCTGCTGCTAAGAAGCAACCGTTGAAGATCGGCATCTCCTTCGTAGGCTCCGGAATCACGAAGTTCCAAGAGATGTTAAGTACCGGACGCGCTCAGGAGTTGCTCGCAACCGAGTTTAAGAATGTCCGCACAAATGTTCCCCTTGCCGAGCGAGAAGCGAATGAACAAGAAACCTACGCGAATCTTCGCATAGTGCCAAAGCTACCAGCTTCCCGCAAGGTAATAGCGCGAGTTGTCTTCGGCAGCGAACAGGATCAAGTCATCTTCCCTATCATGGAGTTTTCCGGTGTCAGAGCAGGCATCCGAGAAGTTGAGGTCTCCGGAACCAGAGAGCAGCTTCCGTTTGCTCTCCATCTCACCATTCCCTTGGATGGCCGAGGCCCTGGAGCTGTGCAATTCGAGTTATCTCTTCTTGGCAAGGATTTCCGTGAAATACAGAGATTCTTTCGGGTGATACAGGCATTGAGAAAGCATGGACTGATTACTGCCACAGATCTCGAGACCGATCGCGTCCTGTTTCAAGGTGTGGTTGACCTCGAACCCGAAGGAGAGGAAGTACAGGCGTTTCAGAAATTCTTGGATGAAATAGTCTCAGTCGAAGATTTCTACAACGTTGCTTTGGTTTGGCCTGCGGAGTTCAACGAGAATGATTTTCATGGGCTGGAGATTCTCAAGTCCCTGAAAGATGGCACACCTTCCGACGTCACGATTACGTTCGCGAGCGTCACAACGAAAAGCGAATCCAAGGTCGACAACCAAAGGATTGCCGAGAATCTGAGAGCGGGCACAATTTCGGTTTGGCTGGAACCGGAGGAAGTATCGCGGTTTGGTTTGTTTGGTGTTCAAGTTTTTGAGGGACCAATTCGAGTCATTGTGAACCGCGCAGAAGTAATCAATCGTGACGTAGCCGTATCTGCTTTTGAAGCAGCTTCCGCGGGAGATATCATCAACGTTGAGGTTCAATCCAGAGGGCCGGTACGATATGAAATAGTCAATCAATCCGCTGTAAACCCAAAAACCTAGCTTCCATTGGCAGCGACAAAAACCAGACCGTTCGAGATCATGAAATGGCATCAGCCAGTTTGCGTGTCGGTCTGCCAAGTGTGAAATAGTCGTAGTACAAATCGCTTGCTCCGGTCATTGCGAAGAGCATGCGATGGAATCGGACACGCAGAAGTTTTAGATCGCGAACCCATTCAAGATCCACTTCGTCATCCTTACCATGGGCCGATTTGTTTCGGACCATGGCAGCAGCTTTTTTCTCGCGCTCCCCAAACTGTAGCCCCAATTGGGCAAGCAGGTCACCGGTCACTTCGCTTTGCGGAGCCCGGTTGAGGGACGTGATTTTGTTGCGCAGAATCTTAGCGGCGTCTGGGTCGATATTCCCGGCCGATAGTGCAGTTTCGATTGCCTGATGGATGCTCCTCCACTCCGCATCTGGAAGCAAGGTGCGCTTCACGCTGAGCGTGGTTGTTTGCAGGAACGCGCGTTCCAGCGATTCGATCGCCGCGCCCCAGTGAGCACCGGCAATGTGCGCCGTAGCTGCTACCGCGTGCCAGTATGCCCAACTCATCATGCCGAAATTCAGGCTCTTGTATTGAGTAAAGATCAAGTTAACCGATCTGGACAGCATCGCACGATCAATCTCCCAGTCATATCGACTACCGAGTGGAGCCGGTGGCATCGGTCCAAGCTCAAATGCTCGTCCGCCGAGACTATATGCTGAGATAGCTTCAAAATGGACGGTGTGCCAATTTGAGTCGAATGTCGTATGACCAAGGTAGACGAGGTATAGGCCCATCGTGAAGGACAAACACCGCCTGATTTGGTCCCGAAACTCATGCGAGGGATTTCCGTCATACACGATGAAGCCTCTTTTGCTTTGCCGGTCGCATGCAGGTCTGTCGGCACAGCAAAGAAAGAAATTTTGTCCGTCAACAAGGAGATGCACACAGCGGTTACCCGACCCTCCTGGACTGCTCGATCCACGCATGGTGATCGAATTAGCTCCAGAGCCCAGCACGACATTCCGTTCACCGCTCGAGGACGTTGTAATGTTGTCAGGCCATAGAAAGATGGGGTTGAGATTGTCTAACCAGTCAATCACGAATGTAACTGGACGATCTTCAGGATAAATGCTCCCTGCGATCCGATGAACGCTGCAGTCCTGAACAAGTTCGCCCAATGCCGGGTCGTCGTGAATCCTCGTGTTCGACCTGTCTACGTGAACCCCCTCCGCGACAAACTTTAAACCAAGATCGCTCGAAAAGATGACCTTATCCGTATTGAATCGAACCGCTCCCGCTGGAGGAGCCTTCGTTCCGCCTGCAGCATCCTGCGGAGAGCGGACCACCAGCCGCAGTTCCAGTTTTTCATCGCGTCGCACATCGAAGCTGCAAATGGGAACGCGAAGCGGTCCGGCATCGGTAATGCGTGAGTGGCAGCTCTGGATCAAGTCTTCAAAATCTTCCCATTCCCATCCGTACACGGTCCGAATCCTCGCTCCGTCCATGGTACTGGTTGGATTAACTGTGCGGCCAGTTGCTCTGATTGGGTGACTTTCGGCAATCAGTACTGTCGGAGAGTAGGTCGCGCTTAGCCGATGCGCGGAGGGGCTGGCATTGATTCGGAGCCGATCCAGGTTTCTGGGCTCAGCCTCAATGCGTTGCTGATCCGGGAGAAGTTGTCGCAATGATCCTCGATTCGAAGAGGCCATGTGCGGGATCCGCTATTTCTTGCAGAACTAAATCCCTCGTAAGGCAAGAAACGCGCACACACATTGAGTGGCACAAGTTCACTTTCTATCCGCGGCCGATTATTACCGCCTGCTCATTCCAGGCCATAGGGATTCTGCCGAGCAACGAATGAAGGCTGAGATCTGGAGCGATCTGTCCATTCAAAATTGCGTCGATAGCCGCCGGGCCCAGACGTGCAAAGGGAAGGATTCTTCTGACATATGCTACGTGAAAGTGATTCAAGCTGGCAAGGTGTTCAATCCCATTGGCCTCACCCGAGATAAGCTGTTCCCGCCATGCGCGCGCTCGCGCAACGGCTTTGAGGATGGCATGGGTGT
>Ga0210388_10002325_pt1 | contig 14782 bp, 12 predicted proteins | sample IncBWC19OmetaG_FD_155485 | JGI IMG/M metagenome (GOLD analysis project Ga0210388, IMG submission 155485) | Forest soil microbial communities from Barre Woods Harvard Forest LTER site, Petersham, Massachusetts, United States - Inc-BW-C-19-O ...
AGGGGCAACGAACCGCTAGAGCCGCGTGTCTTCGGCCTTATAGACGACGCCCATCCCGCCACCGCCGAGCTTTTCGATCACTCTGTAGTGAGAGATGTTTTGGCCAATCATTTTTTTGAAGACGTCGCTTGCAACGCCTGGCGCGCAACCAATTCCGGTGAGCCATCTTAGGGTCGGAAGGGAAACAAAGTCAACGAAAGGAAGGTGTTATGAACAGCGAGGTTTCGGGCGACGATCTGCGGCTGACCTAGCGAGCAGCTGAGAAAATCAGTTGGGTGCAGGTTTCGGTTGCGTGCAGGTTGGGAAGGGCACGACTTCAGTCGTGCCGCTGAACTCCGCGAATCCTCCGCGCTTTAGCGCCTGAGGTTCGCTCTCAGCCCCAGAAACGACGTCCTTAACAGCGCGATTAGTGGCGCGCGGGGTACATCTTGGTGTTCTTGCGGTCTTTCTTGATCATCTTGTTCTGCGCCTTCTTTTGCGCCTTGGCGTACTTTTTCTGCGCCTTCTGCTGCTTCTTCTCCGCTTTGCGGTTGGCACGCAACTGGGCCTGGTTAGTAGTGGCCGCAAACGAAGCAGCCGGCACGCCCAGGCTCAAAGCAAAGACACCGAGAAGGATCAGCACAGAGAGTCGTCTCATAAACTCAGCCAACCAGTTGCTGAAACCGATTTTACACTTCCTGGGCGTATAGAGTCGCGACTCTCGGACCAAAGTAACCGGTCCCGACATATACTCAGACCGCAACCGAGGCGTTGCTATATTTACATTGTGTAAATACACAATATGCGTTATAGTTGGGACATAGAGAAGTATCGCCGCAACCTGCGGTTGCATGGAATCGCGTTTGAAGACGCAGTGCGGATTTTCGAAGGCCCGACCGTCGAAAGAGTGGATGACCGCTTCGAATACGGTGAACGGCGAGTCTATGCCATTGGGATGGTGAATGGACTCGAGATTACTGTTATCTATGCGGACCGGGAACACGATGAAAGGCGCATCATCTCGGCGTGGCGTGCGGAGTCCCATGAGCGGCGGCACTACTGGGAGAGCATCGAGGGCTTAGGCGATTGAAAACGAATGGATCAAAACCGAAGCGATCGACCCCCACGCGAGGCGCGGGCACGGACTGGGGCAAACTGCGTCGCATGAGCGCTGCCGACATCCGCAAGGGAATTGCCGCTGACCCCGACGCCCGTGCGACCGACGAGGAATTCTGGAAGACGGCTGAAGTCGTCATGCCGACTCCGAAAGAAATCGTGACCATGCGCCTGGACGCCGACCTGCTTCGCTGGTTCCGCCAACAACGTGGCTACCAGACCCGCATCAATGCTATCTTGCGCGCCTACATGCAGGCGCACGAATCGCTTTGAGTCGCTGTTTTGATTTCGAGTCGCTTTAAACGAACCGCCCGCCTGTGCGATTTTCCTCCGGGATGATACTCTTGCCCTCGGTTGAAACCTGCGATGAATCTGGCCCCCGGCACTAAACTCGGTCCTTACGAAATCGTCTCCCTGCTCGGCGCGGGAGGTATGGGTGAGGTCTATCGCGCCCGCGACTCCCGCCTCAAACGCGAAGTCGCGATCAAAGTCCTGCCGCAGGCTCTGTCCCTGGACGCGGACCGCCTGCGCCGCTTCGAGCAGGAAGCTCTCGCCACCGCCGCCCTGAACCATCCCAACATTCTGGCCGTGTTTGATATCGGCACCTACGAGGGTGCACCGTATGTGGTCTCGGAACTGCTCGAAGGCGAGACCCTGCGCGACCGCCTGCGCGGCGGACCTCTTGCCCTTCGCAAGGCGCTCGACCACGCCACGCAGATCGCGCACGGCCTGGCCGCTGCCCATGAAAAAGGCATCGTCCATCGTGATTTGAAGCCAGAAAATCTTTTCATCACCAAAGACGGCCGGGTCAAGATTCTCGATTTCGGCCTGGCCAAACTTACCCAGCCCGATTCCACCGTTCACAGTTCCCTGCCCACCATGACCCACGCCACCGAAGCCGGCGTTGTCATGGGCACCGCCGGATACATGTCGCCCGAACAAGTCCGCGGCGTGGCCGTCGACGCGCGTTCCGACATTTTCAGTTTCGGCGCGATCCTCTACGAGATGCTCTCCGGCAAGCGCGCCTTTCATGGCGAGACCGCCGCTGACACCATGAGCGCCATCCTGAAAGAAGATCCTCCAGACCTGACCGAGACCGGACGCAACGTCTCTCCCGCGCTTGAACGCATCGTGCAGCATTGTCTGGAGAAGAATCCCGAAGGCCGCTTTCACTCCGCGAGCGACATCGCCTTCGATCTCGAACATCTTTCCGGAACCTCCGGAGCGTCGGCCCGAGTTGCGACGGTCGACTCCGCGCCGCCCCGGAGCAAGCTGTTGCTCGCGCTGGCCGCCGGCCTGGTGATCGCGGCGGCGATGCTCGGCCTCGGCTGGAAGCTGGGTCACGGCTCCGGCGCAGCGCCGCTTGCCGACTACAAACAAATCACCTTTCGCACCGGCTCCATTGGCAACGCCCGCTTCACACCCGATGGCGGCGTCGTCTACAGCGCGTCCTGGGATGGCGGCGAAGGCCAGCTCTACTTGTCGCGCCTCGACGATCCCGGCTCGCGCGAACTGGGAATTAAGGACGCCGAACTGCTCGCTATCTCCAAAACCGGCGAACTCGCCATCCGCCTCAACACCGTGCGCTACGGCGGCTATGCCCGCAGCGGCACGCTGGCGCGGGTTCCCCTCAGCGGCGGAACGCCCCGCGAAGTGCTGGAGAACGTGCAGGACGCCGATTGGTCGCCGAACGGCGATGCCATGGCGATCGTTCGCTACATCCCGGAAAATACTCACTGGCGCCTGGAGTATCCGATCGGCAAAGTATTGCTCGACGGGGTCGACTGGATCAGCCACCCCAAGATTTCGCCCGACGGCAAATGGATCGCCTTCGCCGATCACGAAAACCCAGGCGGCGACGACCAGGGTTCAGTGGCGGTCATCGGCTCCGATGGCAGCGTAAAGGAGAAGAAGCTCGCCTCCGGCTTTGTGTCGATTGAGGGCATCCTCTGGTCGGCGGCGGGTGACGAGGTCTGGTTCACCGCCAGCGAAAGCGGCAGCGCCCTGAACCTGAAAGCCGTTTCCCTCGCCGGCAAGCAGCGGCCCATCACCAACGTCCCGGGCGGCATGTGGCTGGGAGACATCCAGAGCGATCGAGCGCTGATGGTCACGCAGCAGCTGCGCGTCGGCATTCGCGGTCTCGCTCCCGGCGCAAAAGAGGAGCGCGAACTGGGCTGGTTCGGCTGGTCCATCGTGCGCGACATCAGCCGCGACGGCCACAAGATCGTCTTCGAAGAAGAAGGCAACGGCGGCGGACAGAATTACACTGCATTCCTGCGGGATACTGACGGCTCGCCCCCCACCAAAATCGGCGAAGGCATGCCCGGCGCGATCTCCGCTGACAATAAATGGGTGGTCACCAAGCCGGCCAAGGGCGACGCCCTGAGCCTCGTGCCCACTGGCGCCGGCGAGGCTCGGGCACTTACTCACGACACCGTTCGCTATCGCGCCGTGCGTTTTCTTCCCGACGGGAAACGTCTGATCGCTTCAGGGGTTGAAACCGGACAGGGCACTCGCGATTATCTGATCGACGTCGCAACCGGCGATTCCAAACCGTTGACGCCAGAAGGCGTGGTCGGCACCAGGCTGTCTCCCGATGGCAGCAGCGTGGCCGTGCTTGGCCCCGACGGTAAATGGGGAATCTGGCCGCTCAGCAGTAACGGCGGCGGCAGCATGCGTCTCATCCCCGGACTCGACTCGCACTACTACGTGGCGGGCTGGTCGCCCGATGGAAGATTCCTGTACGTCGCCTCCAGCCGTTCCCAGCAGTTTGCCAGGGTCTTGAAGGTGGACATTACGACCGGAAAAACCGAACCCTGGAAGACCTTCGGATCCGGCGCCGGCGCGGGCGTCACCGAAACTGGCGCGCCCGATTTCTCCAGCGACGGCTCCGCCTACGCCTACGTCTACGCGCAGAACCTCTCGAACGCCTACGTCGTCACCGGATTGAAGTAGGACTGTCATCCCGGCGTGGGAAGTACGTTTGTCATTCCGAGCAAGCGGTCTTTGCGCCGCGAGAGCCTGCCCTGAGCGAAGTCGAAGGGAATCTGGGCGAGCCGCGCGATGTGTCGCGTTCCTTGTGACACAAATCATCGCGCGTTTGGCTCGCCCTCCTTATAGAGCTTCACCCTCTGTTTCGACTTGAAGCCTCCACAGAGCCTCCTCTGCTACTGCAACCGTGTCGCAACTGGTCGCAAACAGACTGATACAGAAAATGCGCCTCCGGCTTGACCTCCAGCGCAACAGCCCCTAGGATGGCTTCACCGCGTTAGATGCAACTGAGTTGCAACTAGAAACTGTAGTAGTTGCCGCCCAACGATGCGGGCCATATATGCGACTCAGTCGCAACTAAAGAAGGACTCATGAAGCGCGGCTTCCTCATTTGCTTTTTCTCGCTCTGGATCGCGGCCGGATGCGCCGCCCAGGAGTTGCCGTACTTCGTCACCTATTCCCAGGACATGGAAGAGCCCGGCAACCTCGAAATCAACTTCAAGTCCACCCAGGGCTCGCCCAAATACGGCAATCCCTTCTTCGCCGAAACCGTCGAGTTCGAATACGGCGCCAAAGGCTGGTGGACCACCGAGTTCTATCTTGCCGGCCAGCACACCTCAAACGACAGCACAGTCTTCACCGGATTCCGCTGGGAAAACCGTTTCCGTCCGCTGATGCGCGAACACTTCATCAACCCGGTTTTCTATGTGGAATACGAAAACCTGAAGCGATCCGACCGCGGCCTGCTCGAGGTCACCGGCCACGACAGCGTCTCAGACCTGCTGTTGACCAACGCCCAGGGCGGATCCGAGACCGAGCGCGAACTGGAGCTCAAGCTCATCCTCTCCAGCAATTTCCGCGGCTGGAACGTTTCCGAGAACTTCATCACCGAAAGAGATTTGAATGAGGCCGAACCCTGGGAATTCGGCTATGCCCTTGGCGTTGCCCACCCTCTGGCGCTGAAGGCCGGCAGCCGGGCCTGCGTTTTCTGCCGCGAAAACTTCACTGCCGGAGCCGAACTGTATGGCGGCCTCGGAGACCTCGACGGCTTCGGACTCAAGTCCACTTCTCACTACGCCGGCCCAACCCTCGGATTCAATATCCCGCGCGGACCGACGGTTACTTTCTCTCCTAATTTCGGTTTGAACAGCAACAGCGCCGGACTTCTCTTCCGCTTCAGCGTCTCCTATGAACTGCAACAGGTATTCAGCCATTTCCACCGGGGAGACAAATAACGTGTCCCCACGACAACTCAGCTCAATCGCGATCATCTTTCCACTGACGTTTCTAATAACGATAGCCCTGGCCGCGGCGGAAAGTTCCTGGCTCGGGCAGGTGCCGGAGGCGGATCGTCTGCGCACCAACCCATACGCCGGACAAGCCGACGCTGCCGCAGGCGGGTCGAGACTGTTCGCCGACCACTGCTCCAAGTGCCACGGTGCAGATGCGCTCGGCCGCGGTAAGAAGCCGAGTCTCCGTACCAAAGAAGTCCAGACCGCGACCGATGGCCAGATTTTCTGGCTGCTGAAAAACGGCAACCGGCGGCGCGGCATGCCTTCCTGGAGCTCTCTCCCTGAGCCTTCCCGCTGGCAACTTGTCGCCTACGTGAAGAGCCTGGGAGAAAGCGCTCCCGAAAGCAAGTAACCCTGAACGAAGATCGGCCTTAGATGAAGCTCGGCCCCAAAGGAAACGAATGACCACCCGCTCAAAGAAGTTCCCGGTAATCTGGATGGCGACCGGCGCATTGTTGCTGGCGACTGCCTGGTCCATGTCGATGACCAGTTGCGGGGCGGGTGACGCGCCTCCGTTCAAGACGGACGTGGACGTGACTCCAGCGGAAGATTCCATCGGCGAGCGTTTGTTTCTCGACACGCGCTTCGCGGAATACTTTGCCGCCCACATGACCGGAGTGAACACTCCACTCGCCGTGGGCGATCCCGTGGTCCAGCAGGTTTACACCACCAACGGCACGCTGCCCGGACCTTTCGCCGGCCAGTCGATGAACTGCCGCTCCTGCCACTTCGTCACCGAATTTCAGGGAGTCACTGGCGCAGGCAATCGGACGTACTCTGACTTCACGACCCACAGTCCGATTCCCTTGCCCATGAACGGCTATACGCAAACGCCACGCAACTCCATGCACATGGTCGGCTCGCTGCAGCCGCATCCTGGCCCAACGTTTTTGCATTTTGACGGCGAGTTCCCCACGCCGGAAGATCTGGTCAAAGCCACCCTCACCGGCCGCAATTTCGGCTGGGCTCCCACGCAATTTCAGCAGGCGCTTGCTCAAGTCGCTCTGGTGGTTCGAGGCGATGACGGCTCCGATCGACTGGCCAAGGACCGCACCAACGGACTTTCCTACAGCACGCTTTTTCTGGGCGCCGACAAGAGCATCACGTCCGACCTGCTCATTCCCGCCGCCGACCGCATCGACGTGAATACCGCCACCAACGAGCAGATTCTGAACCTGGTCGCAAAGTGCATCAGCACTTACATGCACGACCTGCTCTTCTCGCAGGACGAATTCGGCCGCTACATCGGATCGCCCTATGACGTCTTCCTGCGCATCAATCATTTGCCGGTGCAACCCAATTCTGGCGAGACGATTCCCCAATATAACCAGCGGCTCTATCAGATCATTCTCGGCATGGGGACGCCGATCTGGGTCGACGGCACCTACGGATCGTTCCAGTACCACGCCAATCCGTTTCAGTTCGGCCCCGCGGAATTCGCCGGCCTGAAGATTTTTCTGAAGGCGGCAGCCGGCGCAACCGACGGCTCGCAGCACGCCGGAAATTGCGCCGCCTGTCATCAGGCGCCAAATTTTTCCGATTTCGCATTTCACAACACCGGAGTCTCGCAGGAAGAGTATGACGGCGTTCACGGCGCCGGTTCGTTCACGAATCTGGCGGTCCCGTCGCTTTCCGATCGCACGGCGAACTACGATCTCTACCTGCCCGCGACCGCGAGCCATCCTAACGCTTCAGAAACTTTCCGCCGCACCGCCGACGCAAGTCATCCCGGCTACGCCGACCTCGGCCTGTGGAACATCTATCAGAATCCGGACATACCCAACCCGCAGGCCAATCTCAACTCCGTAGTATGCGCGGCCGGTGAGGATTGCTCCATCGACCAGGGACTGGCCAACACCATCGCGCAATTCAAAACGCCGATCCTGCGCGATCTGGAAGACTCCAGTCCTTACTTCCACAATGGAGGCAAGCTGCAGTTGCAGGACGTGGTGCAGTTTTACATCAACAGTTCGCAACTCGCCCGCCAGGGTCAACTGCGCAACGCGCCCGCCGAGTTCCGCGGCATGTCGCTCAGCAGCGACGACATCAACTCGCTCGTGGCATTCCTGCTCTCACTCACCGAAGACTATGACGACGCCTAGACTCCGGACCGAACTCGCAGGATGGCTCGCAAGACGGCTCGCGGGACGGCAGGCCTCTCAGAATTCGCAGGCCCGCAGATGATTCGGCAAAAAACTCGGCAATGGCTCCAGAACTTTGATCTCGCGGTCGTCTCCGTGCTGGCGGCCCTGCAGTTTGTCTTCGTGACTCACGACAATCCGCCAGTAGTCCCGTCCACCACCATCTATGCCGTCGAGTCCATGCCAGCGAACGTGAAGTCCATTCTCGAACGCTCCTGCCAGGACTGTCATTCCAACCAAACCCATTGGCCGTGGTACAGCTATGTGGCTCCTGTGTCGTGGCTGGTCACGCATGACGTCCACCAGGCGCGCGGCAAAATGAATTTCTCCGAATGGGGCGCCTACTCGAAAAAGAAGCAGGCCCGCGAGCTGGAAGAAATCTGCAATCAACTCATGGACGGCGATATGCCCGACGGCACCTACGCCTTCATCCACCGTCATGCCCGGCTCACTCCGGAAGAGCGCGACGCCGTCTGCGCCTGGACCGACTTCCCACGCCCCTAACAGTGCTCCATTCGAATTTCTTAGCGACCTTTGCGGCCTTTACCTCGCGTTCTTTGCGGTGAAGGTCTTTCGATTTTCGTTGGAAGAGCCTCTAAGCCGAAGTACGGATCGTCAGTTCCCCTTAATCCACAGGCTGGTTGTGACATCCGTCACAGCTTTCTTTCTCGGGCACGACTAGGCTGGACTTGGTTTCCCGTTATCCCTCCGAGCAGATCGACCCACGAGGTCTCCCCATGCCTGGGAGAAGTTGCACGTCTCTGCTCGCGATTTCGTTTCTGCTGGCGCAAGCCGCACCGTTGCGCGGCCAGTCGGACCGCCTCACCGCGCCCGATTTCGGCCCGCCGCGCGTAACCCAGCCTTCCGCGCCGGATCCCGGCCTGCCAATAGGCGCGCCATCTCCTCCAGGCACGCTTCCTCCGGGCAGTCCCGGTAAGCTCGGCTTCCCCCAGATTGCTCGCGCCGCCGGAACTATTTTTTCCGGGACGGTGACCGCCATCGCCCGCCGCCCGGCAAGTCGCGCCCAGTCGGTCGAGAGCGTGGCCATCACCTTTCATGTCGAGCACGCCATCCGCGGCGCAAGTCCCGGCGAGGACCTGACCATCTCCCAGTGGATCGGACTGTGGTCGAGCGGCCAGCGCTACCGCGTCGGGGAACGCGTGCTTCTCTTCCTCTATCCTCCCAGCAAGTTAGGACTTACCAGTTGCGTGGGCGCACCCATGGGCCGCTTCAGTGTCGATCCCCTTGGACGCATTCTGCTCTCCGCGCAACATCTTTCCGCCTTCCGCGACGATCCGGTGCTGGGCGGAAAGTCGAGGGTCAACTTCAGCGACTTCGCACTGGCCGTGCAACGCGCCACGGAGGAAGAATGACGGGCCTGTGCCTTTCCTTGCGCAACGGCCTGCGCGACGGCCTGCAAACGATGACGGCCTGCATCGCCTTCCGCGCCCGCCCATTCCTCATCCGGCTGGGCGTGGCCATGGCGATCGTCTTTTTCGCCTTGCTCTCGCGCGCCGGCGGACCCAAATATGTCGCAGGCGCAAGTTACTTCAACACCAACATGTCGGGCCAGCCGCTGGTCTGGCCGCAGGGAGTGCTTAGCTACTATACCGACCAAGGCGAGCTCAGCCCGATCCTGTCCAACGCCGCGGCCAACGCCTTCGTCGCCGACGCCTTCAGCCAGTGGACGGCGGTTCCGACCGCGGCTCTTGCCGCCAGCAACGCCGGCCAGCTCGCCGAAGATGTCAACGGCAGCAACGTCACGGTGAACTCCAACGGCTCCATCTCCATGCCCTCCGACATCCAGCCCACGGCCACCGCCACGCCCATCGCGATCGTCTACGACTACGACGGCTCGGTGACCAATGCGCTGCTGGGCAGCGGCGCCGGCGATGCCAGCCAGTGTTTTTTCAACGCCGCGTTCGGCGGCGACGACAATTACGGAGCACCCGCCACCTACCTGCACGCGCTCGTCGTGATTAACGGCCAGTGCGCCCAGGAATCTTCTCAGCTCGTCGATGTGGAATACCGCCTGGTGCGCGTGCTCGGCGGAGTCATCGGCGTGGGGTGGTCGCAGCTCAATCCGAACGTGCTGACCAACAATCCTCCGCCCACCGGCGACGACTTCGCCGGATTCCCCGTGATGCACTCCATCGACCCGCCGGGTTGCGTGCCGATCACCCGCTGTTACGCCAATCCTTATCAGCTCGCGATCGATGACGTCGCCGCCGTCTCTCGCCTCTATCCCGTGACTGCGCAGAACCAGTCCGGCTTTCCCGGCAAACAACTTTTCGCTTCAGCCACGGCCCGCATTCACGGGTCGGTCTGGTTCACCGACGCGTCCGGAAATCCCACTCAGCCCATGCAGGGAGTAAATGTCGTCGCCCGCTGGATCGATCCCGCAAACGGGTTGCCGTCCCGCCGGTTTGCCGCGTCGTCAGTCTCAGGATTCCTCTTCATCGGCAATGCCGGCAATCCCGTCACCGGCTTCACCGATGAGCTGGGCGATCCCTACAGCGAATGGGGATCGAGCAGCCCAACGGTCGAAGGATCCTTCGACCTCGCCGGCCTGCCACTGGAAAACGGCAGCACCGCGAAATACCAGCTCTGCGTGGAAGAACTCGATCCCATATGGTCCTCGTTGGTTGGTTCGTACGCGCCGCGATTGGTTGCGCCGTCGGGTCTTCCCCAGCCCGTCGTCGTGACGCTCAAGGCTGGGCAGGATATGCAACAAGACATTCTCATGGCGGGCAGCGCGCAGCCCATGCCGCCGTTGTCCGCGACCAACGGTTGGACCACACCGGCCGCCATCCCGCCCGCGGGCGACTGGGTGGGATCGCTCAGCGGCTACGGCGACATGGCCTACCTGCAACTGCCGGTGCAGAACAAGCGCACCTTGTCGGTGGCGGTGAAAGCGCTCGATGAATCCGGCAACCCCAGCGAACTCAAAGCGCAGCCCGTGATCGGCATGTGGAACGCCAGCGATCAGGAGGGCACGGCCTCGCCCGCATTCACGCCGTCTCCCTTCAACACCGTCACCTCCGGACTCACCCGGCTGGACGCGCAGTTTTCCGCAACCGGCAACTTTCTGATCGGCATCTCCGATCTGCGCGGCGACGGACGCCCCGACTACCATTACCAGGCGCACGTTCTCTACGCCGATTCCGTTTCTCCGCCGCGCGTCAGCGTGGCCGGAGGCGCGGTCGTAGTCGCCGGAACCGGTTTCTCTGCCGGACTGGCCTCCGCCGTGGGCACGGCCGCCGCCCCACAACTTCAAGTCAACGCCGGCCAAATGATTCTGGCCGCGCCGGCATTTAGCGATGGCCCGCAGAGCATTGCCATCACCGATCCCGTGAGCGGCGCTTCCAGCATTATGACTAACGCACTGGTCTATGGCGCTGCCGCCAGCGACAAAATAATTCTGGTTGGCGGCTCGCTCAATCCAGCAACTCCCGTAGGCGTGCAGGCAACGTATCCTATGAGCGTGCGCGTGCTGCAGTCCGACGGCGTCACCCCGGTGAGCGGCGCAACCGTCGGATGGATCGCCAGCAACAACCTGCAGCTTTCCGCCTGCGGCGGCACGTCTGCCTGCCCGGTCACCACCGACCAGGGCGGAAACGCCCTCAGCTGGCTCACCCCTAGTGCCACCGGCAACGCGACCATCACCGCGACTCTCGCCCCCGGCGTCTACAGTCCCGCGCAGTCGGTCAGCGCAAGCCTGACTGCCACCGAGTCACCCGCGGACCTGGGAGTACTGCCGGCCTATCTTTGGATCGCGCAGGGAGCGACCACCAGCGTGCCGCTCACCGCCCGCGTCCTGGCCAACGGATCGCCGCGCGCCAACGTGACGGTGACCTTCACGGTCGAGACCGGGTCCGCCACGTTGAGCGCTGCCAGCGCCGTGACCAGTTCCACCGGCTACGCTGCGGTCATGCTGTCGGTGACGCAGCTCTCGTCTACTGTGCAGGTCAGCGCCTGCATCGGTCCCGCCAACGCTCCCTGCCTGCCCGTATACATAACGGCGGTCGCGCCCTCGCAGCTCAACCTGCAGCCTGTTGCCGGCGGCGGACAGGTTTCAGCGGGTCAGCCGTTTCAGCCCGTCGTTGTCCGGGTCACGGATTCTTCCTCGCCGCCAAATCCTGTGCTGGCGGCGAACGTCACGTTCGTGACCACAGTGGTGCGGCCCGGCGACGAAGAAACCAATCCGACCAATCCTGTCCTGCCCGTCATCCTCAGCGTCGGCCAGACCGTGGTTCCGTCCGACATCAGCGGCCTGGCCAGCATTGTGCCCTCGGGCGGCGGCTTTAGTCCTCCGCTGGAAGTCGATGTTGGCTCAACCGCCGGCGCCAATGCCGCGCTCGATGATCCTCTTGAACTATTGCCCGGTTCGAGTAGAGGCTCGACCAAGGAAAATCCACTCGGGCGATTTCCAGTTCACGTCGCCAGCCCGATCGCGATCGAAAAAAAGTGAAGCGGCGGCGCCAGTAGGCGCGTACACACTACTGTGTACGCATTTTACGTTTTTGTATGTACACCAGGGTACGTATGTGGCCAAACATGTCTCTCTGGGTTGAGGTTCGCGCGTTTCCCCCGTCGCAAGGAATGCCCTTTGCGGGGCCGGAAGCGACCATGGCAGCGACGATCGACCTCTGGCAGACGATGAGGTGAGGTTATTTTTTAACCGACGTTCTTCGCGGACGTTGCTTCGCCGATACTGCGCGAATAATCAACCGGCGTTTCGGCTTGGCGGGCATCGGAACCTTGGCACGATTCAGCGCCAGGTTGATCAGGCTGATCACCTCCGGGTCGTCGAGCACTTTCGCATCCTTCACACGGCTGGTATACAGCCGGATATTCCGTACCACGTTCCCGCTGCCCTGCAACAATCCGGCAGGGTCAGGCAGGCCCGCGCCCTGCAGAAAACACAACGTCACCGCATTCGGCGGCAGCACGAGAGAGAAGATCGCCTCCGACGGCCGCTCGCTCGGGCAGAAGCCAATCACCAGCCAGTTAAAGTTGTCGTAGACCATCTCAATCGCGCCCGGAACCATCTTGCGCATTTTCCCCAGCGCGCGCCGGGCGAACGATTCAATCTCCGGCGAATATTTGGCGAGAAAGGAATCAAGCTGGGCCTCGGCGTCGGCCTGCGAAGGGGCGACAGATGACCCGACGCGCGGACTGGATTTTCGCTTCTGCATGAGAATTGCCTCCAAACGCGCTCAGGACTCTTGCGCTAACGGCTTGCCGATTTCCCAGTGATGCCCGAACGGATCGACGATGCGCCCCACCCGCCAGCCGTAATCTTTATCATCGACCGGCCAAACTACAATGGCCCCGGCGGAGACCGCCGCCGCGAAAACCGCGTCCGGATCGTCGACGACCAGCACCATTCGCACCGTGCCGCCACCGAGAGTCTCCGGACTGAAGTTCAGGTTCGCCGGCGATTCGTCGGCCACCCAGAAATCCGTCGCCCCGATCGCTAACTGCGCCACCACCGCGCCGCCAGGATCTCCGACGCAGAAGATTTCCCGCGCTCCGAAAGCGGCCTTATAGAATGCCACCGCCCGCGCCCCGTTTCGCACCGAGAGCATGGCGGCGAGGGACGGTTTCTGCTTCGTGGTGTCGGATTCATTCATGAGCTTCGCCTCGACTCTGGTTTCTGGCCCCGGGACCACCGATAATAGCCCGCCAGTTTACCTGCCCGCGCTGCGCTCGGCGGACGGACCCTTGGACTCCGCTCAGGGCAAGCTAGAGCTCCTCCTCACACGAACTGTGCCTGAAGGAAGCTCCGGAAGCCGAGAGCCGAAAGCTGGAAAGTTGCCGGCTTCATTTCGTCCACTGATCTACCCAGGCATTGACCGTTTCATACCAGAGCTTGCCGTTCTGCGGCTTCTGTATCCAGTGGCCTTCGTCGGGGAAGTACAGCATCTTCGACGGGACGCCTTCCATTTGCAGCGTGGTGAAAAGCTGGAAGCCTTCGCTCACGTCGAGCCGGTAGTCGCGCTGGCCGTGAATGACCAGCGTTGGCGTCTTGAAATTCTTAGCGTACTGGTGCGGCGACCACTTCTCGTACCCCGCGCGATTGTCGTAGGGAGTGCCTTTGAACTCCCAGTCGTTGAACCACATTTCTTCGGTCGTGCCCCAAGCGGACTCGGCGTTGAACATGCCGTCGTGCGACACGATGCACTTGAAGCGGTCGGTATGGCCGAGAATCCAGTTGGCCATGTATCCGCCGTAGCTGGCGCCCAGCGCGCATTCGCGTGTCTTATCGATAAAAGCGTAATGCTCCTCGGCGTAGTCGAGACCCTTCATCAGGTCTTCAAACGGAGCGCCGCCCCAGTCGCCGTTGATGGCGTCAATGAACTGCTGCCCGTATCCGGTCGAGCCGTGGAAGTTGATCATGATGACGACGTAGCCCGAGCTTTGCGACGAAGTCGGGGCCGCGAACAGTTCGGGATTCCAGCGATAGCTCCAATCGTCTCCCCAGGCGCCTTGCGGCCCACCGTGGATGAGGAACTTCACGGGATATTTCTTGGAGGCGTCGAAGTTCGGCGGCTTGATCAGGAAGCCTTCGACTTCTTCGTCGTGGGCACCAGTGAACCTGAATGATTCGAGCGGAGACATTGAGACTTGGGAAAGGACAGAGTCATTAAAATGAGTCAGAGGGCTGCCAATCTGTTCTTCAGTCCTACAGTCTTTCAGCTTCTTGCCGTCGCATATCTGATCGATATGCATTACCTCACGCCCGTCTATGAAAGCCATCGCGCCGCCGACATAGATTTCCGTTGGGGAACCGATGGACATTCGCGTGAAAAGCAACGTTTTACCATCGGGCGTTAAGGCCAAGTCGTCGTAGAATCCAAAAAGAAAGGCGTTGATCTTGACGTTTGTCTCGTGAATCGTGATGTCGTAGCCTTTTTCTTCGTTGATCTTCGTCTCGAAACTGATCGAGTGAACTGGCGCTGTCCCCTTGCCTTCCGCGACAAAATAGAGATGAGACGAGTCGGGCGACCAAACATACGTCCCCACCCACTTATCGAAACTCTCCGTCAGATTCTTCTTCTCGCCCGTCTTGCGGTCATACAGCATCAACCGGAAGCGGTCGCTCTCGTATCCCGGACGCTGCTGGGCGCGGTAGGCAATGTAGCGGCCATCGGGCGAATAGAGCGGCGTCGAATCGCTGGCAGGATTGTCGGCGGTAATGTTCTTGGCCGGGCCTCCGCTGACCGGGACGATCCAGAGATCGGTGTTTGTGGAAGCGGC
>Ga0210388_10002326_pt1 | contig 14780 bp, 11 predicted proteins | sample IncBWC19OmetaG_FD_155485 | JGI IMG/M metagenome (GOLD analysis project Ga0210388, IMG submission 155485) | Forest soil microbial communities from Barre Woods Harvard Forest LTER site, Petersham, Massachusetts, United States - Inc-BW-C-19-O ...
CGGAGGTCGTAGTGGAGGCGCGGGGGGGGGCCTGAGTGGCGGCGAAGGCGGAGGACAAGGGGGCGGCGGCGCGAGCGGAGGTGCGGGTGGAGGCCGGAGCGGCGGCGCGGGTGGCCGAGGCGGGGGCGGAGATCCGGGCGGCGAGAGCGGAGGATAAGACGGCCGGTCGGCCTTGATTGGTGGTTCGAGCCGTTGAATCGGTTCCACGGTTTGAATAGGCGAGGACATGGATCACTCTCCGCTGCCGAAGGCCCGGAAACTCGTTGGCGGCCCGCAAATCAGGTGTGAAGTACTAGCGTGAATCTTATATCCAGACCTTTAGAATTAGCAATTTCCTTGTGCCTGACGTTTACGTGAACGCTCGAGTGGCCCCAAGGACGATTCCGCGAGTGCTACAGGTGGTTTCAGGTGCTGCACTCTGCAATCGCATCGTCTGAACTGGAGCGACTATGAGCCAGATAGAGATTGAACCCACAAACAACGTCTTCTACACTGTCCCGGTGCGCGTCATTTTCAGCTGTGAAAACAAGATATATATGTGGTGGCAGGCGGAGTTCCTCCATTACACCTATCTGCTTGCGGGAATGGAGGCGGAGTTGACCGCGCTAGTGGCTGAGACAGATGAACCAGAGCTGGAATTCAGCTGCAAGACCGTCCGCGTCGCAAACTACAAGGACTCTATTCCCGATGTACCGCTCCTTTCCCTGAATAAGTCAGGTGGAATCGCGGAGTGGGCCGCGCTGGACGGACCTCGAGACGAGACGATCCTGATCGTCGACCCTGATTCAATGTTCGTACGTCCAATGATTGATCCTGGCCCGATCAAGGCGGGCGAGGCCCATTCAGAGGAGCATGATTACATGGGTGTTGATATCCCCGGGAACAGGACGGTCCTTGATCGTCACTGCAGGGAAGAGCTCCGTGCGAAGATCCAGCCGGTGGGGATATACATCTTTATTAATAGAGGATGTCTGGCTGAGTTGGCCCGGCGCTGGCTGCAGAAATCGATTGATATCGCAGCCGATCCCGTGTGCCGGGAAGCGTTGGGTGGCACCGGCTGGCTAAGTGATATGTGGGGGTATGCTATCGCTGCGGCGGAGCTGGGAATTCATCATCACCTAAGAGATTTTTCTCAGGTCACCGGCTCTGATTCTTTAGCGAATCCGATCACGCATTATTGCTTTCCTTTGATGGAAGGTCGCGACGAGATCTGGGAGCCAGATACCCAAAGACCAATATTGTGGAGTAAATGGACCTACAGGCCATGGGACGATCCGCCGGACCCCTTTGGCACCACGATTGAAGGTGAGATGTTATTAGAGCGCTTACGGGACTTCGTCAACGCAAAGAGGGGGGAGCAAATCAATCAGCAATCGATGTAGTGGTTTCGAATCTTGTCGCTTGGAGCGATGCTGGCCGGCGAAAATGCGAGGGAGTATGGTTAGGACACGGCAAAAAAGACCCGTCGCGGTTACAGTCATCGCTGAGATGCATTTTTCGGCAGATCTGACGTTCGAAGAGATTGCGCTACATTTTGATATGTCGACACATGCTGATAGGGCCCGACCGGACAATGGTTCGTGCGTGACTACGCCAGGAACTGTCGCCCTGAATCCAATATGACTCCCGAACTCTGGCAACGTCTGAAGCCGCTGTTCCATGCCGCCCTCGAGGAGGATCCACAGAATCGCGCGGCGTTTATCGAGGGCGCCTGCGCTGGAGACCTCGAACTAAAGAGGCACCTCGAACAGCTTCTCGATTCCGAACAGCAAGACTCCGGTTCGCTTGACGTTCGACTAGCAAATTTGAAGGGTGTTCTGGATGACAACGGCGGCCCGCTGCAGCAAGGAGACCTTCGCATGCGAGGTATAATCCGCCTCACTATGGCGTTAGTCCCGGGGACGAAACTTGATGGCTACGAAGTTATCGAGCTGTTGGGAGCGGGCGGAATGGGCGAGGTGTATCGCGCGCGCGACGCGGTCCTGAAACGGGAGGTCGCGATCAAAGTATTGCCAGCTTTTGTCTCGCAGGACCCGGACCGGCTGCGGCGTTTTGAGCAGGAGGCGCAGGCGACGGCGGCCCTGAACCATCCGAACATCCTTGCCATCCACCGCTTTGGCGTCTTTGAGGGAGCGCCGTACCTGGTTTCAGAGTTGTTGGTTGGCGATACGCTGCGGCAGCAACTGGAGCGTGGCCCACTACCAATCCGCAAGGCGATCGAATACGGTATCCAGATCGCGCATGGATTGGCGGCAGCACACGACAAAGGCGTCGTCCATCGGGACCTGAAGCCGGAGAACCTGTTCGTTACAAAAGAGGGTCGGATCAAAATTCTGGACTTCGGTCTCGCTAAATTGATGCAGCGCCACCCAGATGGCACCGAGCCAACTCAGGCGAACGGAACGGAGGCCGGCCTGGTGATGGGCACCGTCGGCTACATGTCTCCGGAGCAGGTGCGCGGGATAACCGTCGACCATCGGGCCGATATCTTCGCCTTCGGAGCGATCCTGTACGAGATGCTGGCCGGCAAACGGGCGTTCCAGCGGCCGACGTCGGCGGAGACAATGTCTGCGATCCTGAACGAAGATCCGCCGGGTATTTCGCAGATTGTCCAGACCATTCCTCTGGGGTTGCAGAGAGTTGTGCGTCGCTGCCTGGAGAAGAGTCCCGAGCAGCGATTCCAGTCCGCATCGGATTTGGCGTTCGCGCTGGACGCCATTTCGGATTCGGGCATCTCGTCGGCGGTCGGCATCGAAGCGCCGAGCGAACGCGGGCGAAGCAAAGCGCTGGCCTGGTCGGTCGGGCTGGCCGCGGTCCTTGCGGTCGCCGTTGCGACGTACTTCTTTGCAACACGGCATGAGAGGGCGCCTTTCGAGCACTATTCTCTTCAACGAGTGATTGACAGCAAACATGTAAGGAGTCTCGCCATCTCGCCTGACGGCATTTATCTGGTGGCGATTGTGAGCGACGCGAACGGTGCGCAAAGCTTGTTGCTTCACCATCTTCCGACGAACAGCGAACGAACGATTGTCCAAGACGCGGCGTACAAATTTCATAGCGTCACCTTTTCGCCTGACGGCAGCTACATCTATTTCCGGATCGATGCCCTGGGCACGCCCAAGGCCGACCGGTGGGACGATTACCGGATACCGGTCCTTGGAGGCCAGCCCACGCGAGTGATTGCGGACGTGGTCTTTCCTCTCAGCTTCATCGATGGAGGCCAACGGGTGTGCTTCTATCGTCAGGACGTTCCAGCAGGCACCTACCAGCTCCTTAGCGCTAACGCGAGTGGTGGCGAGGAACAGGTGCTGGCGAACGGCAAGAAGCCGTTTCCAACGCTAGCCGTTTGTGCTCCAGACGGCAGGTCCGCTGTTGTTGAAAACGAACTTGGCGATGTAGAGAGTCTCGACTTCGGCTCGGGATCGATGCGGATGCTGGCGTCGTCCACCGCGCTCGGCGGATATCTGGATGACATGCGTTGGACACCAGATGGCAAGGGTCTATTCACAACCAGTTGGGAAAGGAATGATTTTGCACCGATTAGCTTTCTCTCTTATCCTGGCGGAAAATTGCGTCGGATCACGAACGACCTGAGCGTCTATTCGGGCATTAGTTTGACGGCGGACGCCAAGACCATTGCGACGACGCAAACCGACGTTAATGCGAGATTTGCCGAGCTCTCCGTGGTGGAGCCTTCGTACGTGCAAGAGCACCAGACCGGAGAGCTGGTGTGGTTCACGTGGCTGGACAACGACAAAATCGTGGCGGACGGTGCCGGGAAGCTGAGGCTGGTCAGCCTTCCAAAGGACGAGACCAGCATGATGAATGTCGCGAAAGGACATTTGTTCGGCCAGCCGTCTATGTGTGGGCCGGACACCTTGGTGTTAATAGGAAGCACACTTGAAGGGGACATTCGAAGCGTCTACACGATGCATCTCGACGGCAGCGGGCTGACCCAGCTGACGAAGGGACCGAGGGATTTTTTCCCTGAGTGCACAGCGGACGGCAAGTGGGTCTATTATGCCGATGATCGCGACCAGAATAATCCGCTTCTCATGCGGCAATCGCTACAAGGTGGAGCTGCGCAAAAGGTCGCTCAAGCCCGCATATGGTTTAACATTTCTCCCGATGGCAGGTTGCTTGCAATAGCAGCCGCCGGTGCAGGTGCCCCACTCCAGGTCCTTTCGATGGATTCTCTGCGAGTGGTCCGGAGCTTCCCGCCTCGTGGTTTCGACGATTTCGATCTCTTCGCATTTTCGGCTGACAGCAAGAGTGTTTTCTATGTCACTAGGTCAGGGGCAGACGCAACCATCTGGCGGCAGCCGCTCGATGCGGCGGCTCCAACGAAGGTGGCCGCCCTTCCGGGAAAGGCGGTGAACTGGATGAGGCCATCGCCGGACGGCACAAAGCTCGGGCTGATTCTTGAGACGCCAACATCGGAGGCCGTCCTTCTCCGCGATGTCCGATGATCGCTTCGAATGGACCTCGCTCCGGATTTCTCGCCGTCTCCGTCTCCGCCTGCGAATCGGACGCAATGGGGCGGTTCGCGTCGCGTTACATGTACTGATAACCCAAGCGATTTTCAGGCCGGCATCTCTTGCGTTAGCTCAGTGAACTTAGCCGTGAGAAATTGTAAATAGTCTTGCATCCCGGCGCCCGTTTTTGCTGCAACCGCGAAGTGGCGCATTCCCGGACGTACGGCTTGAATGTTCGCCTTCATGGAGTCCTCGTCAAATTCGACCGCCTCGGCAAGGTCCATCTTCGTGATTACAGCTACATCTGCGCTGTTGAAGATCGTCGGATACTTCAGCGGCTTGTCTTTACCTTCCGTAACGGAGAGGAGGACGAGGCGAAGATTTTCTCCGAGGTCATAGGATGAAGGGCAGACCAGATTACCTACATTTTCGATAAAGAGAAAGTCCAGGTCGCCGATGCCCCATCCGTTGAGCGCGTTGTCGACCCGTTGTAGCTTCAAGGTGACAGAGAGTTCCGGTCGTGATCTGCTTCACCGGCGCGTGGCTGCGCGCCAATCGAACTGCGTCGTTATCCGTAGCCAGGTCGCCTACGAGGGCGGCAACGCGGTAATTCGGTTGCAAGAGGGTGAGCGTCTGTTCGAGAAAGGCCGTCTTGCCGGCGCCGGGGCTTGATACAAGGCTCACAATAAACGTTCCCTGCGCGCGAAAACGCTCGCGCAACATCCGGGCGACCACATCATTTTGCTTCAGGACGTTCTTGCGCACTTCTCCAAAGCAGTAATTACGAGTTCTTTTCCATGAATGATCTCTGGTGTGGGTGTGCCGTACTCCAGGACAAGCAGAACCATTGCATCGAAGCCAAAATTCGTTGCGTTTTACAGGCCGGGCAATATACCTCGATGGGCACATCTTTAATCACGAGTCGGGAGCCTTCCAGTCGTGTGCCGTTGCATGCGACCTCATAGGAAAAGAGCAACGCTTCGGCGACGACACCGGACAGCGGCCCAAGCTCAAGGTAAACGGCATCGATCATGACGTCTCGGCGTTCTGCCTCCTCCAGAGCCATGTCCACGATGCTCATTGCGATGGAGAGTTCATGCATACTGTGCTCCATCGGTAGCGCTCTGGTTGAATATGGCGAGTGCGGCCTGCCCGAGACTGATTCCACCATCGTTTGGAGGGACTGCGTGATTCGTCCACACTCGAAGGCGCTCTCCCTCAAAAAGCGGCTTAGGTCTTCCATGAGTAGCTCGTTCTGAAAGACCCCTCCGGAGAGGACAACAGTGCGAAAGACGCCCAGTAGCCCTCCTTCTTGTTCCCTTCGTTCGGAACTGAGCCCTCTAGCACCAGAATGAACGGGTTCGACTTACCTTCCGCTGCCAGATGGAAACGCTTCATGAAATCGTCGCCATTTTCGGAGGCGAGAAATGGATTGTGGAGATGCACCTTGGGAATCCATGGCAGCGCTCCGAGGACGATGTCCTCGATACTGGGTTGCGTTGCCGCCGTCATCGCGATTGTGTCTCCATCGCAACCCAGGCCAGCAGTGATCCAAAGCACGTCGATCTCAGAGAGGGTTGTCGGTTTGCGGTCCGAGCGACGAGGAGGTCCCATGACGAGGATGGTTTCCTTTCAGTGCGGAACGCAGCACCGCATCGAAAACATTCACGTCCATATTCGCCTTCAAATGCCATTTACGCAAACACCAGAGCGCCGCCGCACATGGTCACATGGAGCGTATCTTGAGATAGCGGCGAATATCGGGAGCCAATGAGACCAGCGCCGTTACACCCAGCGAAGCTATTGCCAAAAATAACCTTTTCATTCGTTTTACCTCGTGATCGGAATAGATTCTGAAAGAAATACGTCGAGTTGCATTTGCCTCTTCCCCGATGACAGAGCCTGGTGCAGTTCCGGCCCGAGTCTTGGACAAACAAGAGACCGCTGAGGATAAAACCAAGTCTTCACCTTTGGATACAAATTCCGGGGACGGTCATCGCGTTTGTTGCAAATCTTTGCGCCGTGATACGTTGGCTCCTTCTGCCGAAACCGTTCGACCGCCAGGTGCATCTGAGTCAAGACTGGGTGGCCTACCGGTTTCCTGGTGGGTAACAGTAGCAGAGTCCCGAAGGCCCATGTATTAATGACATTGCAAAGTAAAGTAGACCAATGCGATTTCTCTCTCAGATTCTGCTCAACGACGAAGCGGGCAACACCCGAGCCAAAGTAATAGGCATATACGGCATATTGGTGGGGTTCAATCTGGCTGTGTGGCTATGGGCAATCGTCGCATTTCACCCTTATCCGTTGCTTATGGGGACCGCGCTGCTGGCTTACAGCCTGGGACTTCGCCACGCAGTCGATGCGGACCACATTGCGGCGATCGACAATGTTACCCGCAAGCTGATGCAGGAGGGCAAACGTCCGGTCGCCGTGGGGCTCATGTTCTCGCTTGGTCATTCCACGATCGTCTTACTGGGGTCGGCCGCGATCGCCGCCACAGCGCTCGCGTTGCACCACCGGATCGATTCCGTCAGAAATATCGGAGGAGTAATCGGCACGCTCGTCTCGGTACTCTTTTTGTTCGGAATTGCGATTGTGAATCTTCTCGTTCTCCGGTCAGTTTATGGCGCATTTGCGCGGGTCCGGCGCGGAGAGCCTTATGGGGAGGAGGACTTTGACCTGCTGCTCGGCAATCGAGGCCTGCTTGCTCGCCTCTTTCGTCCGATGTTCGGGATGATCACGCGCAGCTGGCACATGTATCCGTTGGGCATCTTGTTCGGCCTTGGATTCGATACCGCCACCGAGATCGGAGTGCTTGGCATCTCGGCCGCTGAGGCGTCAAAGGGCCTGTCGCTATGGTCTATTCTTGCCTTTCCGGCGCTCTTTGCCGCGGGTATGTCGCTGATCGACACCACTGATAGCATTCTGATGCTGGGTGCCTATGGCTGGGCCTTTGTGAAACCTATTCGCAAGCTCTACTACAACATGACTATCACGTTCGTGTCGGTGGTGGTAGCCTTCGCAGTTGGTGGAATAGAAGCACTCGGACTGGTGGCTGAGCGGTTCCATCTGACGGGACGATTCTGGAATTATGTGGTCAGGCTGAACGGTAACTTCGGAACGCTTGGTTTTTTCATCATCGGACTCTTTGCCATCAGTTGGGTCGTGTCCATTGCGGTTTACAAATGGCGCAGGCTTGAGCACTTTGAAGTAAACGTCTGAGACGTTAGCGTAACCCCTCGGACTTCGAAAGCTTGCATGAGCTGGATTTAACAGTTTGCCCAGGTCGACTCCGTTGCTGGCAATCTCAGCGATGGATTGGCGATCCACCGCGTGTAGACAACATCCAAGGTTGGTATTTATCTTGTAGTTTATGCCTGCAAAGAGAATTGTAGTTACTGGAGCAGCAGGCCTGGTGGGCCAGAACCTTCTTCCTCTTCTTAAGCAACGCAGCAATGCTGAGATTGTCGCACTGGATAAACATCCGACGAATACTGCAACTTTGCGCCGGCTTCACCCGGAGCTCCGAGTTGTTGAGGCAGATCTTGCCGAAGCGGGTTCGTGGCAGGATGAACTCGAGGGCTGCACCCATCTTGTCATTGGTCATGCTCAGATTGGTGGTCTCTACCCAGAGGAGTTCGTTCGCAATAACATCCAGGCGACCGAGCGCCTTCTGGAAGCTGCCCTTCGCTATGGAGTTCCATATGCCGTTAGCATCTCCTCCTCTGTCGTCAACTCGATGGCGGTAGATGACTACACGGAAACTAAGAAGGCGCAGGAGGCCCTCACCGCTGCATCGGGCATAAAGCAAGTCGTCTTGCGGCCCACGTTGATGTTTGGCTGGTTTGACAGAAAGCACGTCGGCTGGCTCGCTCGATTCATGCAGAGGACCCCGGTCTTTCCTATACCGGGTGACGGTCGCTATCTTCGTCAGCCTCTGTATGCCGGCGATTTCTCTGCCATCATCTCGTCAACCCTTGAGAGCGAAATTACGGGTGCCTACAACATTACGGGACAGGAGAGAATCGACTATATCGACCTGATCAGCGCGGTGAAGCAAGCCACCGGCGCAAAGGCGCGCATCCAAAAGGTCCCCTACAATGTTTTTTGGGCCATGCTGAAGGCCAATGCGATCTTCGACAAGAACCCCGCGTTTACCATCAAGCAGCTGGAGGCGTTGGTCACTCCGGATGTCTTTGAGGTCATAGACTGGCCGAGCATTTTTGGTGTGCGTTCGACACCCCTGCGAGAGGCCCTGCACACGACCTTCCGCGATCCCGTCTACTCAAATGTGGCCCTCGATTTCTAATACAATGGTGGTGTGAGTCGTCGCGTTCCGCTAAGACCGCGAACGCCTGCTATCCTTAAAATTAAGAAATTAATATGACTTTCTTAAAATGCTTGCCGAGTCTTCTGGCTACGTTTCTGGAGCCCGGCCCCCTCGTAATGTTGGATTCTTAGCCGCAAACCAGGTTGCTGAGGTGCCTTATCGCTAAAGTTGTTGTTATAGGATCTGGGGCAATGGGTCTCGCTGCGGCGTTTCACGCCCTGAAGGCGGGACACACTGTTGAAGTTCTGGAGGCGGCCCCAGAGCCTGGAGGAATGGCTGCGCACTTTGATCTAGCTGGGCTGTCCATCGAACGCTTTTACCATTTTGTGTGTAAGAGCGATACACCAACGATTGAGTTGATGGGCGAGCTTGGCATTCGCGACCAAATGCGGTGGAGAGTTACCTCCATGGGAATGTTTACCGGCGGAAGGTTACATGATTGGGGTACGCCTGTCGCACTTCTGAGGTTCAACGAGATTAGTCTCATCTCTCGATTGAGATATGGATTGTTTGCGTTTCTATCCGTGCGTCGAAATCGATGGGACGCGATCGAGACGGAGTCTGCACGTTCATGGATCACGCGATGGTGTGGAACCGAGGTGTATGACCGGCTCTGGAAGCCCCTGTTTGCATTGAAGTTTTATCAGTATGCGGACAATGTCTCGGCTGCGTGGATATGGACCCGGATCAGGCGGATTGGACGTTCGCGCAGATCCATGACGCAAGAGGAGCTGGGGTATATCGAGGGTGGAAGTCAGACGCTGGTGGACGCGCTGTGCTCGGCAATTCGGGAGCGCGGAGGACGAATTCGCACACGGTGCGCGGCACAAAAAGTGCTTGTGGAAGATGGCAAGGTAACGGGTGTAGCCACCCCTGAGGGGGCCGTCCAAGCGGACGCGGTCATATGTACAGTGCCAACGCCACTGATTTCAGCAATGGTGCCGGACCTGCCCGCGGATTGGAAGGTCCGATACGAATCGATCGTCAATATGGGGGTTTGCTGCCTGGTTTTCAAGCTAAAACGGTCGATAAGCCCGCACTTCTGGGTCAATGTGAGTGAAGCTGACATGGCCGTTCCGGGGATTATCGAGTTTTCAAATCTGAGACCTGTAGGTGGTGAGACCGTAGTTTATGTGCCGTATTACATGCCAAATGACAATATTAAATTTAGCTGGGGCGACAAGGAACTTCTGGATGAGGCATTCGGATATTTGCGGAGGTTGAATCCAGAGCTGGTGCCCGAGGACATTATCGCCGCGCATGTGGCTCGCCTTCGCTATGCCCAGCCCGTTTGCGAACCCGGTTTTGCCGCGAAGATTCCAGCGGTCCAGACGCCGATTGGGGGTCTGCAGATCGCCGATACCTGCTTCTACTATCCCGAAGACCGGGGGATCTCGGAGAGCGTTCGGTTTGGCAAAGAGATGGCGGAGCGCGTTCAAAGACTATGACGAATCTATCGAGCATTGAAACGAAAAAAAAGATCGTCCCTGCGGAGATGCTCCGATTTGCAAGCTTTGCAGTTACGGGTGGAATCGCTGCGGTCTGCAATCTTGGCTCACGCTTTCTCATGTCGCGCGTGATGGGATATGAACTCGCAGTATCGTTGTCCTATCTGGTTGGGATGGCCGTGGCTTTTGTGCTTGCACGAAGCTTTGTGTTTGAAAAAAGTGGAACAGGTTGGCATACGCAACTGGCGCGGTTTGCGGTCGTAAACGCGTTTGGGTTTGCGCAAGTGTGGCTTGTCAGCGTTGGCCTGGTGCGGCTGGTCTTCCCATGGATGGCATTTCACTGGCATCCGCAAGATGTAGGGCATCTCATCGGTGTTGCCAGTCCGATTTTTGTGAGCTATTACGCGCACAAACACTTTTCATTCCGATCGGCAAGGATAGATGACCCGTTGGCTCAAAACGAGCTTTAACCCGAGGGGATGACGGTTTGGCACGTCAGTTGTGGTCGCACTCCACTAAATAATTATTGCGGGGGTTTGAGACCGTCTTCCTGTTCGACCTCTTTGCCTTCGCCCGGGAAGGGCCACTTGCGGTTGAGGGGCTGCGTCTCTTCACGGACGGACTTGGGGACGTTGTTGACCTTGAGGTTTTCGAGCACGTGAACGCCAAGCTTGCCGGCGCTGGCGAGGTCAATGTCGCCGTCGTGGTCGAGATCGGCGGCAACAAACTGGGTGCCGGCGCTGGCTGTGCCATTGACCGAAAGCGCGATGCGAGTGAAGGCAGGGTCGGCTTTGGTGGAGGCGAACTGTGCCTTTGTGGGCAATTTGTAGGCGTAGACGACGATTGGGTCGTATGAGCCGGGATCGCCGCCGGAATGGCCGCGATAACGCTTGCCCGTGATGAGTTCGGGCGTGCCGTCGTCGTCGATATCGACCAGGGCGAGGGCGTGAGACTGCGAGAAGGACTCGTCGATGATATGGCGGATCCACTTCGGATGCGCCGTTGTGCCGGCTTGCTCGAGCCAATAGAGGCCGTAGCCGTGGCCCTGGCCGTAGATGAGATCGAGCTTGCCATCGCGGTTCACGTCGTAGCCGAGTATGGGGAAGCCGGCGTCGCCAAGGTCCCAATCTCCATGCCATATCCACTTGTCGTTATTGGCGTCGACTTGTTCGAACCAGCCGTGGGGCGTGAGGACGTCGGCCTTGCCGTCGCCGTTGATGTCGGCGATGCCGATACCGTGGCCGTCCTGCTCGTGGCCTCCGAGGTGGTGGACGCGCGGCTTGTCGGCGCTGAAGTCGACCCAAATAACACCGGAACGGTTGTAGTGAGCGAGAGCGAGGTCAGGCTTGCCGTCGCCGTTGATGTCGGCGAAGGCGCCACCCTCAGTGTCGAAGCTGTCGGTGATCTTCTCGGCCTTCCACAGGGTGCCGGCGGCGGTGGACTCGGGACCGGGGTTGCGATACCACCAGAGGCCGTTCGAGATCCAGCCGGTGGTGACGAGATCGGGTAGGCCGTCGTGGTCGACGTCGACGATCCACTCCCCGCAGTCGCTGACGAACTCGTTATGGATGCCGACAGTGCGGAACTGATGCTGCTTCCACTCTCCGCCGTTTGCGCCCGGGTTCTCGTACCAGTAGGCACCGCTGAGAATATCGAGGAAGCCATCGTTGTTCATGTCAAGGAGGGAGATACCCTCGGCGTGGTCGGTACCGAGACGATGCGCGAGAAAGGCGATTCGTGGCGCGCCGTTGGGACCATTGCCTGGGTGCTGCATGCGGACCTCGGTTGCGTGCGCGGGGTCCTGGGATTGGCCCGAACTACAGATGAATAGAGACATAGCGAACATGGACGCCATGTATTTGGACGCGATCTTCATGGCGTGCTCCGGTGGGTATGCGCGCTAGGCGAGTTTCATGGTTTCGGGGTCCCAGTGGACGACGTTGCCGCGTTCGACACTGAGATTGCTGAGGAGGGCGGCGCCAGCGGCGCGGAAGCCGAAGGTCGCGTCTTCAACGACAGGCTGGCGGCTGCGGACGGAGTTGAAGAAGTTGTGGAAGTGATCGTAGCTGTCGGAGTACCCAGTTGGGGCGACGAACTTCTCAACCTCCTGCGGGGGCGGACCGCTGGGGTGTTGGATGGGATATTTTTTTCGGTATTGTTCGATGTACTGTTTCTGCATGGCGTCGGTGAAGGTGGAGACGGTGTAGCCGGGCTCAGTCGCAAGTGGGGTGCGGGTGACGGTGACGGAGTTGCCGGCAATCTCCATGAGACCTTCGGAGCCTGTGAAAAGGAAACCCTCGCTTTCCTGGCCACCGTCGACGAAGTTGACGCGTAGGCTGAGATTGAAGCCGTCTGGATAGTCGAAGAGCGCGAGCAGAACGTCGTAGACGTCGCGGCCGTCTTTCCAGAAGCGCAGGCCGCCAGTGGCCATTGCGCGTGTGGGACCGTTTGAACCGGTGATGAAGTGGGTGCCGCTGAAGAGATGCACGAAGAGGTCGCCAGCGACGCCGGAACCGTAGTCCTTCCATTTGCGCCACTGGAAGAAACGCTCGCCAGAGAATGGGACGTTTGGCGCGGAGCCGAGGAAGCGTGGCCAGTCGCAGGTCGTGGTGGAGGCGTCGAGCGGAACCGAGTAGTTCCAGGCGCCGAGAGAGGAGTTGCGGTCCCAGTGGGCGGTGACCATGTTAAGCTTGCCGATGGCGCCTGAGGCGAGGAGTTCTTTGGCTTTCGCGTAGACAACAGAGCTGACGCGCTGACTGCCGACCTGGAGAATGCGGTTCGTGGAGTGGGCGGCGGCGATGATCTCTGGCCCGTCGGGGTATAGGTGAATCATCGGTTTTTCGAGATAGACGTCCTTGCCTGCATGGAGAGCGTCGACGGCGGCCTGTTTGTGCCAGTGGTCTGGCGTGGCAATCAGGACTGCATCGACGTCTTTGCGGGTGAGAATTTCGCGGTAGTCGCGGGTGGTAAAGAGATCGGAGCCCCATAGCTCCCTGGCGTGGGTGAGGCGGCCGTCGTAACAGTCGGCGACGGCGACCAGTTTGACTCCCGGCACCTGGATCGCGGTGCGTGTGTCTCCCTGGCCCTGAATGCCCGCGCCGATGAGCGCGAGTTGGATGATGTCGTTCGGGGAGCGGGGCGCTGGGGTAGACGATTGCGCCAGAAGCTGGTGCAGATGGGTCGTAGCAGCAGTGATGGTTGCGGTCTTTGCAGCGTACTGGAGGAAGGTCCTGCGATCAAGCATGGTGATAGCGTCTCCCTTTCGCGCTTGGAGTTTGCGTTGTGGCGGCGTCGATAGACGGTAAGTCACCGGAGAGGTCGCTGTCTAGTGTTTGAGGTTCTCCCCATCCTGGCACGAGGTCGTTTTCGTGGTCTGCGAGTTCTCTCCAAGAGCGCTTACTCTGTCTGCTGTGACTTGGTCTGATTTGAAAGCTCCTTCAATGTTTCCTTGCTCAAGGGTTTTTCATGTAGCAGCAGTTCGGCGGCGCGAACGCGAGGAGTGGAATGGAACCAATGTTGAACGATATTGTCCTTTAGCAGGTTGGTTATCGCGAGGAGGCACATTCCCTGGTGGTGGGCCATCCAGGAGCGTACCAGCTCCGGTTGTGATCCATCAGTGTAGTCGGCCGCTTCGTAGAAGCCGAAGTTGCCCATCCAATCCATTGAGGCCATGAGTCTCAGATTCGCAATGGCATCCTTGCGCAACATGGCGAGGGCGAGGAAGGTGGAGTAAGGCGAAATAACGGGCCCATCTTCGGCGCCATATTTCAGGGCCAACGCCGGAATTCCCCAAGCTTGATAACTATACCTTCCGTGAGGGTCCATCTTTGCGAACCCCGATTCTGAGATGCCCCATGGAACACTTTTTACATGGTCACGCTGGATGCGAACGGCGGACTCCAGTGTCCGTGCGATGAGGGTGTTGGGGAAGGTCCGCATCCACAAGGCGGGCATCATGTACTCGAACATGGTGCCGGTCCAGGAAAGAAGGGCGGGACGACCGTCGACTAACACATGAGAGCGGTCTAGGCGAAACCATGATTGTTGAGGAATGTCTCCCTTGGCGACGGCGATGAACGAGGCGATGCGCGCCTCGGAGGCCAGCAGATCGTAGCACGCGGAGTGCAACTCATGGGCGACGCCGTCGTAGCCGATGGAGAGAAGTTGACGTGACTCGACGAAGAGAAATCCGTACTGCATGGCGTCGGCATGGCGCTCTGCCTCGGATGCGATGGTGGCGATGTCTATCTTCAATTGCGTCAGTCGCTGCGCGGCGTCTGCCAGCAAACACCGGAACGATTCAGCAGAGGCGGCGAGCGGGGAGTCCGGCGGCAGCGAAGGGAGCGCAGCCGCGATTCTCGATTCCAATTCGGTGGCGCAGTTGGCGGCCTGCTGCAAGGTGGGAAGACACCTGGCTTCGGCCTCGGCTTCGCTGAGTTCCGGCAGCGCGAAGAGGGCCTCAAATTGCGGGAGAAACCACGGCAGGTAGTTCTGCACGAAGATGGACAGGTTGAGGTGGCGGCG
>Ga0210388_10002327_pt1 | contig 14777 bp, 8 predicted proteins | sample IncBWC19OmetaG_FD_155485 | JGI IMG/M metagenome (GOLD analysis project Ga0210388, IMG submission 155485) | Forest soil microbial communities from Barre Woods Harvard Forest LTER site, Petersham, Massachusetts, United States - Inc-BW-C-19-O ...
CGGTTTGTCTGTTCACCTATATTCTGCAACGCGATCACCTCAAGGCGGATAACAAGCTGGAGTCGCTGGTCTCGCGCGAGTCGAGCTTTCTCTTCAACAACCTTGTGCTGCTTGCGGCTTGCTTCACCGTTCTGTGGGGCACGCTGTTCCCGGTGCTTTCAGAGTATGTGCAGGGGAATCGCGTAACGGTCGGTGCGCCTTTCTACAATCGCGTGGCTGTTCCCATTGGGCTCTTTCTGCTTTTCCTGACTGGCATTGGACCGCTGCTGGCGTGGCGCAGCTCTTCGTTCCGAAGCATCCGCAAGAATTTTGTTGTGCCCTGCATGGCGGGGCTGGTGATGGCCGTGGTGGCGATTGCGTGCGGCGTTCATCCCTGGGAGATCTTCACGACCGACAGCCAGGGATCGTTCTACGCCTTCTTCGCCTTCGTGCTGGCGGCGATGGTGGTGACGGCAGTCAGCTCGGAGTTCCTGCGCGGTGCAGGCGTGATCTCCCGGCACACGGGCCAGAACATCTTTGCCTCGATGGTGCAGCTGACTCGCCGCAACACTCGCCGTTATGGTGGATATATCGTCCACTTCGGCGTGGTGATCATCTTCATCGGCATTGCAGGCAGCGCTTTCAACCAGAGCAAAGAGCAGGAGCTTGGATTTAAACAGAGTCTCAATATCGGGCCTTATCGGCTGGAGTGCCTGAGCTACTCGCAGGATTCGAACGCGAATTACGACACTGAGTTCGCGCTGCTCGATGTGTATCGCGGCGGCAAGAAGATCACGCAGCTTGCGCCGGAGAAGCGGTTCTACACGGCGAGCCAGCAGCCTTCTACGATGGTGGCGAATCACTCGACCTTGGCGTGGGATCTGTACGTGATCTATGCAGGCAAGAATCCCGACACCGGCCAGCCGATCATCAAGGTGTTTCTGAATCCGCTGGTTGCGTGGATCTGGATTGGCGTGGGCGTGATTGTCTTCGGGACCGCGGTCGCACTTGTCCCGAATATGACTGCTGCTCTTGCTGCGAGCCGTAACCGTGTTCCCGCCAGTGCAGGCGTTGCGGATGCAGTGCCGGCGCGGGGAGGCGATTGATGTTGAGGTTCGTCCCGCGTGTGCTGGCCATCCTGCTTGTGGCTTTCTTGACGATGGGGATTGCCGATAATTCTGTTCGCTATAACGATCTTGGCCACAAGATGATGTGCGCATGCGGCTGCGGCCAGATTCTCATCGAGTGCAATCATCTTGGCTGTCCCGACTCGGGGCCAATGCTGGAGGAGCTGCGCGCCGACCTGGCGCGAGGCGATGGCGATAACGACATCCTGATTGCCTTCCAGAACAAATACGGGCCGACGATCCTGGCTGCTCCGATGTTCACGAAGTTCAACATGGTCGCGTGGATTGTGCCTCCGGCTCTCCTGCTGCTGGGCATCGCGGGGACGGTTGTGCTGGTGCGGCGATGGAGAGTTCGAGCCGCGGCTTTGCCGCCGGTGCAGCGCACGGTGCAGTTCCAGGGCATGCGCGAGAAGGTTCGCAGGGAGACGGAACTATGACGATCGTTGCCTGCGGGCTGCTGTTGCTGGGAGTGCTATTTTATGTGTTTTATCCGGAGCGGCATGTCGAGTCGCAGACGCAGAAGACGCGGCTTGAGTATTTGCTGGAGCGGAAAGATGTGCTCTATGACAACTTGCGCGACCTGAACTTCGAATATCGCGCGGGGAAGTATGTCGACGAAGACTATGCCGCGCAACAGACGACGCTCGAGACCGAAGCCGCCGAGGTGATGGCGGAGATCGAGCTGCTGGAAGCGCAGGCGCACTGAAGAACCTGAGGAAGACTATGAAATCTGTTGCATGCCTGCGCGGTCGCGCAGCCTTTTCCCTTACCTTGCTCGCGGTCTTGTCTTTCCTGGTTTCGACTGGTGCTCTCGCTGCTAATGTAACAGGTACAGTTACAAATAAGACCACGAACAAGCCCGCAGCCGGGGATGACGTGGTGCTCATCGGTTTCGCGCAGACGATGCAGGAGGCCGGGCGGACGAAGACCGATGCCAAAGGGAACTACAGCATCAACGTTCCGGACAACGGGATGCACCTGATCCGGGTGGATCACCAGAAGGCGAACTACTTCGAGCCGGTTCCTCCGGGGAAGACGACGGTCAACGTCGATGTGTACGACGTGGCGGCCAAGGTGGAGGGCGTGAGCACGGAGGCGGACGTGATGCGCATCGAGGCCGGCCCCCAGGGGCTGCGCGTGATCGAGAATTTTTTCGTCAAGAATGAGTCCAATCCTCCTCTTACGCAGTTCAGCAACCAGGCTTACCAGTTCTATCTCCCTCCGGACAGCAGGATCGAAGGCTCCGCGGCGATGGGGCCGGCCGGGATGCCGGTTTCTTCTTCTCCTATGCCGCTGGGCGACAAGGGCCACTATGCGTTCGTCTTCCCGGTGCGGCCGGGTGAGACGCGTTTTCAGATCAGCTACACGCTGCCTTACAACGGCAGTTACAAATTCACCCCGAAGCTCGCGCTGCCGACGAGCAACGTGGCCATCATCCTGCCGAAGAGCATGAACTTCGACGGTGGATCGGTGTTTCAGGCCGCGGATGTGGATGCGAGCGCGCAGACCTTCGTGGCCAAGAACATCAAACCCTCACAGGCGCTGTCGTTTACCGTTTCAGGCACCGGTGTGATGCCGCGGGATTCGCAGCAGGAGCAGCAAAGTGCGGGCGGCGACAATGCTGCGACTGGCGCTGGTCCGGGTACTGGCGCGGCGGGCAATGCCTCGGCGGCGGATACCCGCCCCGGTATTGGGCTGGCGGCTCCGATCGATACTCCTGATCCTCTGCAGAAGTACAAGTGGTGGATCCTTAGCGGGCTGGCGCTGGTTCTGGTGATTGCGGCGGCGTTCTTTCTCCGCGGCAAGCCTGCGGATGTAGTTGCGGCGACGTTGCCGGCGCCTTCTCCGCTGGTTCCTACGCCTATGACTGTGGTTCCGGTTGCCGACTCCAGGTCTTCGCTGCTGGCTGCACTCAAGGACGAGCTCTTTGCGCTGGAGACGGATCGGCTCGAGGGTCGGTTGTCCGAGTCCGAATATATGGAGCTGAAGACGGCGTTTGAGATCGTGCTGCGGCGGGCTCTGGCGCGGACTTCGGCGACGGTCTAACTGGGCCTCTATTTCTTCGATTCTGGGATGGGTGGGGGTACCCCCCTTTTTTGCTCTCCGGAATCTGTTTCATTCTATTGGGCTTCTCACTCAGGCTCGGGAAGTGTTTGATTCTATTGGTGGTCTTGGGATGTGTTTCATTCTGTTGAGGTTGGTGGTCGGAACGAAAACCGCAGGTCCTTCGGCTTCGCTCAGGATGACATTTTCGGGTAGCGGAACTTCGCTTGGCGGCAAGAGGCTAACCGCAGGTCCTTCGGCGCGCTTCGCTTGCTCAGGATGACATTCTTTGAGAAAACTATCCGGTATTTCGGGGAAACTATCGCCCCTACTTCCAGTGTATTGATTCTTGGGTAATTCTCTGCCAATTTCCCCTTGGCTATCTCTTTCGAGATAAAGTACTTCCAGTCGGATTGGTTGGATGAGGCTTGACAGCTCCTCCGATGAGGCTGGGTTATTCTCCGAAGGCGGTTTTGAAGAACTTTACTATGCGCTGGCGGCCGTCGTAGCCGTGCCAGGGTTCGGGGCTGGGGGCTCCGAAGATTCCTCCAGCTAACGGACCGTGGTCTTCACGGGGGTATTGCACCATCTCGACGGGAACGCCCATCTGGCGGAGGGCGCGGTACATTTCCTGGCTCTGGCCTAAGGGGTCGGTGGTGTCGGATTCGCCTTGCAGGAGCAGGAACGGAGTTTTGGCATGGCTGGCGCCGGCTAGCGGGCTTTGGCGCCAGGCATCGGCTTCATGCTCCCAGGGTTTGCCGTAGAACCAGCGGTCGTACCAGGAGCTGGATTCGGTTCCGTATTCGCTGTTCTGGTCGATGACCGGCGCGCCGCTGACGATGGCCTTGAATCGGTCGGTCTTGCCTTCGACGAAGCCTGCCATTTCGCCGCCGTAGCTGTATCCCATGAGGCCCAGCTTTGTCTGGTCGATGGGGAAGCGGGCGATGACGGTGTCGACTCCGGTCATGATGTCGCGGTAGTCGGCTCCGCCGAGGTCGTTTTTGTTGGCCGCGGCGAAGGCGGCTCCGTAACCGGTGCTGCCGCGCGGGTTGGTGCGGAAGACGGCCCATCCTTGGCCGACGAGGAATTCGATAAGCGGGTAGTAGGAGTCTTCGAAGGCTCCGGTGGGGCCTCCGTGGACATCGACGATGAGCGGGACCTTGCGTGAGGCGGCCTGGGGCGGCAGGTAGAGCAGTCCTTCGACGGACTGATTCTCATTTTTCCAGCGGACGATCTGGGAGCCGACCTGGGTCCAGGTTGCGGGCATGAGGCTGGGGGCGTTCAGAGGCCTGGCGGAGTGGCCGAGGTGTTCGGCGTAGTAGAGGGTGGGCGGCTGGGTGCTGCTTGCGCCGATCCAGACCCATCCATTCTGTTTCGCGTTGGTGCTGAGCTGGGTGACGGCGGCGGTGTCGAAGTTGACCGGCTCCTGCCTGTCGCCTTCGATTCTGAGAATGCCGATGTGGGTGCCGATCTGCACGGGGAGGAGGACCTTTCCGTCGTCCATGATGGGCGCTTCGTGGGCGACGGTGCCGGTGAAGCTGGCGGTGAGATTTTGGACGCTGCTATCGGCGAAGGTGAGGACGTTGAGGTCGTGATATCCGGGCGGGGCGTCGGCCTGGGCCTGGGCGAGGAAGTAGAAGCGTTTGGCGTCATCGGACCATGCGCCGCCCTCGATGGTTGCGGGGAGTTGTTGGAGCTGGCGTGGGTGGGCGGGATCGCCGACGCTGACCAGCCATCCGCTGGCGTCCGGACCGAGGTCGCCTACATTGTTCATGCCATTCGCGATGGCAATGAGGCGATCGGATTGACGGCTCCACGCGATGCTGTGCACATCAGGCGGGACGCCGGAGGGAGTGAGCTTCTCGGTGTCGGTATCGAGCAGGTAGAGGCGGGCGCCGTGCGGGTCGTGATCGACCCAGACGGCGTCGGCCTTGTCCTCGTGAGCCTTCTTTTCGCCGGGAGTTTCGGGGTCGCGGGCGAGGATGGCGATCCAGCGGCCGTCGGGTGAGGGTTCGTAATTCTGGACGTCGATTTCTACGGGCTCTGTCTTGGCGGGCGTGGCGTCGGGTTTGCGGGGCGGGATGGCATCGGGCAGGGCTGCGGTGTCAACGGTTGGAGTGATCTTCAGGTCGTAGGGGTGGGCCTCGCCGCCTTCCATGGGCAGCCGATAGAGCTGGGTGTTTTCGCCGCGGTGGGCGAGAAAGAGAATGCTGTCGCCGTCGGGCATCCACTTGCCGGCGGATTCTCCGTGCTTGTCCTGCGGGGCAGACCAGGTGAGCTGGCGCGCGGTGTTCTGCTTGATGTCCACCAGCCAGAGGTGACTCTTGCCGCCGTCGGCGGTCGCGTCGGTGACGGAGACGAGGACGCTGCGGCTATCGGGAGAGAGACGCGGCTGGGCCATGGAGCGGACGTGGCGGAGATCTTCGTTTGAGGGGAAGTGGGTCTCGTCGGCTGCACGGGCGATGGTGAAGGCAGAAAGCAGAAGTGTGGCAAGGAGAGGGAGGCGGGCGGGCGTACGCATCGTGAACAGCATATCGCGGCAGGGACGGAGTGCTGCGACTTAATTGCAGCGTTCAGGTGGGTATTTCAGCAGGGTGAAGGTCGAGGCCGACGATGGCTTCGCTTTACACTGGAGTCATGCTGCATGTTGCAAATGCCATTCCTGCCGAGTCCATCCGGCTGATTGTTTTCGACCTCGATGGGACACTGATCGATTCGCGCAGAGATCTGACGGAGGCGATTAATGCCATGCTGACGCAGATGCATCGCCAGCCGCTGCCGGAGGAAATTATTGCTACCTATATCGGCGATGGCGCGGGGATGCTGGTGCGGCGAGCGTTGGGCGATCCGGAAGAAGAAGGGTTGGTGGAGGAGGGGCTGAAGCGCTTTCTCGACTATTATCGCGAGCACAAGCTGGATCACACGTATGTTTATCCGGGAGTATTTTCGTCGCTGGATTCGCTGAAGACGATGCCGGATGGCGCGCCGCGTGCGATGGCGGTGCTGACGAACAAGCCGATTGTTCCGTCGCTGGCGATCTGCGAGGCGCTGGGTTTGAGCCCTTACTTCTTTCAGATTTATGGCGGGAACAGTTTCCATACGAAGAAGCCCGATCCAGAGGGATTGAATACGCTGATTCGCGAGGCGAGCGTGCGGCCCGAGGAGACGCTGATGGTGGGCGACTCGGATGTTGATGTTTTGACTGCGCGACGCGCGGGAGCATGGGTTATCGGTTGCAGATTCGGTCTTTCATCGCATACATTGGAATCCATACCATCCGATTGCCTGGTTGACTCGGCTGCGGAGTGGGCTACTGCATTGAATTCGATCGGCGCGCACCGATGAATAAAACAGAACAAGCGCGCTGAATGCCGGCTTTACTCGCGGCATTGCAGTTTTTTCGGAGAGCCACCCGCTTCAAGAACTTCTGGCAACTTAACCGCGTCATCGCTGCTTCGAGAGAATCGGCCTGCCCCTGCCCCTGTTCCGTGATTTGTTTTTGGGACAGGACGGGTGAGCCAATTTTTCTCTTGCGCCGATGGAAGCGATTTCACTGTTTTTGGCTGCGTTTGCAGCCTGAACACTTCGCTGTCTTGAGAGGTACGCCTTGATTCGAATCGCTGCTTTGTCCGCACTCCTGCTTTGCCCTTTTGTCCTAGCCGAAAATACTTTGCCTGCGCCTGCTGCTGCCGGCGATCCTGCGGCTCAGCCTGCGGTTGCCGGCACGGTTTCCGATCCTACAGGCGCGATTGTGCCTGGGGCGGCGGTGGTGCTGACCGATGCAACAGGTTCGACGGTGGCAACGGCGACGACGGATGCCTCGGGGAGCTTTCGTATCGCCGCGCCGCATTCGGGGACGTATTCGGTGGCGGTGAGCTTGGCTGGATTTCAGACAGCGATGCAGCAGGTGACGGTTGCGTCGAGCGGGGCTCCGGCGTTGCTGAGCGTGACACTGGGTTTGGCAGCGGCGGTGCAGCAGGTCACGGTGAATGCGGGAACGCAGGTGGATCTTACTGCGTCAGAAAATAACGGCGATACCGCGGTGATGACGGCGAACGATCTGAAGGATCTGCCGGTCTTCGACAATGATTTTGTAACAGCGATGGGTAGTTTTCTCGATTCGGGCGACGCTGCTACGGCGGGGTCGGGGCTGATGGTGGATGGTGTGGAGGCGAACCGGTCGGTGGTATCGCCATCGGCGGTGCAGGAGGTCCACATCAATCAGGATCCTTATTCGGCGCAGTATTACCGGCCGGGGCGCGGACAGCTTGAGATCATCACGAAGCAGTCGGCGGACGCTTATCACGGGCAGTTTAATTTTCTCTTTCGCGATTCGGCTCTGAATGCGGAGCAGGATTTTTCTCCGAACAAGCCGTTTGAGCAGCGGCGGATTTATGAGGGCAATCTCACGGGTCCGGTCTTTCATTCGAAGACGACGATGTTTCTCTTCTCGTTCAATCGGGCGGAGGAGGATCTGAATGCGGTGGTGAATGCTACGGTTGCGCCTACGCCGGAGAATCCGGATGGAATTTATAACGTTACTGTTCCGGCTCCGACGCGCGATACGGAATTTTCGCTGCGCATCGGGCACCAGTTCACGGATAAGAACAGCGCTTCGGTGATGTATGCGTTTCAGGATGCGACGAACCGGAATGAGGGAGTGGGGAATCAAACGCTGCCTGAAGCCGGCTACAACACGGAGACGCGCGAAGACGATCTGATCTTTCACGATGACTACATTCTTTCTCCGTCGAAGCTGAACCAGGCTTCGATTGTGCTGGAGCGCAGCTACGATCCGGTGAGCGATGTGCAGGAGGGTCCGCAGATCCGCGTGAACGGCAACTATACGGGCGGAAGCGCGCAGGCAGACCAGGTCAATACGGAGTACAACCTGCGTGCGAACGAGATGGTGACGTGGACGACGGGTCCGCACACTCTGAAGTTCGGCATGAACCTTCCGCACTTCAGCAGGAGAGTGCGGGACGATCTGACGAACCAGGACGGGACCTACACTTTCAGTCCGACGTATGCGGCCGATGGGACGCTGGTGCAGACGGCGATTCAGAATCAGCAGGCCAATAATCCTTCGGGCTTCTCGATGCAGCAGGGACAGACGCGGTTTGTGTATCACCAGCAGGAGGTTGGCGGCTTCATCCAGGACCAGATCAAGCTGAAGCCGTGGTTCTCGGTGACTCCGGGGCTGCGCTATGACTGGCAGAATTTTCTGGCGACAGACCGGAATAATTTTTCTCCGCGGCTCTCGTTTGCGTGGGTGTGGGATCAAGAGCACCAGATGGTTCTGCGCGGCGGCGGAGGCATGTACTACGACCGCATCGGCTCGGGACCGCTGGTGGATCTTGCGCGCTATCAGTATGCGAAGCTGCGGCTGCTGCAGATCTCGGCGAACCAGCAGCCGCTGTGCTATCCGATCAGCGAGTGCGTAGAGCTTGGCGCGTTGCCACCTTCGCTGGTGGAGCTTGCGCCGGGGATCAAGACTCCTTACGAGATTCAATACGGATTGTCGCTCGATCGCAAGGTTGGAGAGAAGGGAACCATTTCGATTGGCGGACGCATGAGCCGCAGCGTGGATGTGTTCCGCTCGATCGATGTGAATGCGCCGCTGGCGCCGGAGTACACGACGCGGCCGAATCCGGATGTGTCGCAGCTTCGGCAGATTCAGTCGGCGGGCACACAGATTGGCTCGGCTCTCGATGTGAATTATCGCGGGCGCTTCAACAAGCGGTTCACGGGCTTTGGGTGGTACACGTGGAGCCACTACGGCAACAACACCGACGGGATCTCATGGTTTCCACAGGACCAGAAAGATCCTGGCGCGGAGTGGGGCCCGGCTTCGTGGGAGCAGCGGCAGCACTTCGGGCTTTACGGCATGATCAATCCTGAGCACCTGCTGAACCTGGGCGTGGGCGTGTTTGCGAACAGCGGGCATCCGTACACGGTTCTGACGGGCGCGGATAATTTTGGCGACGATCTCTTCAATGCGCGCCCGGATGGGGTGGCGCGCAACTCGGAGATCGGTCCGGATTATGCGGATGTGGATTTGCGCTGGGGCTATGACTTCAAGCTGCAGCCGAAGGAGCTGGACAAGAGCCCGACGGTTGGAGTTTCGGTGTCATCGTTCGACGTGCTGAATCATCCCAATGGTTCGTATGTGGACAACACCGAAGGCAGCCCGGATTTCGCGCAGGTGACGAGCGCGTATCCGCCGCGGCGGCTGCAGTTGGCGATGCGGTTTAATTTTTAGGGATTAGGGATTAAGGATTAGGGAACGGCCTTACTTTGATGCTGGTGGTTTTCGGCTGGGGGTTTGCCGATTGGTGGATCGGCTGCGCAGGTGGTCCAGGAAGGCCTGCTGCACGCGGTTGAAAGAGCGTCCGCGGAGCACTGCGGCGACGATGGTGCGCGATGCCTGAGCGTCGGAGATGCGGATGAAGCTGCAGTTCGCGGTACGATCGACTGCCATCTCCGGGACGAGGGAGACGCCGACACCGGCGGCGACCATTCCGAGGAGGCTGCTGAACTGTCCGCTTTCAAAGGCTACGCGCGGGTCGACTTTGGCGCGGGTGCAGGCGGCCATGCTGATGTCGCGGAAGCAGTGGCTGTCGCGCAGCAGCACGAAGGGCTCGCCGCGCAGATCCTTCATGGAGAGGCTTTGCGCTTCAGCGCGCCTGTGATCGCGGGGTAGGACGGCGAAGAGGGGCTCGGTCTGCAACGGGAAGATCTCAAAGTCCTTGTGCTTGAGCGGGAGCGACAGTATGGCGAGGTCGATGGCGAGGTTGCGGAGGCTTTCGACGAGGACCGGCGTGGTCTCTTCGACGATGCGCAGCTTGGCCTCAGTATGCTTCTTCGAGAATTCGGAGACGCACTGCGGGATCATGTAGGGCGCGATGGTGGGAATGACGCCGACGGTGACGCTGCCGCGAAGATCCGTGCGTTTGTCTTCGACACCGCTGCGCGCGGCTTCCATCTGTTGCAGGATAGATCGCGCATGCGGGAGGAAGGCGCGGCCGGCTTCGGTGAGTCGCACGCTGCGTCCGAGGCGATCGAAAAGTTTGGCTCCGAGATCTTCTTCGAGCTTGAGAACCTGCTGTGACAACGAGGGTTGAGCCACGTGGCAGCGTTCGGCTGCGCGGCTGAAGCTGCCCGTGTCGGCAATGGCGCAGACGTATTTCAGTTGAGTGAATTCCATAGGAAATGCCTATGCTCCTAATATAAACAATGTATTGGAGCAATGGATAGGCGGAGGTGTAGTCTTCATTTTGTGGTGGCGGGCCGGCGAATCACGAAGGCCGATGCGTCGCGCAGTAGGAGGATCAAGATGGCGGACGAAACACGTAAGGTAATGACGACCGATGCCGGGCGTCCTGTAGGCGACAACCAAAACTCCCTCACAGTCGGCCCACGCGGACCGGTGGTCTTCGAAGATTTTCTGCTGTTTGAAAAGATGGCGCACTTCAATCGCGAGCGCATTCCGGAGCGCGTGGTGCATGCGAAGGGATCGGGCGCGCACGGTCACTTTGTCTGTACCAATCCGAATGTGGCGAAGTGGACGACTGCGAAGATTTTTGAGAAGGCGGGCAAGACCACGCCGATGTTTATTCGCTTTTCTACGGTAGGCGGTGAGAAGGGCTCGGCAGATTCGGAGCGCGATCCGCGCGGCTTCGCGATCAAGTTCTATACTGAAGAGGGCAACTGGGACATGGTGGGCAATAACACGCCTGTCTTCTTCATCAAGGACCCGCTCAAGTTCGGCGATTTTATCCATACGCAGAAGCGCGATCCGCAGACGAATCTGAAATCTCCGACGATGATGTGGGATTTCTGGTCGCTGTCGCCGGAGTCGCTGCACCAGGTGACGATTCTGTTCAGCGATCGCGGCACTCCGTACGGGTATCGGCACATGGATGGGTTCTCCAGCCATACGTACTCGCTGATCAACGCGAAGAACGAGCTGTTCTATGTGAAGTACCACTTCAAGACGCTGCAGGGCATCAAGAACTTTACGCGTGAGGAAGCCGATCACATGAAGTCAGTGGACCTGGACTTCTCTCAGAGCGATTTGTTCAGCCACATCGAGAAGGGCGAGTTTCCGAAGTGGAAGTTGTCGATTCAGGTGATGCCGGAGTCGGAGGCGGAAACGTACCATCTGAATCCGTTCGATCTGACGAAGGTGTGGCCGCACGGCGATTATCCGCTGTTCGAGGTGGGCGAGATGACGCTGGATCGTAATCCTGAAAACTACTTTGCCGAAGTGGAGCAGGCCGCGTTCGAACCGCGCAACGTCGTTCCGGGGATGGGCTATTCGCCGGACAAGATGCTGCAGGGACGGCTTATCTCGTATCCTGACGCGCATCGTTATCGCCTGGGAGTGAACTATGATGCGCTGCCGGTGAACAAGCCGCAGTGCCCGTTTGCAACTTACAATCGCGACGGAGCGATGCGTTTTGACGGCAACGGCGGCTCGTCGCCGAACTACGAGCCGAATAGCTTCGGCGGACCGACGCAGGATGCGCGCTACGTGGAGCGTCCGAAGCCGATTACGGGAACGGTTGCGCGCCACAATCACCGCGACGAGTCCGATTACTATACGCAGCCGGGCAATCTCTATCGCCTGATGAAGCCGGAAGAGAAGGAGCGGCTGATTGGCAACATCTGCGCGAGCCTTTCGAAGGCGCCGCGCAATATTCAGGAGCGGCAGCTTTGCCACTTCTTCCGCGCCGATCCAGTGTGGGGCGAGGGCGTGGCCAAGGGGCTGGGAATCAACGTGGGAGAGCCGGTCGGCGCAGGCTGATCCTCCGACAGTTTTACGTGTCAGCCCGCACTCTTTGGAGTGCGGGCATTTTTTTTCTTCGCTATTTTGCGGCGGCCTGCTGTTCGGTTTGGCCATCCTGAAGCAGGACCAGCGCGCGGTGCAGCGTGGACTTGTAGCGGCGTGCGCGGTCCATTGCGGTATCGGCCCCGCGGTTCTGCATGAGGCGCTTCGCGAGCTCGTCGTCGGGGATGTTCGCCTGGCTCGCGAGCGTTTGCACATCGTCGAGGGCCTGCGCGTAGAGCTTCGGGAATCGCGCGAGCTCTTCGTGCGCGGTCTGAGGGCGATAGTGGAGGCGGTCGCCGGTCTGCAGAGCCTTGATGAGCGCCTGCGATGACCAGGTGAAAGGCCACAGTGAGTTGAGCGCGTCGTAGGCTGTGTTGAGGCGCGTGATGGAGCCGGCGAAGCCTTCGAGCTGCGAGCGTTGGGCGAGCGATCCGGCAGTGCGGTGAATCTCGATGTGCATCTTTTCGTGAACGGATGCGCGCGGGACACGGATGACGGTGGTGAGGGTATTGCCTTCGTAGCTCCAGCCGTTTTTACCTGCTGCGATATTTGTGCCGTTCACGGTTACAGTTTCGGGAGGCCAGTCAGCGGGGAGACGTATTTCATATCCGCGCGAGGTGAGCATGCCGGGATAGCTGCCTTCGACCGGGTCGACGTCAACGGTGAGCGTGTCGCCAGCCTGGTGGGCGCTGAGCGGCGTCCATGCGCAGATGCCGCGCTTGTAGGCCTCAGAGTCGCTGCTGTCTTCGTAGAGCTTGTAGGAGGTGGACTGGCCGTCCTGGAGCGGATAGACGTTGACGATGAGTGGATCGACGGGCTTCTCGCCGGTATAGCGCATGGGCGGCTGCATGGGGACGATGGCGCCGCCTCTGATGTAGACGGGGATCTGATCGATGGAGAAGATGCGGTCGATCATGCGGGGTCCGGAGAGAGTTTTGCCGGTTGCGCGCTCGAACCACTGGCCTTCGGGAATCCAGATGCTTTCTTTGGCGAGTTGGGTGTCGGGGTTCACGGGTGTGGTTACCGGGGCTACGAGCATGTCGCTGCCGAATACGTATTCGTTCTTCGTGGTGTAGGCGGCGTCCTGCTCGGGCCAGTCGTAGTAGAGCGGGCGCAGGAAGGCGACGCCGGTGTCATATGTGCGGCGGGCTTCGGTGTAGATGTAGGGCTCGAGCGCGTAGCGGAGGTGGAAGGTGTCGCGCATGATGCTTAAGTATGGTTCGGGATAGGCCCAGATGCGGCGCTCTGAATCGGGATTCTTGGTGGTGTGGGTGCGGAGGATGGGGCTGAAGGCTCCGAACTGAATCCACCGGGTGTAGAGCTCGGGATCGACGGCGCCGGGCATGTGTCCGCCGATGTCATGGCTCCAGTAAGCGTAGCCGACGTTGGCGGCTGTCGCGGTGAACCAGGGCTGGAAGGCGAGCGAATCCCATACGGAGATGGTGTCGCCGGAGAAGCCGATCTGGTAGCGGTGATTGCCGAGGCCGCCCCAGCGATGGAAGAGCAGCGGGCGCTTGCCTTCGCGCTGCTGGTCGGTGAAGTGGACGTAGTTGAGCCACCAGGTGGGATTCACGCCGGGAGTTTGCGTGTTGGCTTCCTGCTGCCAGTCGAGCCACCAGAAGTCGATGCCCTGTTTTTCGAGGGGATGATGGAGGATGTCCATGTAGTTCGTAGCGAATTTCTTATTTGTAATGTCGAACGGCACATATTTCTTGGTTGCCGGATCGATGCCCATGGCTTTCGCCATGGCCGGATACTCTGCTTCCCACGGCTGCACGCCTGAAGCGGGATGCAGGTTGAGCGTGGTCTTGAGTCCTTCCTGGTGGATGTTGTCGAGGAAGGCTTTTGGATCGGGGAAGAGGAGCGGGTTCCAGGTGTATCCGGACCAGCCGAGATCGTGGCCGGACTGATCGGTCTCGTTCATTGCCTGGAGTTGCTGCTTATTCAAGTGCCAGTCCATGTCGATGACGAGGACGTCGAGGGGGACGTCATTTTCGTGGAAGCCGCGAACGAGGTTATCGAGCTCCTGATCGCTGTAGGCCCAATAGCGCGACCACCATGCGCCGAAGGCGAAGCGCGGGGGCAGGGGAATTCGTCCAGCGACGGTTACATAATCGTGGAGAGCCTGCTTGTAGTCGTGTCCGTAGCCGAAGAAGTACCAGTCCTGGCGATCGCCGGCGGGGCGCTGCGTGACCCAGGGCCATTCGCTCTTCTCTCCTTGCGCGAAGGTGAAGTTGTCGCTGTCGAAGAGCGGCCGCGTGGAGTCGTTGACGAGCGTCCATCCGTTGCGGGAGACGAGGCCTTCGTCCATGGGCTCTCTGGTCTTGCCGCCGAGCGCTCCGTCGAGAGTGCGCGTGGTGCCTTCGAGATTGCCGATGTCGGGTGTGCCGGGATGCCAGGTTACGGGCTTGCCGTCGACTTTGAGGGTGATGCTTAGATTGTCTGCAGTGAATTTGCCGTCGGATGTGGCGTCGTTATAGGTGAGCTGCAGCGCGCCGGTATCGATAGTTAATTGCTTTGCCTGTCCGGCTTGCTCGTGCAGCTCTTTGAATGGCGGGACGGGCAGGCGGCGGTTGAGGAAGACGAAGGAGGCGTGGTCTTCGAACTTGCCGTCAGCGGCCCATTCCATGCGGATCAATTGCGGCGTGAGGACGGTGAAGCGGGCGTGGCCCTCGGTGACGACGGCTTTGGGATTGGCGATGGGGCTGTAGGAGGCTTCGGGCTCGGCGTTCATCGTGGCTTCAGGGGTCTGTGCGTGGGCTGCGGATGCGATGGAGAAGAGCAGGAGCGAGCAG
>Ga0210388_10002328_pt1 | contig 14775 bp, 10 predicted proteins | sample IncBWC19OmetaG_FD_155485 | JGI IMG/M metagenome (GOLD analysis project Ga0210388, IMG submission 155485) | Forest soil microbial communities from Barre Woods Harvard Forest LTER site, Petersham, Massachusetts, United States - Inc-BW-C-19-O ...
GTGTAGTTGTTCCCCGACCGTTGCCAGAGCGCGTGAGTGGACGTGCCGGAGGGGTCGGAGGGCTGCGCGGCGTTCCAGCTCCCCTGCGAGGTCGGCTCCCAATCGAACGTTCCGAGCCCCTGGTTGTTGGGCAGACCGAACACGACGTCGTTGATCTGCCGCTCCATCGGGCCGTACTCGGCGGCGAAGAAGCGGATGTTCGGATAATTCGTGGCCAGCTGCGAGAACGTCGTCTGCCAACCGTTCTGCGTGTTGGCCTGGCTGTTCACGTCCCCCTGGTACTGCTGGTAGCAGGACTCGCCGAAGGTATCCGGGGTGGCACCCTGTTTGATCGCGTTGTCGAGCCAGCTCTTGGTGGTCGAGTAAGCGTTGCCGCGATCGATGTGGAACGAGATCAGGATCCCGGTGTCGACGTCCTTGACGCCCTGGATCCCAGCCTTGAGCAGCATGCCCAGGTTCGGCCAGCCCGCGGTCGATGCGGCGCCGGTGACCTTCGGGGTCATCCCGCTGATCGGCTGCCCGCCCGAGTCGCAGAGGTCGAGCAGCATGCCGGGCGTCGTCTCGTTGCCGATCTGGACCATGTCGGGCCGCGCGCCACCCGCGATGAGGGCGGTGATCGAGCTCTTCACGTAGTCGTGCAGGGCCGTCGAGAGATCGGTGATGTTGGTGTAGCCCTGCCAGGCGACCGGCATGCACTGCTTGCCCGGGTCGGCCCAGTTGTCGCTCATGTGGAAGTCGATGAGGAGGCCCATGCCCGCCGCCTTGACCAGCTTGCCGAAGGCAACTGTGTGAGTGATGTCGTCGTAGCCGTTGGTCTGGTCGTATCCGTCGGCGGCCTTCGGGTCGACGAAGGTCCGCAGGCGGACGAAGTTGAAGCCGTTGGTCTTCATCGCCGTGAGCAGGTTGTTGATCGCCGTCGTTCCCGCCGGCTCCTGATCGGTGACGTCGGCGCCGAAGAAGTAGCTCGGCAGCGCGCTCGTTCCCGAGCCGCCGGTGCCGGTCGCGCCGCCCGTCGCGCTGCCGCCAGTGCCGGTGCCGCCGGTCCCCTTGGCGCCCGCCGCGCCGCCGGTGCCGGTCGTTCCGCCGGTCCCCTTGGCACCTGCAACACCGCCGGTGCCGGTCGCGCCGCCGGTCCCCTTGGCGCCGGCCGCGCCGCCGGTGCCGGTGATGCTGCCGCCGGTGCCGGTCGCGCCGCCGGTCCCCTTGGCGCCGGCCGCGCCGCCGCCGGTGCCCGTGACACCACCCGTGCCGGTGGCGCCACCGCTGCCGAGCGAAGTGCCCCCGGTGCCCGACCCGCCTGAGCCGCTCGCGCTTCCGCCTGAGCCGCCTCCACCTTGGCCATTGCTGCCACCGCTGGCGGTGGCGGAGGCTCCGCCTTCACCGGTATTGCTGGTGCCGTCACTGTTGGCGCAACCGCAAAAGGCCGCTGCGAGGACGAGGATGCAGGTGGATTTGTACATGGGGGCTCCCACCTTCCAAGGGGCGGCGGATCGATTTCGTTACCGACTGGCGAAAGATTCTTGCGCGGTACGTCAGCAGTCACCGAGATCGGTCGACGAACGAGCCGAAGAGCTTTCGTCGAACGACAGATTGTCTACGATGAGCGCCATGGCGGCGGCTGTGACGTCTCGGCGGCGCGCGATCGCAGATGTGGTTGCGCTGTTGATGGTCGTCGGGCTCACCGTCGCCGGTTGCTCCGGCGGATCCTCGTCGAGCGGCGATGCCGGCGCCGGCGGCCAGGCGGCGCGCGCAGGCAGCGGCGGCATCCTTGGATCAGGTGGCTCAGCGACAGGGGGCGGAGCGGGCGGGGCAGGCGCGACCGCTGGATCGAGCGGCGCGACCGGCGGTCTGGCTGGCCAAGGGAGCGGGGGCGCGACCGGCGGTTCCACCGAAACTGGCGGCGTGGCCGGTACTGGCGGCATGAGCGGCACCGCCGGCGCGACCGGTGGGGCGATGGGCGGCGCCAAGGGGAGCGGCGGCGCTGCGGGTTCCGGCGGCGCGGCCGGGGGAGCCGCCGGTGGCGTCGGCAGCTGCGGCAATGGTGCGCTGCCGGCGACTGGCCTGGCGGTGCGCTTCGCGAACGCCGTGATGTCACGCTGGCCCGATCCGATCGACATCTCGAGCCAGAACGCCTGGGAGTACAACCACGGGATCGTGCTGCGCGGGATGCAGCAGGTCTGGTCACACACCTGCGACGCGAAGATCGTCAGCTACATCCAGAAGTACGCCGACGAGTTCGTCGATGCCGCCGGCACGGTGAACATCCCGGCGGCGCACAGCTTCGACAACATCCAGCCGTCGGTGCTGTTGCCGTTCCTCTATCAGCAGACGGCAATGGCCAAGTACCACACCGCCGCCGATCAGATCCGCGCCCGCTACGACACGATCCCGACCAACGCCGACGGCGGCTTCTGGCACAAGCAGACCTACCCGAACCAGATGTGGCTCGACAGCATCTACATGGGCGAGCCGTTCCTCGACCAGTACGCCGTGGTGTTCGGCTCTTGCGGCACGTTCTGCTCGGACACGATCTTCAAGCAGATGCTGCTGCTGTCGCAGCACGTGCGCGACACGACGACCGGGTTGCTCTACCACGCCTGGGACGACAGCCCCGCCGGCCAGAAGGCAGCCTGGGCCGACCCCACGACGGGACGGTCGTCGGTGGTGTGGGATCGGGCCCTCGGTTGGTACACGATGGCGCTGGTCGACATGCTCCCCGACCTGCCGGCGGGCGCCAACCGCGACAGCCTGCTGGCGATCCTGACCGGCATCGCGGCGGCGCTGCAGAACGATCAGGACCCGGCGACCGGCCTCTGGTTCGAGGTGGTCGACGCGGGGAGCATGAGCACCGATTGGGTCGAGACCTCGGGGAGCGGAATGTTCGTCTACGCGCTCAAGGTCGGCGTGAACCGCGGCTACCTCGATGCCAGCTACCTCGCGGTGGCCAACAAGGGCTGGCAGGGGCTGCAGGGCAAGGTGACGACCGATTCGGGCGGTCTGCCGACCATTACCGACGCCGTCGGGGGGCTGAGCGTGCAGAACAATTACGCGGGCTACATCAACCAATCGACGGTCTCGAATTCGAGCCAAGGGCTGTGCGGAATCCTGCTGGCGGCCGCTGAAATGGAGGTCCAGTAGCGGCCAAGATCGCGTAACTTGCGGAATTCCCAATAAAAATAATTCCCCACCTGTCGTGATTCGTGTTGCCTGGACCTACCAGCGGCGTAGATTGGGTTCGATCGAGGTCGACGGGGGTATGGAAATGCGCAAGACAATTTTTTCGCTGGTGGCGGTGACGGTGGGTCTCTCGGCAGCCGGATCGCGGGCGCACGCGCGCAAACCGATGTCCGAAGAGTCGCAACGCCGCGCCTTGCTCTCCCAGCTGGCGGCCGCTTCGGCGGAGATGGCGCCGCAAGAGCGGACCGACGCCGACCTGATGTACGAGGCGATGAAGCAGTGGCACGGCGAGCCGCGCGGCAGCGCCGCGGTCGATCGCGCGCTCGCGCAGTCGAAGAAGGACATCAAGCTCGATCGCAAGCAGATCGAAGAGAAGGTCCGCAAGATGTTGTGGCGGGATCCCTTCTCCGAGGAGGTCGTTCCGGTCCGGAAGGCGGACCGGGATCTGCTCCTCGCGCATGCAGCGCGGGAGTCGCGTGTACGCGACGGCGCCCGCGAGGACGAGGTCTCGCATCTGCGGGCCGAGGTCGCCGCCGCCCGCGCCGAGAACGCGCGCTTGAGGGCGGAGCTGGCCCGGACGGAAGATGGAACGGCAGCCAGCGAGACGGTCGCGCAGACAGAGTGTGCGCTGCCGAGCCGGCGTCTTCATGCCGGCAACTCGAGCGGCGGTCATTCTCGCCGCGACGGGGGTCAGCTCGAGGCTTTGAACGCGCCGACCCACCACCGACGGTCGGGGTCGTCGAAGTCCCGCGCTCCCTCCGAGACGCCGAGCGAGCCGCCGGCCATCGCCGCGGCCCCCGCGGAGACCGTCACCGGACCTCCCGCCGGCTGGCAGAGCAGCGATCCCCGCGGGATCATCGTCGTGCCGATCACCGCGTCCATCCACGGTCAGTAGCGCGAGCACGGCCCGAGCTGGTCGTGCGCGCCTAGAGACCAGGACCGGACACGAGCTGTCTGACGAAGGCGGTCGCGGGCCGCGCGGCGAGCTCGGCGAGCCGCCCGCGCTGCACGACGGCGCCACCCTTGAGGACCACCACGTCGCCGTCGAGGGCCTCGGCGTCGGCACGATCGTGCGTCACCACCACGGTCGGCAGCGACCAGGCGCGCAGGCGCTCGGCCAGGAAGCGCCGCATGTCGCGACGGATGGAGACGTCGAGCGCTGCCAGCGGCTCATCGAGCAGCAGCGCGCGTGGCCGCGAGGCCAGCGCGCGGGCCAGGGCCACCCGCTGCGTCTCGCCGCCCGAGAGCTCCGCGGGACGCCGCTCGGCCAGCGATTCGGCGTCGAGATCGCGCAGCACCTCACGCGCCAACCGCAGACGCTCCTGACGCGAGGCGGCCGCGATCCCGTAGCCGACGTTGGAGAGGACGTCGAGGTGCGGGAAGAGGGCGTAACGCTGGGGAAGAAATCCGATCCGGCGCTGCTCGACCGGGAGATCGAGCCCGCGCTCGTCGTCGAAGAGGGGTGTGCCGTCGAGGATGACGTGGCCACGCCGCGGGCGGCTGGCGCCGAGGATCATCATCAACGTCTGGGTCTTCCCCGCGCCGTTGGGTCCGACGATCACCAGCGGCGCGGCCGCGGCGCGGAAGGTCACGTCGATCGACAGCGCCCCGGCGGTCCCCTGCAGGGCGATCTCGAGGGCGCTCATCGCCGCGCCCCGGCGCGGATGGCGACCAGCAGCGCGAAGGCGACCACCACCAGCAGGATCGAGAGGCTCTGCGCGGTGCGCAGGTCCGATTCGAGCGCCGTATAGATGGCCAGCGGCAGCGTCTGCGTTCGCCCGCTCATGTTGCCGGCGAACATCAGGGTGGCGCCGAACTCGCCGAGAGCGCGGGCCCAGCTCATCGCGGCGCCGCCTGCCAGGCTGGGCCAGGAGACCGGGATGGCGACCGTGAAGAGAAGGCGGGGCGGCGACGCGCCCAGCGTGCGCGCCACCAGAATCATGTCGGGATCCAGGCGGCGAAAGGCGGCCACCGCCGCCTGCAGATAGAACGGCGCGGCCACGAACGTCTGGGCCACCACCACCGCCGCGCAGGTGAAGGGCAAGCCGATCCCCGCCGCCCCCAGCGCGGGGCCGAGCAGGCCCCGACGCCCGAAGGCGAGCAGCAGCGCCACGCCGGCCACCGCCGGCGGCAGCACCACCGGCAACTCGACGATGGTCTCCAGCACGCGCCAGAGCCTGGCGGTCGGGCCGGCGCCGATCCCGCGGCGGGTTTTGCGCGCGATGATCCAGCCGAGCGGCGTGCCGCAGGTCAGGATGACCAGAAGGGTGACCGTCGTCGTGAAGATCGTGAGGCGAAGTGCCGGGACGACCAGCGGATCGCCGAGGCCAGCGAGGAGCTGGCGTGGTGAGGCGGAGAAGAGCAGCCCGGCGATGGGAAGCGCGACGAGGAGGAGCAGGAGGCCGGAGAGAAGACCGATGGCGCCCGGCCAGGCGATGGCCAGCAGCGGAGAACGCCAGGCGCGGCGTTGCGCGGCCGACGGCGCCGCGCTCACCGACCGGGACAGGGGACGAACCCCGCCTCGCGCAACACGGCGGCACCCGCCGGCGAGCGCACCAGGTCGACGAAGGCGCGCGCCAGCTCGGGCCGGGGCGCCGCCTTCAGCATGGCGATCGGGTACGCCGCCGTCACGTTGAGCTCGGCGGGGATTGCCACCACCGCGACCTTGCCCTTGGCCGCCATCGCGTCGCTGCGGTAGACGATCCCCGCGTCGGCCTCGCCGAGCACGACCTTGGCCAAGACCTGGCGGACGTTCAGCTCGTGCGAGACGATCTTGGCCTGAAGCTGCGCCGCAAAGCCTGCGCCGTAGCTCGCGCCGGCCTTCTGGAAGATCTGCAGGGTGTAGGCGCCGATGGGGACCTCGGGCGCGCCGACCACGATCCGCTCGGCGCGGGGCAGATCGGCGAAGGTCTTCAGCGAAGCGCCGAGCGCGCTGCGAACGACGACGACCGGCTCGTTGCAGGCGAAGAGGGCCGGCCCGACCACCAACCCCTCGGTCGCGAGGGCGCTCATGTGGCGCTGGTCGGCCGACGCGAAGACGTCGCCGACGGCGCCATGCTCGATCTGCGCGCGCAGCTCCTGGCTGCCGGCCGTGTTGGCGACGACATGCGCGCCGGGATGATCTTTTTCGAACCGCGAAGCCAGTGTGGCAAACGCCTCCTTCAGCGAGGCGGCCTCGAAGACCACCAGCTCGCCCGACGGCGGCTTTGCCGCAATGGCCGGGCCCAGTCCGGAGAGGGCCACCCAAACCGCGACGAAGACCGCCGGGAGAACGGAGGTGGTCACGGAGGTCGTCCGGCGCATGGCCTGGTTCTACCCCGGGGCGCTGGCCGAGGGCACGTCCAGCTCGACGTTGACGCTGGTCCCCGCCCCCGGCGCGGAGGTCAACTTGAACCGGCCGCCGCGGGCCCTGATTCGCTCGCGCATTCCGAGCACACCCAGGTGGCCGTTCGCCGCCGCCTCGTCGAGCGTGCCGAGGTCGAAGCCGCATCCGTCGTCGGCGACCGTCAGCGAGACCCTGGTCGCCGATCGAACGATGCGCACCTCGAGGCGCCGGGCCGAGGCGTGGCGGAGGGCGTTGGTGATCGACTCTTGCACCACGCGAAAGCAGGCGATCTCGAAATCGGGCGGCAGGCGGGCGGGCGTCCGGGAGCCCGCCTCGTCGGCCTCGAGCGCGATCGCCAGGCCGGAGATGGTCGCCTGGCCCTCCAGGTAGACCCGGAGCGCGGAGACCAGCCCCACCTCGTCGAGCAGAGGGGGGCGAAGATCGACCGAGATCCTGCGCACGCGGGAGATGAGGTCGTCGACCAGCGCGATCGGCTCGGTGGCCGGGTTCGCGACCTCGTTCGCCGGTCCAGCCGCGCGAGCGCCGAGCTGCAGGCGCAACTTGAGCGCGGTGAGCGTCTGCCCGAACTCGTCGTGCAGCTCGCGCGAGAGGAACCGCCGCTCCTCCTCCTTGGTCGCCTCCAGCTTCTGGTGAAGCTGGGCGAGTCTTTCGTAGGCGACGCTCACCGCGCGCCCGTTCGCTTCGACGTGGCGGATGACGAAGTCGATCACCGACATCAGAAGGAGCGAGAGCAACGACGAGGTCGTCCCCATCCGGATCCAGTTGCGAAAGCGATAGGGATCGGTGTCCACCGCGGTCAGCGTCAAGAGATGGTGCGACGCCAGGAAGCCGACGCCGAGGTAGGCGATCGCCGTGATGCCGATGATCGCCAGGCCGATGCGCCGGCTGGCGGCGATGAGGGCCAGGACGGAGAACGTCGCCAGCGAAACGCTGAGGCCGGCGGTGAGACCGATCCGGCCCAACAGGAAGATGCTGGTCGTGCACGAGGTGGCGAGCATCAACAGAGAGCGCGTCGCCAGCGATCCGCGCATCAGGCGATAGGAGGGGAGCAGGAGGCCGGTCGTCAGCAGCACGGCGTCGTCGAGCCATGAGCGCGACGCCGAGCGAAGGACGAACGCCGTCGCGACCACCGGCGGCGCAATGAAAGCGGCCATGGTCAGCATCCCCAGCCGAACGCTCTCTCGCCAGGCCTCGGGCGTCGGATCGGACGCCGGGCTGGGCGGCGAATTGATTGCGGCCGGCGGTGGTCCGTCCGTCCTCGTCTCCCCCATCTCTGCCGGGCCGACTCTAACCGAGTCCGGCCCTCCGATAACCAACAGGATTTGGGTGTATGCTGAAACAGGTTTCGGGATGCGGGTGCTGCTGGCGGACGATCACGCGTTGGTGCGGGCCGGGATCCGTGCGCTCCTGGTGGCGCTCCCCGAGGTCGAGAGCGTGACCGAAGCGGGCGACGGCCAGCAGGCTCTGGCGCTCCTTTTGGAGACCCGGCCGGACATCGCGCTGATCGACATCGGGATGCCTGGGCTCAACGGCCTCGAGCTGGCGACGCGCGTCGGGCGTGAGGCTCCCGGCACGCGGCTGGTGATCGTCTCGATGCACGGCACGCCAGGTCACGTCGCCCAGGCCCTGCGGGCGGGCGTCAGCGGCTACGTGCTCAAGGATGCCGCGGCGGACGAGCTGCCCGTGCTCCTGCGCGCGGTGATGCGTGGAGAGACCTACCTTTCGCCGGCCATCTCCAAGCAGGTGGTCGACGGATACCTCGGCCGCACGCCCACCGCGGGGAACGCGGCCGGGGAAGGGGAGACGCCCGAGGTCTTGACCTCGCGCCAGCGCGAGATCCTGCAGCTGGTGGCCGAGGGGAAATCGACCAAGGAGATCGCCCAGCTGCTCGACCTCAGCGTGAAGACGGTCGAGACGCACCGGGCGCAGATCATGGATCGGTTGGGAATTCGCGATCTTGCGGGGCTGGTTCGCTACGCGATCCGGACCGGGCTCGCCTCCTCTGATCGATAGCGGGTGAGTCGGGTAGGGCAGGGGCCGCGTCTCGGGGTTGATACCCCAGTTTCTAGGGGAGGTCACCGATGGCCCAACGTCCCCGCCTGCGAGAGTCTGATGGCGTGACCAGCGTCAGACCGGACCTGCAGCGCGTGGTGGTCGTCGATGACTCGGACGGATTCCGTTCGCTCCTGCAGTGGTTCCTGGGGTCGCTGCCCGAGGTGCAGATCGTGGCCGAGGCGCGCGACGGCCTCGACGCGATCGAGCAGGTGGGGCGCACCAAGCCCGACCTCGTGCTGATGGACGTCTGCATGCCGAAGCTCGACGGCCTGCAGACCACGCGCAAGCTTCGGACCGGCGGCGAGTCGGCGCGCATCGTCCTTCTCACCGCTTACGGCGACACCATCCCGCGCTGGCTGGCGGAGGAGGTCGGGGCCGACGACGTCCTCGACAAATCGAACCTCGGGGAGCGGCTCCGCGAGGCGGTGGTCGGCGGGGGACGCCGGCCTCCCAAGAATGAGAGCAAGAACGTGGGTAGGAGCGAGCAAGAGAAATGAATCAGGGGGAACGACACGAGGCGCTTTCGCGCGTGCTCACCAGCCTGGCGGGTGTTCCGCCGTCGGCGGATGACATCAACGACGATCGGGTGGCGGCGATCGTGGCCACCGGGCTGCTGACGCTTCCGACCACCGGGATCGACGGGGTGATCCGTCTGGCCCTGGCAGCGGTCGGCCTTCAGCGCGGCGTCGACCGCGCCTACTACTACCGGCTGGACGAGGCCGCCGGAACGATCGAGCTGACGCACGAGTGGCACGCGCCCGAGGTGGGGGCGCTCGGCAGCGTTCCCAAGTACGCGCGGATGACGCTCGACCTGCTCCCCCCGGCGTTCCTGGCCAATCTGAAGCGGGGCGGAATGCTGCGGCTGCCGAGCACGCGGCAGTTTCTGGGCGGCCCGGTCGAGCAGCTGGTCGCGCCCGACGGAGATCGGGCCCTGGCCCTGGTCCCCGTGCTGGTCGACGGCCTCCTGGTGGGCGTCGCCGGATTCGCGGCCGCTGCCGGCACCCTCTGCGAACAAAACGATCTGGTGCTGTTGCAGGTGGTGGCGCAGGGGGTGGCGCGCGCGGTCGAGCGCGGCCGGATCGATCGAGCGCTGGCCGCCAGCGAGGCCCGCTTTCGCGCCACCTGTGAGGCGTCGCCATTCGGAATTTTTCTGGCCGGTCCGCGCGGCGAATGTCTGTACGTCAACGCGGCCGGGCAGCGGATCCTGGGCCTCTCCGCCGCCGACGCCGCGGGGCGGGGATGGATGAGCGCCCTGCACCCGGAGGACCGCGAGCAGATCGTGTCGCGCTGGGGCACCACCGTCGAGGCGAGCGCCGGATACACGACGCCGATCCATCGCTTCGTTCACCCGAGCGGCACCGTCGCCTTCGTCGAGGTTCGGGCGGTGCCCCTGACAGGTTCGCTCGGCGACCGGAACTTCCTGGGGATTCTCGAGGAGGTCACCGGGCGGGTCGCCGCCGAGCGGGAGAGGCAGGAGCTGCTCGCGCGCGCCGAGGCAGCCCGGATGGAGGCCGAGACCGCGCGCAAGGAGGCGGAGAGCGCGCGCGCCGAGGTGGTCAGCGTCCTGTCGCGCATCTCGGATGCCTTCATCGCGCTCGATCTCGACGGGCGGTACACCTACGCCAACGATCGCGCGATCGCGATGATGGGGCTGACCCGCGAGAATCTGCTGGGGCAGGCGGCCTGGTCGCTCTTCCCCCACATCCAGGGGAGCGCATTTCAAGAGGCGTTCGAGCAGGCGGTGCGCGAGCAACGCCCGGTGGCTGTCGAGGGGCGCGCGACCAACGACAACCGGTGGTTCGAGGTCCGGGTCTATCCCTCGCCGACCGGCGTGTCGGTCTTCTTCGAGGACGTCTCCGATCGCAAACGGCACGAGGAGGAGCTGACCGCCGATCGCGACTACCTGCGCCAGGAGCTGGGCGGGCGCGACGCCGAGTCGGAGGTGGTGGGCCTCGATCCCGGTCTGCGGCGGGTGATGGAGACGGTCGCGCGCGTGGCGGCCACCAACACCAACGTCCTCATCACCGGGGAGACGGGGACCGGCAAGGAGCTGGTGGCCCGGGCGATCCACGACGCCAGCCCGCGGCGCGAGCGCCTTCTCGTGAAGGTGAACTGCGCGGCGATCTCGGCGGGGCTGGTGGAGAGCGAGCTGTTCGGTCACGAGAAGGGGGCCTTCACCGGCGCCGTGCAGCGGCGCAAGGGGCGGTTCGAGCTGGCGCACGGCGGCACGCTGTTCCTCGACGAGGTCGGCGAGCTCCCTCCGGAGACGCAGGTCAAGCTGTTGCGCGTCCTGCAGGAGCGCGAGTTCGAGCGGGTGGGCGGCAGCGAGACGGTGCGCGTCGACGTGCGGCTCATCGCCGCCACCAACCGCAACCTGCGCGAGATGGTGGCGCGCGGGCGCTTCCGCGAAGATCTCTACTATCGGCTGGCCGTCTTCCCGGTCGCGCTCCCCCCGCTGCGCGAGCGGGTGGCCGACATCCCGCTCCTGGTGCGTTCCTTCCTGCTGCGCTTCGCGCGGCAGGCCGGCCGGCCGATCCACGACGTCACCCCGGAAGCGATGGACGAGCTGGTGAGCTACCGCTGGCCGGGGAACGTCCGCGAGCTGCAGAACGTGATCGAACGCTCGGTGATCGTGGCGCGCGGTCCGATGGTCGATCTCGATGCGCTCCCCGATCTGTCGGAAGGCGGGCTGCATTCGTTCTCGGACGAGATCTCCAACGCTCAAACGCCGCCGGTCATCCCACTGCGTCCTCTCCGCACGCCCGCTCCGACCATCGACGAGCTGGAACGCGGCTACGTGGCGGAGGTGCTCGCGGAGACGAGCTGGGTCATCGAAGGAGAGCGCGGCGCTGCGCGGCGCCTCGGGCTGCACCCGAACACGCTGCGCTCGCGGCTCAAGCGCTGGGGCCTGACCCGTCCCGTGGATCAACTCGGCCGGTCGGCCTAGGGCCGGGCCGCCCACGATCGCTCGTGGCGGCTTCGTGGCCGCTCCGGCGGGTCGTGGGCCAGCACTGCCCGCAGGGGGCGTTTCGGGTGGGTTTGCGCGACATTTGGCGATGCGGCGATTGGTATGCCGGTTGCTGTGTGGTTCAGCTCAACTCAATTGGTTGGGGACAGTGGACCATGACGAAGGAGGATGAGATGCCGCCAGCAAGCTCCGCCGCGAAGCAAGATCCCGAGACGACCGCGGTGGTCGCGCACGAGGCCCTGGTGACCTTGCCGATCGAGGCGATCGCTCGCCTCGATCGGATGGCCACCGCCAGTCTGCTCGCCACCGGGCTGGCCCACGAGATCGCCAACCCGCTCAGCTGCTTGGTCGCCGCGCTCGACGCGATCGAGGTGCGGGTGGGGTGGCTCCGCGAGCGAGAGGAATCGTCCAACAAGGATCTCGAAGAGCTGGCGGCCGACGTCGAGCTCGCCTCGGTGAGCGGGAACGAGATCTTTGCTCAGGTGCGCGACTTCCAGCAGTTCCTGCGGCCGCGCGAGCTGGAGACGTCGGCGCCCATCGATCTCAAGCCACCGATCCTGCGCGCCGTCCGGATGGCGCGCGCGCGCCTCGGCGCCAAGAGCCCGGTGTCGGTCGTGCTCGGGGAGGCGCCGGCGGTCCGCGTGCCCGGGAACCGGATCACGCAGATCGTCCTCAACCTGCTCCTCAACGCGGGGGACGCCATCGGCGATCGGCCCTGGAATGCCAATCTGATCGAGGTCAGGCTGTCGACGGTCGAGCACTGGGCGGTCATCGAGGTGAAGGACAACGGCCCCGGCATCGATGCGGCGACCCGGCAGCGTCTGTTCGAGCCGGGCGTCACCGGCAAGCCCGGCGGGCGGTCGCTGGGCCTCGGGCTGGCGATCTGCCGCGAGCTGGCGCGTGCCGCGGGCGGCGAGATCTCCGTGTCGTCGCCGCTCACCGGCTCGACGCTCTTTCGCGTGGCGCTGCCTCCGGCGGGAGCGTAGCCAGACCGCGGCCCCTCAGCGGCCGGGGAAGATCGTCGACGAGCGGGCCGGTTCCGGTAGCACGCGATCGAGCTTCCCCTGCCACCAGGAGTAGGCGCCGTAGAGCAAGAGGCCGACGAACAGCAGCGACTTCCAGGGGAAGGCCTTCTCCGCGTAGCGATCGGTGGTGTCGCGCCGCGAGCCGCGCGGCAGCTTGGCGACGCTGCTCAACGTCGCGCCGAACGGGACGTTGATCTTCGCGCGGGAGTTCACCGCCCAGCCGTTGGCGTCGAGGATCGGGCCGAGGTTGCGCTTGCGCAGCTTGATGTACGCCAGCACGACCGACGGCATGGAGATGAGCAGCATGATTCCGACGAAGGCGCCCAGCGTGGCCAGCGGGCCCATCTGGAAGAGGCCCGTGGCGTAGCCGATGAGGGCGGTGGCGAACGCGCCGATGGCGCCCACGGCGACGCCCAGCGCGGCGACCGTCCCGACGTCGATCTTCTTGGTCTCGGGCGGTTTGGCGTTGCCGATGTTGGCGGTCCCGGTGGCCGCCGCGGTGAGCGTGCCGTGCGACTCGGCGTCGGCGGCGGCCGCGCGCTTGGCCACCTGCTCTTCGAGCAGCCGGACGAACTTCTTGTAGGGGGACCAGAAGGCCTGGCGAAGGCTGATCGGGTTGTCGACGATCTTGGTGATGGTCGCATCCCAGTCGCGCCCCTGCCGGTCGTAGAAGACGCCGTTGCGTCCGACCATCAGGTTGTCGCTCTCGCCGGCGGTGAAGGCGGCGACGATCTGCACCTTCTCGGCGGTGGCCGGGCGGGTGCAGTCGAGGTAGGCGAGAAACGCGCCGGCCAGGGCGGCCATGGTGGCGTGCTTGGCGGCATCGGTCACCGGCAGGCAGAGGTGGCAGGCGCGCTGATCGAGGTAGAGCGTGCCGTACTGAAAGATGGCCTGGCGGCCGTCGTAGAAGTCCTCGAAGCTGACGAAGTTGGTGCAGAGGTGCGCCAGATCGCGGTAGTAGCGGACCAGACGCTCGACCTGGTCGATGCTGGTCGCCTCCGCCTCCAGCGCTTTATCGCGCGCGATGAGGCCGGAGACGACCTCGGCGCCGCCGGAGGTGAGAATCTCCCGGACGCGGGCCAGGCCGAGCTTCTCGACCCGCTGTCCCTCCTTCACGGCGAGCCAGGCGTCGTGGGGCGCGAGCTTGTGGCCCAGCGCCAGCCAGTCGACCTCGGCGAGCTCGGCGCGAGGACCGAGCAGCGGCGCCACCGCGTCGTCGCGGAGCGTTCGCAGGGCGGCCGCGTGGGCCGGGTTGACCGCTCCAGCCAGCGGCAGCGGCCGCTCCGCCGCCGCCAGCGCCAGCGGGAACCCGGCGACTTCGTCGACGGAGATGGTCAGGTCGGCGGCGGCGATGGGGAGGTACTCCTCCGGGTTGCGGTTCAGCGCCGGTAGCGCGCGCGGGTCGAACGCCGCCAGGCGGCAGCGGCCGAAGTAGTCGTCCACCTTGGCCTTGAGGGCGGCGACAGCGGCAGCGGCGGACGCCGTTCGTTCGGGGCCGAGGGGAAAGACGTTCGCCGGGCTCTCTTCGCCGCGGGCGTACCAGGCGCTGTACGCGCGCGCCTCGGCGAAGAACGCGTCGGTGATCGCGCCGTCGATCCCGGGCTTGCCGGAGCGATCCGCCACCGTGCCGATCGTGTCGGAGATCTCGAGGATGAGCGCGCGGGTGGCGTCGTCCTCGGCGGCCGTCTCGGTGATGACGCCGTCCCCGTTGAAGACGGTGTCGGCGAAGATGCGGGCCGGATCGCCGACGTCGTCGATGCTGATCGACGTGAGGTCGGCCTTGCCGATGTCGGCCAGGATGCGCCGGGCCGAGGCCAGCAGCGTCTTCCCCTCGGGGAGCGCGTCGTTGATCGCGGCCAGGGGCAAGGCGGCCTCGCCCTTGAACAGATCGTCGGGACTCTTGAGGTTGCTGCAGGCGAAGCTCGCCGCAGCGACCAGCTCGGGGGCGCGCACCCGTCCGTCCTTGTCGGTGTCGATGAGCGCCAGCGTGCGGGGGTCGATCTCGAGGCCGTTGGTCGGGCAGGCGAGGGCGACCCAGAGCTTCTGGTCGAGCGCGCCCAGGTTGGCCAGGTCGGCGCCCGAGGCCAGCTTGACCTGGTCGAAGCCGCCCGCGCGAAAGAAGGTCCATCGGTGCGCGTCGCTCATCGCGCGTTTGTAACACGCCGGGAGACGACCTTCAGGGATCGTTGACCGGGGGGCGGCCG
>Ga0210388_10002329_pt1 | contig 14773 bp, 14 predicted proteins | sample IncBWC19OmetaG_FD_155485 | JGI IMG/M metagenome (GOLD analysis project Ga0210388, IMG submission 155485) | Forest soil microbial communities from Barre Woods Harvard Forest LTER site, Petersham, Massachusetts, United States - Inc-BW-C-19-O ...
ATACCATTTACAGACGAGAACGATATTCTACTCTCGATCATATTTCCTAAAGCAGTAAGTCCTTCTAAGCGGTTTAAGCTCAATAAAGAAGATTATAAATTCCTATATACATATATGGGTATGTTACCACGAGAAAGCGATTGCCCTTTTTATAACCGTAAGGATTTCCCTGATAATTTCAAGAAGTACATCTATTTCGGAACGACTGATACTATAACCGATACCAATGTCCGTTCATTGAATATTGTGGGCAGGGCATACGGATTCCTGGCTGATTGCTCTTACATTATTGATCTGAATACAGGAAGTGAATATTGCCTTTCGGTACTTATTTATGTAAACGAGAAAGATATTCTGAATACCGGCAAGTATGAATATGATACTATTGGCCTGCCTTTTATGAGTGACTTGGGCAAGGCAATACTAGATTACGAGAATAAGCGCAAAAAGAAACACAAGGCTAACCTTGAAGAGTTTAAGCACTTGTGGAGCTCCGTGAAGCAAGGCTAAGTTTTGATGTAATTTAAAGTTTCCATTATTCATCCTTTTTTTACCTTTGCGCCCCATTTGGGGGATTAGCTCAGCTGGCTAGAGCGCTTGCATGGCATGCAAGAGGTCATCGGTTCGACTCCGATATTCTCCACCAAACTATCCTTCGTGGGGAAGGATGGTCTTATTACAGGGTTCTCTTTTAGTTTGTTAAAATATTTGTTTTGGATAAGAAAATGTCCAATTTTGTGATATGATATACCACTTTAAAATATCATGCACAATTGTTTTATTGTTTTTTGCAGGCATATTACATGCCCAAAAAGACTATGCCCGTAAAGTAGTTGATACACTTGCTTCGCCATATATGGAAGGCAGGGGGTATGTTGATAATGGAGATAAAAAAGCAGCTAAGTACATAACAGGTGAATTTAAAAAAAGTGGATTGTTGCCTATTACCAAAACCTATGAACAAGCGTTTTCTTTTTCTGTAAATAATTTTACTAAACCATGGGAGCTCAACCTTGATGGAAAAAAACTGGTTGCAGGCGCCGATTATATTGTGGTGCCTTCAAGTCCATCACTAAAAGGTGCATTTCCAATTGTATTATTCGATAGAGCTACGTACCTTGATAAAACTAAATTGCGCGAGTTTTTAAATAAGGATTACAGCAATGCTTTTGTGTTGGTTGATGACAGCGGTGTTACGGAGCAAAAGGAGAAAGAAGTTTGGGAAAGCACAAGGTTTAATCCGTTTAAAGCTAAAGGAGTAATTATACTGTGTAATAAATTAACGCAGGAGATGTCGGATACTGTTTCAAAGCATGTGTTGATATATGCGTTGCGCGGTTATTTTCCAAACAGACCTAAATCGTTAACGATTAATGTTGAGACTGAGTTTGTGAAGAAATATACATCACAGAATCTGATTGGATATATTAAAGGGAATGTGCAGCCAGATACATTCATAGTTTTTTCTGCCCACTACGACCATTTAGGCAGAATGGGCAGTATTTATTTTCCCGGTGCTAATGATAATGCAAGTGGTGTCGCCATGCTTTTAAGTATGGCTAAGTATTTTGCGCAGCATAAAGAGAACCTAAAGTATTCAGTTGCTTTTATTGCATTCAGTGGTGAAGAGATAGGTTTGCTCGGGTCTAAGTATTATACAGAACATCCTTTGTTTCCGCTAAACCAAATCAAGTTCCTGGTGAATATGGATATAATGGGAACAGGTGATGAAGGTATTACGGTGGTTAATTCAACCATTTACAAAGCACCTTACAATGACTTATTGAAAATAAATGATAGTCTTCATTTACTTAAAGAATTGAAGCAGCGCGGCCCTACTTCCAATAGCGATCATTACTTCTTCTATACCAATCATGTGCCATGTTTCTTTATCTATACAATGGGAGGTATTAAGGCATACCACGATATATATGACAGGCGGGAAACCTTGCCTCTCACTAATTTTGATGATGTATTTCACCTGCTGATCCATTTTACTGACGATATTTGCAATCGTCGATTCTAAAAGCCCCAAACCCCTAAAGGGGCTTTGATAAATAGGCTGATTCAATGAAGGAGAATATTAATTTGCCACTGTATTATGGCGCTTCTGCAGAGATATTCCATAGAGCAGGAATATTAAGGAATAATATGACTGAAGCTGAGAAGGCTCTTTGGAATGTTTTGAATTATAAGCAAGTTGGGGGATTCAAATTCCGCAGACAACACCCTATCAATCGGTTTATAGTAGATTTTTATTGTCATAAAGCAAAATTAGTTATAGAGCTTGATGGAGAAATTCATAAAAAAATAGATGTTGCTGAAAAGGATTTTGGAAGAGAACAAATATTAAAGAATTATGGAATAGAAATTGTTCGTTTTAAAAATGAGGAAGTGTTGACCAATGTGAATGATGTTGCGTTAGTAATAAAGCGAAAACTTGAAGAATTATGCCCTTTAAAGCCCCTTTAGGGGTTTGGGGCTGATAAATCGATTACTTTTATCTCATATTCTTTTAAACAAATGGCTAAGCTTTACATTGTTCCTACTCCAATTGGTAATCTTGAGGATATCACCTTAAGGGCTATTCGTATATTAAAAGAGGTAGGGCTAATTCTTGCAGAAGATACCCGAACGACTTCTGTGTTGCTTAGAAAATACGAAATTAAAACTCCGGTAATTCCTTACCACCAGCATAATGAACATGGTGTAACACCGGGCTTGGTGGAAAGATTAAAGGGTGGAGAAGATATGGCCATTGTTACCGATGCGGGTACTCCTGCAATATCTGACCCGGGATTTTTATTGGTACGTGAATGCATTGCTGCAGATGTGAGCGTAGAATGTTTACCCGGTGCAACTGCCTTCGTACCCGCACTTGTAAACTCAGGTATACCATGTAATACGTTTTGTTTTGAAGGATTTTTGCCACATAAAAAAGGGCGTAATACTAAATTGGAGGAGATAAGAAATGAAACCCGTACCATGGTTTTTTATGAATCACCTTTCCGCTTGTTGAAAACCCTTGAACAGTTTGCTGAATTATTTGGTCCTGAGCGTAAAGGCTCTGTATCGAGGGAACTATCTAAACTGCATGAAGAAACTGCTAGAGGAACCATGACAGAATTAATAGAGCATTTTAAAAAGGGCACTATAAAAGGAGAGATTGTAATTGTTGTAGCCGGTAAGGCCGATTAACAATTTTTAACCCTCTTTTTGCCCTAATTCCGTTAATCTTTGCATATTTGCACACTCACATTAATCATAAAACAGCTTAACTATGAAACTTAAAGCAATCCTATTTTCTCTTGCATTAATAGGCGGAACTTTTATTACCGCTTCTGCACAAACCGATACCAATAAAATGGATAGCCAGGGACATAAGCAGGGTTTATGGGTTGAAAACCTTGGCCCTACAAAATGGCAAGGCATGTATGTTGATGGTAAAAAAGTAGGTGTATGGGTTAGCCACCACTACAATGGTATAATGGATGAATTGGTGGAGTATAAGGACGGAAAGAAAGATGGTATTGATGTGAACATTGATGTGAACGGATACTACAAAAGCGAAAAGAGTTATAAAGGCGATAGCCTGAATGGTCTTGCAACCGAATATTTCCCGGGTGGAAAACCATCATCGCAAATATTTTACAGAATGGGTACACTTGATGGTGTGCGTAGGGTATATTATAATGGCGGTGGAGTAGAAGAGGATGGAATGTATAAGAATGGTGTAAGGAACGGAGAAACTAAATGGTATTACCAGGATGCTAAAATGGCAACCAAGTATATGTATGAAAATGGCGTATTGAACGGTCCGTTTGAAAGTTATTATGAAAATGGAAATGTACAGATAAGAGGTACCTGGAAGAAAAGCAATTACGATGGAGAGTATGCTGAATTTTTTGAAGGTGGTAAAGCAAAAGTAACCGGTACATATAAGGATGGAAAGAAAACAGGCGAGTGGAAAGAGTATAATGAAGATGGTACACAAGTTACAACTACTAAATATGTAGACGGAAAAGCAGTTGGCACTCCAAAGGTTGAAAAATTAAAACCTGCTCCTGATGCACCTAAGGATGATACCAAGAAAGCAGAAGAGAAAAAGTAATTGATATTATAGAATAAAAAAGCCTCACATTACGTGGGGCTTTTTTATTTATATATGTTGAGTAGAATCAGACCTTGCTCAGTTTAGCTCCTTTGATCAGGTTATGTTCAAGCAGGTACTCGGCAATTTGAACTGCATTGGTAGCAGCACCTTTACGCAGGTTATCGGCAACCACCCACATATTTAATGTGTGCGGTTGTGATTCATCACGCCGAATGCGGCCAACAAATACTTCATCCTTACCCTCTGTATCTTTTGGCATAGGATATTTATTGCTTTTCGGTTCATCGATCACAATAATGCCTTCACTCTTTTTCAGAATAGCATTTACATCTTCAAGAGTGAACTCTTTTTCAAATTCTACATTAACAGCTTCAGAATGTCCGCCCGTAACAGGTACGCGCACTGTAGTTGCTGTTACACGAATGGTATCGTCACCCATTATTTTTTTGGTTTCGTTCACCATTTTCATTTCTTCTTTGGTGTATCCATTATCCATAAATACATCAATATGTGGGAGAACATTCATATCTATAGAATGGGGATATACATTTTCACCCTTGTTGCCCTTACGCTCATTCATTAGCTGTGCAACACCTTTTTGTCCGGTACCCGATACTGACTGATATGTAGAAACTACTATACGTTTTACCTTATATTTTTTATGCAAAGGATTCAATGCTACAACCATTTGTATGGTAGAGCAATTAGGGTTAGCAATTATTTTATCATTAGCAGTAAGCACATGAGCATTTACTTCAGGAACCACAAGTTTTTTAGTAACATCCATTCTCCAAGCTGAAGAATTATCAATTACGATTGTACCAACTTCTGCAAACTTTGGGGCCCATTCCAGTGATGTGCTGCCACCTGCTGAGAACAGAGCAATATCAGGCCTTTCGGCAATAGCTTCAGTCATAGTGCGTACCTTATAAGAGTGCCCGCGATATTTAACTTCCATACCCTTTGAACGGTCAGAGGCAACGGGTATTAACTCATCTACAGGGAAATTACGCTCTTCCAGGATCTTCATCATGGTCCTTCCCACCAATCCTGTGGCACCAACTACGGCTACTTTCATTTTCTTAATTGATTTATTGCAAAAGTATTACTTAGTTATAAATTATTGATGTTTTTCCTTCTTTTGTTCAAAAATTGGGTCAAAACTTGTCAGAAAGGTCAAATTCCGGTAACATTTAGGTAATTTTATCAACATATAATTGTTCTGAAAATCAGATGAATATGATTTAAATATGTTAAAAACTAAAACATTTAGTTATCTTCATCGTATAGAATTCATACTAAAGCCTTAAAATATGAACCCCACCGAACTGATTCAGGCTTGTCTTCACCATGATACTATAGCTCAGCGTAATTTTTATGAGCAGTATTCCCCTAGGGTAATGGGTATATGTACACGTTATGCTGCCGGTGCTAAAGACACCGAGGCAATGGCGCTGTATGTAATAAAGCATTTATTTGAAGAAATAGTGAATTGCCCTGGTGATGTGAATATGGAAAGATGGGTGGAGGAAAGAACCATTTGGAATGCGGTTGAATATCTTCACCAGGATAAGCATAGGTACTTTATTGCCAAGACGACAAGGTACATGGAGAACAAGAAAAAAGTAGAAGGTGAAGTAGATGAAACAACCCTTAGCAAAGAAGAATCAAAGAAGACGTATTTAGCTGCATTACAGTCACTTACGCCAAGTTACAGGATATTGTACAACCTTACATATATAGATGAAATTGCTCCGCCTGTTATAGTTAAGAATCTGCAAATAGCAGAGGAAACATATAAGGCAGAATTAGGTGAAGCTAAGTTCCAGTTCAAACAATATTTGAATACATATTTACATGAACAAGGAGTACCAAGGCAATAGCATTGAACTAAGAGCAAAAGAATTACTTGCATCTATACAGGGCAATTGTCCTGATATGGTGTGGAATGAGATAAACGTTGAGTTAGAGGCTAAGCGTAGTAAGGCGAGTGAGAAATGGTTAAGTAAATACAATACTCCGCGAGCAGCTGTTATAGTAACAATATGTGTCGCGGTAGTTACTCTGGTATCATGGAAGTTTGTTTTTGGCAAAAAGAGCACTGATATCTCTGTTTACCAGGCTCCTCAGCCCACTCAGCAAATTGTAAATACTCCTCCTCCTGTAAAACAGGCTGCTGCCACAGTAGTAACTCAGCCTAAGAAAGATTCTGTGGTAGTTAACAAAACCGTACCAATTCCAAATACAGTTGTTACCGCAACTAATTCGCAACCGATGCAAGTGGCTATGAATAATAACAAACCTATTGTTCTGCAGAAACCTGTTGTAAAAGATAATACTCCAACTACAAACTCTACACCTGCAACAGCTATGCATTCAGGTGGTGCCTCAGTAAGTTCTGAACAACCTGATTCGACTTTTTCATTGCATCGCTCTGGTATGGCACCAATGTCATCAGGTGCGGCAGTTCAGGATACAGTAACGAATTAAGTTTAAAGCCCGAGATCGACCCCGGCACTTATGTTAGGATTAACATAAGGCGATAGTGCTGAATTACTAAGATCCCATTCTCCTTCTAAAATAAAGTAAGAATGCTCACCAATAGGCCTGCGTAAACCTATTCCTAATAAAGGTATACCTATTTCTGCACGTGTAATGCCCACAAAAGGGCTATAATAGTCAGGCACGTTAAGCAAATCATATTCACCTATCAGAAATATATGTGATAATGAGCCCGGCAAGAAACACATAGCCACAATTCTTCCTCCATAAATACTACTGGTATAAGTATAGCCATAATATGTATCGGTGTATCTATAGTATTGGTACATTGGGCCTACACCTATTTCAAGGTTATCATTGAAGCGATAATTAATGAGTGGTGAAAGAGCTATATAAGTAATATCTCCAAATTGCAAACCAAAATTCCCGCCGATAGAAACGTTACTCCAAAAGTCAGGTTGTTGAACAGGTTGTTGTCCCGGCTGGCTTGCTGGCGCTGAATTGTCACCTGCAGGCCTAACGTATTGGGCTTTGAGGTAGCTTGCGCATACCATAAGCATTACTATAGTCAGAATTTTTTTCATTAGGATAGGCTTAAAAATGCCTATTACGATACAATATTAACGTATCATCCCCTATTCTTATTTCACCTTTCGATGGAAATGGGAAGCTGGGAGCCATAACACCCTCACCCAGAGTCTTATTAGAATAAAAAACTTTTGCTTCGTCCCACAGATCTTTATCAATAAACGACTTCAGAAGCTTTTCACCACCTTCAATAATTACCGATTGTATACCTCTTTTGTGAAGTTCAGTTAGCATATTTTGTAGCAACTTACCATCGAAAGGCACACTAACATATTCCACCCCGTTATTCGATATATTTTGCTGCTCTGTAAATATCAGGGTAGGTGCTGACTTGTCAAAAACATTTGAATTGGTAGGTATCCTTAAGGTCCTGTCTAATATAATACGTGTAGGTGAATTGCCATGGGCCTTGCGTACATTTAATTTAGGATTATCCATAATAACTGTATGTGTGCCGACCATAATAGCCTGCTCTTGTGCCCTCCACATGTGTACCATGATCTCTGCCTCGTCTTGTGTTATTTTGGCTGGGCTTTCTTCTTTAGTCCGCTTTCTGTCAATAAAGCCATCGCTGGTTTGCGCCCATTTCAGTATAATAAAAGGCCTGTTTCGTTCATGGTAAACAAAGAAACGCTTGTTTACTTCCTGACAATCTTTTTCCAACACACCTGTTGTTACATTGCATCCGGCCTGGGTTAGCTTTTCAATTCCCTTGCCCTTTACTTCAGGGTTAGGGTCAGCACAACCAATTACAATGTTCTTAATGCCACTGGCTATAATTGCATCGGCACAAGGTGGTGTTTTGCCATGGTGTGCGCAGGGTTCAAGATTTACATAAAGGGTAGCATCCTGTAAATCAGCTTTATTTTCAACCGAATTAAGTGCATTTATTTCTGCATGCGGGCCGCCAAAAAACTCGTGGCTTCCTTCACCTATCACTCCGTTATCGCCAACAATAACGCAGCCTACCATCGGGTTAGGTGCTACACGGCCTAGGCCTCTTACCGCTAATTCAAAGCAGCGGTGCATGTATTTTTCATGCTGGTTCATAGTGATTGTTTATTTTCGTTATTCAAAAGAGAAAGAAATTTTGCAGACAATGACCTATGCTCAGTTAAAAGCGGTTTTCGAAAAAGAATTAAAAGGTTTTTACTCATCTGATGAGATTAAAAACTTCTACTATTATGTTACTGACGGTTTACTACAAGTATCAAAAATAGCAATCCTTTCCAAACCTGAAAATCAAATAGATGAAAATAATTCACAACGGATTCTTAATATCTTGGAGGGCTTAAAGAAGAAAATACCTGTTCAATACCTGATAGGTAAGGCATTTTTCTATGGAATGACGCTGGAAGTGAACCCTTCAGTGTTAATACCAAGGCCCGAAACAGAGGAGTTGGTAGATTGGATAATTAACGATAATAAGGGTAAAAAACTTAACATACTGGATGTATGCACAGGTAGCGGCTGCATAGCCCTGGCTTTGAAGCAAAATATGCCGAAAAGCAGTGTTACGGCTATGGATATTTCAGCTGAGGCGCTTGAAACTGCCAGCCATAATGCCGAAAACCTGGGTTTGGAAATAGAACTGATGGAAGAAGATGTGCTCAATCTGGAGAAAGATCTGAAAGCAGCAGAGTTTGATATAATAGTAAGTAACCCGCCTTATATTACCCTGGCCGATAAAAAGCATGTACAGGATAATGTGTTGAAATACGAACCGCACCTTGCTCTTTTTGTACCGGATAATGACCCATTGGTGTTTTATAAAGCAATTGCGGAATTCGCAAAAGGGAATACTATTATACTATATTTTGAAATATATGAAGATAGGGGAGAGGAAATAAAAAAGATGTTAATACAAATGGGTTTTAAAAATATTGAATTGCGCAAAGACATTAATGGCAAAGACAGAATGTTGAAATGTGCATATATTTGTTAGCCACCATTTTATATGGACAAAAAAGAAGCTGAAAAGGAAATAGAGAAACTATCAAAAGAGATAGAAGAGCATAATTATAAATACTATGCCTTATCTACTCCCAGCATAAGCGATTATGATTTTGATATGCTTCTGGAAAAGCTAATTAAGCTTGAAAAGGAGTTCCCGGATCTGATAAAGCCAGATTCACCTTCGCAAAGAGTAGGAGGGGCAATAACTAAAGAATTCAGGCAGGTTAAGCATAGGTATCCTATGATATCGCTTGCCAATACCTATTCAGAGGAGGAACTTAAAGATTTTGATGAAAGGGTAAAGAAAGTTGTAGGTGAACATGTGGAATATGTTTGCGAGTTGAAATATGATGGGGTTTCAATAAGCCTCATCTATAAACATGGAAAGTTACAGGAAGCAATTACGCGTGGCGACGGGGTGCAGGGAGACGATATTACAACCAATGTAAGGACAATACGTAGTATACCATTGAATTTAAAGGGACAAGGTTATCCTGAAGAATTTGAAGTAAGGGGTGAAATATTCTTACCCTTAAAAATATTTGAAAAGATAAATAAGGAACGTGAGGATATTGGTGAAGAACCACTTGCTAATCCACGAAACTCAGCATCAGGCACCCTTAAAATGCAGGACTCGGCGGAAGTGGCAAGACGTAAATTAGATAGTACTGCATACTATGTGTTAGGTGAAGACTTGCCATTTAAAAAGCATTATGAAAGTGTGGAGACTATTAAGAATTGGGGATTTAAAGTATCAGAATACATAGAGGTTGTAACTAATATGGACGAGGTACATTCGTTTATTAAGAAATGGGAAACGAAACGTCACGATCTGCCTTTTGATATAGATGGAATTGTAATAAAAGTTAATTCTTTGCAACATCAGCTTGCTCTTGGATACACGGCTAAGTCGCCACGATGGGCAGTTGCATTTAAATACAAAGCTGAAAATGCGGCTACGATTCTCAATAGCATTTCATACCAGGTAGGGCGCACAGGTGTTATAACACCTGTTGCGAATCTTCAGCCCGTATTGCTTGCAGGTACGGTTGTTAAAAGGGCCTCCTTACATAACGCGGACATAATAAATAAGCTTGGTGTGCGTATTGGCGATACTGTTTTCGTAGAAAAGGGCGGAGAGATAATTCCGAAGATTACCGGGGTAGATATGGGTAAACGCCCTGAGCATGCAAAGCCAGTGCACTTTATAACTCATTGCCCTGAATGTAATGCTGAACTCATAAGAAGAGAGGGAGAAGCCCAGCATATTTGTCCGAATGCAAAGGGTTGTCCCCCGCAAATAAAAGGAAAGATAGAGCACTTTGTTAGCCGTCGTGCCATGAATATTGAAAGCTTAGGGCCGGAAACAATAGAGCTTTTTTACAAAGCCGGGCTAGTAAATAACATTGCTGACTTGTACGATCTGAAAAAGGAGCAGATAGTGGGACTTGACAGGATGGCTGAGAAATCGGCTGCAAATATTATTGAAGGGATAGAGGCATCGAAACAAGTGCCATTTGAAAGAGTGTTATTTGCATTAGGTATAAAGCATATTGGTGAAACGTCTGCCAAGAAAATAGCTTTCTATTTTAAAAGTTTGAATGCACTCAGGCATGCAACACTGGAGCAGTTGCTAGAAGTAAATGATGTAGGCGAAGTAGTGGCAAAAAGTATTATAGAATTCTTTACTGATGAAGATAATGCTAAAATGGTAGACCATCTTCACCATAAAGGGCTTAAGTTTGAACTCGGTGCGGAAGAGATAGCAGCATTCAGTGATAAATTAGCTGGAGAGACGTTTGTAGTGTCTGGTGTATTTACCAAACACTCGCGTGACGAGATAGTGAATATGATAGAAAAGAATGGAGGAAAAAATACAGGCTCGGTTTCTGCCAAAACTTCCTTTATCATTGCAGGCGAGAATATGGGTCCGGCTAAACTTGAAAAGGCTAAGAAGCTTGGAGTGGCAATTATTTCCGAAGACGATTTTTTAAAAATGCTAGAGCAATGATAGAAATAATCCTCCCCCAGCCCCCTCCAAAGGGGGACAAATGGCTATCCTCCTTAGGAGGAGGTGTTCCGCGATATAGCGGAACGGAGGAGGAATGGTTTAGTAAATTCAGAACTCATCACTTATCATTTATCACTATTTAATGAAACCCTGGTGGCAATACGCACTTTATCCATTCACGCCATTATATTGGTTGGGTGTCACTATTCGCAATGTTTTTTTTGATGTTGGTATTTTACGCTCACGCAAGTTCCCAATTTGGGTAATATCGGTAGGCAATTTATCCGCAGGTGGTACAGGTAAATCGCCACATATAGAATATCTTATTCGCATACTGGGTACACTTTCACTTAACAAGAAGAATATGGATATTACCCCATCGCGTACTGCTGTTCTGAGCCGTGGGTATGGAAGAAATACCACAGGCTTTGTTCTTGCTTCTGAAACTTCTACTGCGCATGATATTGGTGATGAGCCAATGCAGATGAAACAAAAGTTCAAAGACTTATATATAGCGGTGGACGAGAAGAGGCCAAGGGGTATTGATAAACTTTTGGAAGTAAACAAAGAAATAAACCTGGTGTTGCTAGATGATGCTTTTCAGCACAGATATGTAAGCCCTGCATTGTCAATTTTGCTTACTAATTATCACCAACCTTTTTACGAGGATAATCTGATGCCGATAGGTACATTACGTGAACCTGCACATAATTACAAGCGTTCTGATATTATTATAGTTACCCGCTCGCCCTATAATATTACAGATGTTGAGAGAAAGATGATGATTAAGAAGATAAAACCTCTGCCAAATCAAAAGGTGTTTTATTCAAGTGTAGTATATGAAGATATTGTACCGGTATACAAGAGTTACGAAACTATACCAGAGATAGGAAAGGGTACATCTGTTATTTTGTTTACGGGTATTGCCAATGCTAATGATCTAAAGAAGAATTTGCAATCAAAAGCAAAAAATGTAATCCATTTAGAGTATCCCGATCACCACTGGTATTCACTGGTTGAGATAATGAAAGTGGTAGATACCTTCAACCAAATACCGGGTGATGACAAGATTATTATAACTACTGAGAAAGATGCAGCACGGCTTCATCAGGCATCGGTGGTAGAGCAGTTAGGGAAACTGCCTTTATTCTATATGCCAATCCATATTAAGATAAAGGAAGAAGCAGAGTTTCAGGAAGAGCTATTGCGCCAATTGGGTTCTTACCAATTGTACAATCCTATTCAGAAGATAAGGTAGATTATTTATATCTCCTCTTAACCCCATTTAGGGTATTCATTAACAGAGAAGCAATGGTCATTGGTCCCACACCACCGGGAACGGGAGTTATATAGCTGCATTTAGGAGCAACTTCATCATACTTCACATCGCCTGCAATACGGTAACCACTCTTTTTAGAAGCATCAGGTACGCGCGATATTCCAACATCAACTACTACTGCACCTTCTTTTACCATATCGGCTGTAACGCTTTCAACTAGTCCGGTAGCGACGATAAGTATATCAGCTTGCAGGGTATGTTTCTTTACATCCACAGTTTTGCTGTGACAAATGGTTACAGTGCAATTACCTGGCTTTGCATTACGTACCATCAATAAGCTCATAGGTAAACCAACAATATGGCTCCTTCCCATTACCACACAATGCTTTCCAGCTGTAGGGATATTATATTTATCTAGCAATTGAACTACTCCGTAAGGTGTTGCAGGAAGATAAGCAGGCATATTCAATGCCATTCTCCCAAGATTCTCAGGATGAAAACCATCTACATCTTTATCCGGTGAAATAGCATTTACCACTTTACTATCTGAGATATGTTTAGGTAAAGGAGACTGAACGATAAAGCCATCAATAGCGGGATCTTCGTTCAGTTTTTTTATTTCATTTAATAGGTCTGCTTCGGAGATTGTATCCGCCAAACGAATGAGTGTAGATTCAAATCCAACCCTTTCGCAGGTTTTTATTTTGCTGCCAACATAGGTCTCGCTTGCAGGATTATTGCCAACCAACACTACTGCAAGGTGCGGAGTCTTTCTATTGGCAGCCTTAAGCTTTGCAACTTCTACTTTTATCTCTTCAACTATTTCTTCTGAAACCTTTTTACCGTCGAGTAATTGCATTAATAGTTATTAATTATGAGTTATGAGTGATGAGTGTTTTGATTCATAGTTCATCGTTCATAGCTTATCGTTATTTTACTTTCCAAACGGCATCTTTCCCGCCATCTTCATCATGTTAGCCATTGCACCTTTATTATTCATCAGCTTCATCATCTTGTGCATATCTTCAAATTGCTTGATGAGCCTGTTCACTTCCTGTATGCTTGTACCACTGCCATCTGCAAGTCTTTTCTTGCGGCTGCCATTTAGCAATTCTGGCTTGGCGCGTTCTTTCGGGGTCATTGATTGTATGATGGCCTCTACATGCTTAAATGATTTTTCATCGATATCGGCATCTTTAACAGCACTGCCCATACCCGGTAACATAGCGGCGATATCCTTTATATTACCCATTTTCTTTATCTGCTGCAGCTGTTGCAAAAAGTCGTTAAAGTCGAATTGGTTTTTAGCCAGTTTCTTTTGCAGGCGTTTGGTTTCTTCAACGTCGAATTGTTCTTGCGCTTTTTCTACAAGGGTAACAATATCACCCATGCCTAGTATCCTATCTGCCATACGTGCAGGATAGAACACATCCATAGCATCAGGCTTTTCACCTGTTCCAACAAACTTGATTGGCTTTTGTACCACTGCACGTATAGATAATGCAGCACCACCGCGTGTATCACCATCTAGTTTGGTCAGCACAACGCCATCAAAATCTAGTTTATCATTAAAGGCTTTTGCAGTGTTCACTGCATCTTGCCCTGTCATACTATCTACTACAAAAAGTATCTCTTGTGGGTTGAGCGCCTTTTTCAACTCGGCAATTTCATTCATCATCTGCTCATCCACCGCAAGGCGGCCGGCAGTATCCACAATCACAACTGTGTTTTCATTCAGCTGTGCATGTTTAATAGCAGCTTTTGCAATAGCAACCGGGTTCTTTTCTTCTTCGTTAGAGAATACTTCTACCCCTAACTGATCGCCTAATGTTTTTAACTGTTGTATAGCAGCAGGACGGTAAACGTCACATGCAACAAGCAAAGGCTTTTTACCTTTTTTATTTTTAAAGTAATTGGCAAGTTTTGCTGAGAAAGTTGTTTTACCCGAACCCTGCAAACCTGACATTAATATAACGGTTGGATTAGCTATAAGCGGAATAACACTCTCGCCACCACCCATTAAAGCAGTAAGCTCTTCGTGGGTTATCTTAACCAATAACTGGCCCGGAGAAACAGCTGTAAGCACATTTCTGCCCAACGCTTTTTCCTTAACGGTATCGGTAAAGTCTTTTGCAATTTTATAGTTTACGTCGGCATCAATTAGGGCCTTACGTATTTCTTTAATAGTTTCCGAAACGTTTACTTCGGTAATCGTTCCCTGCCCTTTGAGCAGTTTAAATGCACGGTTTAATTTATCTGAGAGACTGTCAAACATAGGTCAAAAAATAAGAAGACAAATTTAGTAAAATATGCGGCCCCATCC
>Ga0210388_10002330_pt1 | contig 14762 bp, 13 predicted proteins | sample IncBWC19OmetaG_FD_155485 | JGI IMG/M metagenome (GOLD analysis project Ga0210388, IMG submission 155485) | Forest soil microbial communities from Barre Woods Harvard Forest LTER site, Petersham, Massachusetts, United States - Inc-BW-C-19-O ...
GCGTTCCTGGGAGTCTTTGTCTTTATCTTTACGTTCAGTCTCGGCGCCGAGAGGCACACGTCTGACTGCCAACGCACGGTCGCGGGTCTTCTTGGGATGAGAACTGCGCAAGCCGAGAACGCCTTACCCTTCGGTGCCCGAGGCGATTGCCGCTGAGACCGCCGTAGGCCCTGATGACGAAGACGACGATGGCGCCGCCGACCCCGGGGCGCCGACGGCCTTTGCCTCGGGATGCGCCAGGTGCGCCACATGCGGCCCAGTGCGGCCCATCACCACGGTCGAGATGGCGTGCTTGAAAATCAATTGTTCTTGTCCGTTGGCCTCCAGCACCACGGAATACTTGTCGAAGGAACGAATCCGGCCCGTCAACTTCACTCCGCTCAACAGGTAGATCGTGATGCTCAATCGTTCCTTGCGGGCCGTGTTCAGGAAGGAATCCTGGATGTTCTGGGCCGGCTTGCTGTTTTCCATAGCCGATCTCCTTAAGTTCTTTGACCTGAGAGACACCAGCTTGCCTCTGCCGCAGACAGTTCAAGACAAGCTTCAAATCAACAGCATGTTCCTCGCGGACTTACCGCATCAGGAACACGGGGGGTTAGCCTGCCTCTTCGCAGCCCGGTTTCCCAAGTCTGCGCCGCCTGGCAGGTAGCTGCGACTACCATACGGGCTAGCCCCGCGCTTTTCAACCTGGAACTTGTGGGAAACCAGTTTCTTTCACTCTGAGAAGACTGGACTGCGAAATCCTTCTTTATCCATCGCTCCCACCCGTTGTGTACAATCCCCGGCGTGGACGTTACCGGTTAAATCTCAGGAGGCATCATGGCAAGCGCTGCTCTCGCAACCTTCCTCGGACCCCAAATCAACTTTCCCTCGGACTTCAACACGAACTTTCTCATGTTGGTCCGGTGGATCCACTTCCTTGCCGGCATCACATGGATCGGCCTGCTCTACTTCTTCAACCTGGTGAACGTCCCCTTGATGAAGGAACTCGACCCCACCACGAAAGGCAAAGTGATGCCAGCTCTGATGACGCGCGCCCTGTGGTGGTTCCGCATGTCGGCGGCTCTCACAGTGCTGGCTGGGCTGATCTATTGGGGGAAAATCGTTGCGACCGATGCAGTGAACGGAGGCGGCTCCAGCGGCCCCGTAATGGGCAGCTTCTTTCTGATCTGGACGATCGTGTGGGGCGTGCTCTACACCTGCCTAATCCCCGGCAAGGGAATTTTCGACAAAGGCGCATTCGTCGGCGTGGTCTACGCCGTGGTCGTTGCAGTCGCAGGCTGGCTCTTCCTAAGCCTCAACAACCACGGTTGGGAGAGTAATCGCCTGCTTTCGATCGGGATCGGCGGCGGCATCGGCTGGGTCATGCTGCTCAACGTTTGGGGAGTGATCTGGCGCATCCAGAAACGCCTGATTCAGTGGACCCGGGACAATGCCACCAACGGCACGCCCATCCCTGACAAAGCCAAAGCCATGGCGCGCCAGGCTTTCCTGGCCAGCCGAGCCAACGCCTTCCTGTCAGTAGTCATGCTGTTCTTCATGGGCGCGGCGAGTCATTACCCCATGTTTGGAAAATAAGCGCGAACAGCGGAAGGTAAAAAGAATCAGGCCGGCCCGAGGGCCGGCCCGAGGGCCGGCCTGAAGCTTTCACCTGACTTGCCGCTAGAATTCTATCCGCAGCGAAACCTGCATCACGCGTGCTGCGCTGGCGGCGTTGTTGATCCCGGTGCCCTGAGTACTGGAGATGGTCCCGAACAGACATGACACATTGGTAATGTCGGTACAGGGCGTACTGAAGTTGGGATGGTTGAAGACATTGAAGGCATCCCCACGGAGCTGCGCTCTTACCCGGTCGCCAATGATCGGGAAGGTTTTGCCCAGTCCCATATCCATGTCGAAGTACTGCGGGCCGCGCAGATTGTTGCGGGCGCCGATGTTGAAACCAACGGGACCGGTGTAGTCTGAGTTGGCTTGGGGAACATTTGCGTAGCCAAGCAGGGGTTGGCCGTGACCGCCATTCAAGTGGATATGGAGGTCCGACATCGGACCGACGAGAATGCCAGGCGCATTGTTGGCGTATCCGGCCACAAACGCGTTGGCGGTGGCAAAGTAGGCGTTCCCGCTATGCCAACTGGGAAGGCCGCTCACCTCCCAGCCGCCGATAATCTCGTTGAGCCAGCGCGGCGCGGAGGAGACCAAACTCCTTCCCCGGCCAAACGGCAGGTCATAGATAAAGTTGCCGCTGAGATAGTGGGTCACATCAAAGTCGGAGTTGCCGCGACATTCCCGCGGCCGCACCACGTCACAGATAAACCCATAGCCTCCAATGGCTGGAGCATTGGCTATCACGGAGACGTTATCGATCGAGTGTGACCAGGTGTAGTTGAGGTCGAATTGCAAACCAAAGCCAAGGTTCTTATGCAGGGTTGTGAGCAACCCGTTGTAGTTCGAGAACCCCTTGTTGGTATAGAACGTGTTCTCGGAAAACTGAGACCCCATACCCACGTTTGCGTTTATTGCGCCAATAGATGACAGGGCCTGCGTGGTATCGGCGAAGTCGCCTCGCAGAGCAAGGGTGTTGACCAGCACCGATACGATCTCGGTGTTGTTAGTACATGGGGTTGTAAGGCCGAAAAAATTACACAGAAAAGGACCGTAGCCTGCCGGGATCTGGTTTTCGTACCAAGGTTGAGGTGTGACGCTGTACGGGTCCGTTCCTTGCCGCAATTGCTGTGTAACGTTTGCAAACGCGGTGGACATCAACTCGCCCGACGCCAGATCCGGGAAGTCGATTAACTGGTTGGAATCGGCTTGCGCGAGCAGCCGCCTGCCCAGGCGGCCCACGTAGTTAGATCTCAGGATGAATCCCTTGGGGAACTCGTGCTGAAAGCCGAAGCCGTACAGAATCGAATACGGGGTTTTGAGCTTCGGGTCGATGGTCTCGTTGAAAGCCTGACCATTAGCCAAACCAAACGGGGCTGGGGGTGTTTGTGTGAGGTCGACAAACGGGAGAAACGGCTTCGTAATCGCAGGAGCGGCAGGGGGCGGTATCGGAGTGGTCAAACCGGTAAATCTGGTGTCGGTCATGAGCGACCCATTGGCATCACCGACGGTCCCGAAGGGCTGGTTCGCGCTGGCCTGGAAAAGATAGTCGTACTGTGACTCCTGGTACTGCACGGCATTGATTACCGTTTGATCGTAGATGACACCCCCCCCCACGTTGAAGACGGTTTTTGGATTAAAGCTGTATGCGGCGGAAAACCTCGGCCCAAAATTCAGATACTGCGGCTTGAAGTAACCGGGACCGTGATTGGCTTTCCCGCCAAGCGAGTAGGCGATTAGCGGGACCGCCGAGTTGCCAGATAGGCCCGCTGCACTCTGCGACACACGATCTCCAAAGTAGGTGTCGAAGTTAAAGTTTTCCACGGACTCAATGCCGTGCACCTCGTAAGGCACGCTGTAATTTATCCAGCGAACTCCGTACGACAGCGTAAGCTTCGGCGTCACCTTCCATGTATCCGCAAAGTAAAGCTCCGTTTCCCAGTAACGATAAGTTCGGTTTTGGCCGGAGCCTTGGGGAAAGGCGGTCCCCTGGGCGTTGTAGTTGAAAGTGGCGCCCGACGCCGTGTAGGGAGCGAGCGCGAGTGCAAATGCCGCATCGTATAAACCTGGCGCGAATCCGCACACGTTCGAGGAGTTCGGACAGATGTCGGCGGGCCGTAAGCTCGGGTTCAGGCTTCCGGTATTTCCACCCAGGCCGATTGCTGGAGTGTCGTAATTGAGGATGGTATAGCCGCTAGGCTTGGGCCACTTGAACGTACCACCAAACTGGAAGCTGTGCTGTCCCTTCAGCCAACTGAAGTCATCACGAACCACGGGGACGGGATAGGTGCGGCCTTGCGCGTTAATGGCACGGCGATAGGGGCCATCGATGATCGTTCCGCCCGTCCCACTTCCAAAGGCGGTCTGGTATTGCGTGACGCCGGTGGGATTGTACGTGATCGGGAAGTTGTAGTTTTCGAACACTTCCCCATAAGAAGCCTGGTTTACCTTGGTACTGCCAATGGTCCATACGTGCCCTACAACCCAGGTATAGCTTTGATCGAGGAAAGGGGCGGTTTCCGGATCGCCTGGGAACCAAATTGATTGTTCCGTGCCAGTGGTTCGGGTGAAGCTACCTTTTCCCCACAGCTTCATCTTGTCGTTGAGGGTGAAATCCACCCTTTGGACGTAATCGTCCTCCTTGTAAGGAAAAGGCGCGTTGAAACGGAATCCAGCGGTGTTGAGAAGATCTCCGAACGCACCCGACAGGTCATTCGCGTGCGGGTAGCGGCTGGAGAAAAGGCTCTGCAACGCTGAATTGAAGCCCGCATGCAGGGGATCGAAAGCCATCACCTGCGCCGAGCTCACGGTTCCGATGCCGTTGGAAGAGTTGATGTATTGAATAGTGCCGTTCCTGAAGGAGTCCAGCGGAACCGTGCGCTCCTCCAGATTTGAGAGGGTGTCGCGCCGTCCGTTGTAGTCGAAAAAGAAGAACAGCTTGTTCTTCATCACCGGCCCACCGAAATTACCGCCGAACTGGTTACGGATGAGAGGAGGCCGGGGCACGTCGGAATTGTTATTGAACCAGTCGTTAGCTTCAAGGTCGGTGTCGCGATGGTACTCCACGATCGCACCGTGGAAGGAGTTGGTGCCACTCCGCGTCACGAGCTCGAACTGGCCGCCACCACCACCGGCGGCGCCGGGCAGGAAACCCCCGGAAACACCTCGGAACTCTTGGACGGAGTCTACGGGAGCGTTGCCCACAATAGCACCAAACTGGCCCGTAGCCAAATCGTTGACGTCGAGGCCATCCACGGTAACGCGGTCCTGGTCCGTGCGCGCGCCGGTGACCGCCCCGTCGAGGGTGACTCCGGGTTGCTGGACGAAGAGCGCTGAGGGACTGCTTCGGTCCTCAACCGGCAGGTCTTGCAGAAACTGCACTTGGAAGTTGTTGCCGACCGTCGAATCCGTAGTGTCGAGTGTGACAATCTCGTTGGAGGCTGACACTTCAACCGTCTCGGTAGCTCCGCCAAGACTCAATTGAGCGTTCTGTACGCGAGTGGCGTCGACGTTCAGGTAAAGACCAGAGACGACTGCAGACTTGAAGCCCGGGTGCTTGAATTCGATCCTGTAGCCGGGGCCCGGTTTGACTTGGCTGAACGTATAAGAACCCAAGTCGTTGGCGACCGCCTTATTACTGACACCCGTCTGTGGGTTCGTGAGAGTCACCTCGACGCCTGGGACGACGGCGCCGCTCGGGTCGGTGACCACACCGGTAATGGAAGCCACATCCTGTGCGGCAAGAAAGGTCGGCACCACGAAAAACAGCGCCAATGCCAGCAAAGCAAGCAGAATTCGCGTTACAGCCGGACGGAAAGCGGATTCCATCAACTTCCTCCTCAGTAGCAGGGATCCATCGGAAAGAGGTCCCCGCAACCGTTGTGTGGTCTCATTTAGCCTAATTGCCATGGTGAAACAGCAGGGGGCGAATCACACTTGGTGCGCTAGAAACAGTTGGTAATAGCAGCTAGTGTTCCAAAACAGTTCTTACTTAACAGGCTTAGTTATCATGTACATGTGGACTTGGTACCTGAGGGTGTCGAGAAATAAACATGAATTTACGGAGATAGACTATGGAAATTGGAATGAACTCGAACCTCTTCACGCCGTTACTGATCCCATAGCGCCAGTGTAGATGGGACCCGTGCTGTTACAATCTGTCTTTCAGTGTCCACTTCGCCTACGAAACCCGGAACCTCCAAGCCGGACTCAGCAGACGCGGATTTGCTTGGCGTAACGCCTCTCCACTCCGTGCCGATGCTTGATCTGCAAAGACAGTATGAGCAGGTGCGCGCCGAAGTGCTGGCCGCGGTGGGGCGGGTGTGCGCTTCTCAACATTACATTCTGGGGCCTGAAGTTGATGCGCTTGAGCGCGAGCTGGCGGAGTTCTGCGGAGCGAGCGATGCGGTAGGTTGCGCCTCCGGCACCGACGCCTTGTGGCTGGCTCTAGTCGCCGCGGGTGTGCAACCGGGCGATGAGGTTCTCACCACTCCGTTCAGCTTCTTCGCTTCCGCCAGCGCTATCGCGCGGGCCGGCGCCCGTCCGGTGTTTGCCGATATCGATGCGGGCACATTCAATCTTGATCCTGCTCGGGTGGAGTCCCTTCTGCGCGGCGGCCAGCGTGACAAACTTCGCGCGCTGCTCTCGGTTCATCTGTACGGCCAGTGCGCTGACATGGATTCGTTGCAGCATCTCGCGGACGAATTCCATCTGCAATTAATCGAAGACGCTGCGCAAGCCATCGGCGCGCGCAGGGGCGACCGCAGCGCAGGGTCCATCGGCGTCTCCGCCGCATTCAGCTTCTACCCCACCAAGAATCTCAGCGCCTACGGCGATGCCGGATTAGTCACGACCAACAGCCCGGAAATGGCGGCACACATGCGGCGCCTGCGCAATCACGGCAGTTCGCGCCGTTATGTTCACGAAGAGTTGGGATGGAACAGCCGCCTCGACGCCATCCAAGCTGCAATCCTGCGCGTGAAGCTGAAATATGTCGAAGGATGGAACGAGGCGCGCCGCCAGCGTGCCGCGCAATACGATCAGATGTTTGCCGCAGCGGGCCTGACCTCAACCGGCGGACAACCGGAGAACGCTGCACCGATTCAGCTGCCGCTGACTGTGGGCAGGACTTATCATGTTTTTCACCAGTACGTCGTCCGGGCCTTCCGCCGCGACGAACTGCGCGAGTTCCTCACTGCACGCGGGATCGGAACGGAGATTTACTATCCCATCCCGCTGCACTTGCAGCCCTGCTTCGCTTATCTCGGCTACCGCGAGGGCGACTTTCCCCAAGCCGAGCGCGCGGCGAAAGAAGTGCTGGCCTTGCCTATGTTCCCCGAACTCACCGAAGAGGAGCAACGCTGGGTGGTGAAAAGTATCGCGGACTTCTATTGCTAGTTGCTGGTTTGACTCGTGTAACTTTCGAGCTGGGCGGGCATCCACTTGCATGACGAGATGAAGATCATGAGACATTTTTCAGCTGCGGCGGTAACTCTAGCTTTCGCGCTGCTTGTTGCGTATTCAGTCTTCACGGCAAAGACCAAAGCGCAAACCTCAGCCCCAGACGCTGGCCGCAAGCCTGTCGTAGTTGAGTTGTTTACATCGGAGGGCTGTTCCAGTTGTCCGCCGGCGGATGCTTTGCTGCAGCAGTTGCAGCAGCAGCAGCCGGTGGCCGGTGTGGAGATCATCGCGCTGGAAGAACACGTGGATTATTGGAATCACGACGGTTGGATCGATCCGTATTCTTCGTCCGAATGGACCGAGCGGCAGCAGGACTATGTGGCTGTCTTCAAGAAGGATCCTTACACGCCGGAACTTGTCGTGAACGGCCACAGCCAGTTCGTCGGCAACAATGCGCGACAAGCCCAATTCGAAATCGAAAAGGCGGCAGGCGGGTTGAAAACGGAGGTCAAGATCACCTCCGGCAACCCGGAAGCAAAGGGTGCGCAGCGCTTTACCGTGTCGGTGGGAAAGCTTGCGCGAAACGCTCCCGGCGATGTTGCTGAGGTCTGGTTGGCGGTAACGGAGGACGGCCTGCAATCGTCGGTGAGCCTGGGAGAGAATGCCGGGCACGTCCTGCATCACATCGCCACGCTGCGATCTTTACACAAGATAGGGGTCGCGGACGCGAACGGGGCGTCAGTCTCGTTTGCCGGAGATCCCCTGGTGAAACTCAACTCCCACTGGAATCCTCAGAATCTGCACGTAACGGTCTTCGTCCAGGAGAAGAAAAGCCGGGAAATTCTGGGTGCAGGTTCGACAAGAATCAAGGGTTAGACTGCTTGCCAGGTAGCCGCCGATGTTTCGCGGTCGGCTGGGGCTGATTCTGTTCGCCCGGAGCCAATACCCGGCGCACAATTGGCGTGTTCAGCTTGTACTTGCGTTCGCTGACGTTGCCGCTATCGTCTTTCACTCGCAGGATGAAGATCGGCAGCACGCCTTCCTTTTCGAAGTTCTCGCTGCTCACTGTTACCGGCAGCACGCCGTTCAGACCGTGCTCGCGGTAGGCGGTCTCGTAGCGATGCTTTTTGACGTTCCAGGTAAAGACGCGAATCTGATCGTAATCGTAGGACAGGCCGTCGTGCGGCTCGGTGATGGCGCACAAATACTGGGAGACGTTCTTGCCAGTGCCGTCTTTGCCCGCATCCTGTACCTGGTTCAGCGCAAAGAACGCGACAATGCGCTGCCCTTCGGCATATTGCGCGATGTCGAGCGGGACGTCGAGATCCACCATCCGGGCCAGCACCCAGCCCACGCGGTTCTCCGAGTCGCGCACCAGCCACCAGTCCTCCAGTAGCGGGCCGGAAGATGCTCTCCCGCCGGAAGCTCTTTTGCTCTTCGCCGGTTCGGCGGTTGCTCCCAGCAACTTCTCCGCCGTAGCGCGCTTGAGCACGGAAACCTTCGCTCCCGCGGAAAGCTGGTACAGATGCTCGGCTTCGCGGCTGGGCGTGATGTGTAAGTTGGTTTCGTTACGCAGCACGCCGGGCGATTGCACGGGATCGTTAAGGTTCTCTTGCGTAAGTTTCTGCAACGCATCATAGGTCTGCTCATCTACCAGGTAGCGTTGCTCGATCCAACCTTCCATGCCGCTTGCGGTGCGCACGCGGGAAAAACGCTTCTCGCGCTCTAGAACTTCCACGCGCTCACCGTTCTTAACCGTGCCCACGCGGGTGTACGCGGTTGCGACCTGGTCGCGGAGCGTGGCCTGCGCGGCCGAGACATAGTTGACTTCGACGTGGCGGCCCTTACGATTGCAGGCAGAGAGTCCGGGCAAAAGAGTAGCAGCCAGGACTAAGGCCAGGGCGAACCGATAGGAATTTGATGGATAGGGCGGTTTCACGATCTTCCACGTGGTCAAATCAGGCTGTTCACATCAACCCGTTAGCGTCGACCGGTTAAGGTCAGCAATCTCACATCAGCGTGGTCAACTTTCTACTATAGCGCGTCGAGGCGATGGTTTGCGGACACGGAAGTCCAAGGAACTGAACTCCCGCGAAGCCGAGTGTGATTCCGGTAACCTGACACCGCGCACGCGCATCATTTACCATGAAGACGGAACGAGCTATGACTAACCAAGTGATGAAACACATATCCAGGATCGCTGTTCTGTTGCTGATGGCGCTGGCGCCGTTAATGTTCCCTACGGGTTTGTCCGCAGCGGCGAATGAGCCGGTAAATCCGGCGTTGCGTCCGCCCAAAGGGGCGCAGGTGGCCATCGTGGTGTTCGAGGATCTGCAGTGCCCGCAATGCCGTCGTGTGGCACCCATTCTCGAGCAGGCTTCCAAAACCTACAAGATTCCGCTGATTCGTCATGACTTTCCCCTGCCAATGCACAACTGGTCCTATGACGCGGCGGTGATGGCACGATACTTCGACGGAACTTCGAAAGATCTGGGAAACGAGTTCCGGGACTACATTTTTTCCAACCAGCTTGAGATCAACCCGCAGAACCTGCGAGGCTACGCTGAGAAGTTCGCCGCCGAACACAAAGTAGGATTGCCCTTCGTGATCGATCCGCAGGGCAAGTTTGCCGCCGAGGTAAACGCCGATCGCGACGTGGGCAAGGCTATCAAGCTCGAACACACTCCGACGGTGTATGTGGTCAGCATCCGGCATCCGGAAAAACCCTATGTGGAGATGAAGGATGCCAGCCAACTGTACGCGCTGATTGACGCGATGATGAAGGAGTAGCAGTTCTCAGTTCTCGGTTCTCTGACCGCCGACAATCCCTTTCAGTCCCCAAATCCAATGCCGATGGCTCGAGCGGCTCGCACCAGTTCGCCTTTCGGGTCAACAGACTTGAGATGGCCGATGGCATGAGCCACGTCGACGGAGACAATCGAGTCCCCGTGCAGCGCGACCATCATCCCAAAACCTCCAGCGGCAATCAGGTCGACCGCGGCCACTCCGAAGCGCGTTGCCAGGATGCGGTCGAAGGGCGTGGGCGTGCCGCCGCGCTGAATGTGCCCTAACACGCTGATGCGCACTTCCTTGTTTGCGCCGGCGCCGATGGCGTTGCCGATCAGGTTGCCAACAGGACTCGCCCGGCGGTTCTCCTTCAGCTCTGGCGGCAGCTTCACGCCCTCAGCCACCACGACGATGGTGAAGTACTTGCCGGTTTTTTCGCGCTCGGCGATGTAACGGCAGACGTTTGCGATGGTGAAAGGGATTTCCGGGATGAGGATGACGTGAGCACCGCCGGCAATCCCGGCTTCGAGCGCAATCCAGCCGCAGTCGCGGCCCATCACCTCAACCACCATCACGCGATGATGCGACTCGGCGGTGGTGTGAATCTTGTCGAGCGCGTCGGTGACGGTATGCAGTGCGGTGTCGAATCCAAAAGTGACCTGGGTCGCGGAAAGATCGTTGTCGATGGTTTTGGGTACGCCGACGATCTTCAGTCCCTTCTGAAAAAGATCGTAGCCGATCTTCTGCGATCCGTCGCCTCCGATGGTGATGATTGCGTCGATGCCGAGCTTGGCAGCATTGGCGATCACCTGGCGGGAAATGTCGCGGGAAACTTCCTTGCCGTTCTCGGGGGTCTTGTAATGAAAGGGATCGCCGCGGTTGGTGGTGCCGAGAATGGTGCCGCCGCGGGGCAGAATGCCGCTCACTTCCTTAAGCGTGAGCTCGAAAGATTTCTCGGGCCAGATGAGGCCATCGAAGCCATCCGGGATGCCGATGACCTTCCATCCGTACTTGATGATCGCGGCTTTGGTGGCGGCGCGAATGACGGCGTTGAGGCCGGGGGCGTCCCCGCCTCCGGTGTTGATGCCGATGCAGCGAATGTCTGACATAGGAGTTTGTCGTTCGTCGTTAATCGTTGGCGAGCCGGAATCGGGCCCGCCGCCCCTACGATAATACTGTGACTTCCGGGGATGACAACTTACGAGTGGGCGTGGCGATCTGAGAGACGCCACTCGGATTTGCTTTAACCAGCGCGTTGGCCATATTTACAGAACCAGATTGAGTTGCACAGCGTCAGAGAATGCCCGGAAATCCTTGTCCCGCGTGAGGAGGGGAATGCCGCGGTCGATACAAGTCTGGGCGATCAGCGCGTCTCCAAGCCGTGCTTTGCGGCGCATCGACAATACTTTCGCCCGCAGCTGACCAGCGCGCTGCCAATAGCCCGAGTCGACCTCAATCATAGGAATCTCCGAGAGCGTTTCTGCAACTCCAGAGGAAAGCAGTGGACCACTTACCAACTCAGTCAACACGACTGGGATCATCAGTACCTGGCGATCTTTCAGCGCCTGTTCCAACTGTTGCGCGTCTTGGCCGGGAGCACCCTCCAGAAACGCGATCCACGTGCTAGTGTCGGCTGCGATCATTGATTAGGCTGTTGAGGATGAGTGGGCAAGCGGTTGAGCGGCTAACGATCTTCCTTCAATTCCTTGAACGTGCGACCGAAGCGGACTTTGCCACGCAATTGCAGCAGGCGATCATAAGCATGTGACGCTGCCAGCAGTTGCAGACCCGTCCGGATGGTCTGGGTGATGCCAGTGCCACTGGCCTCTTGCGCCTTCTCGAGAAGCGATTCCGGGATCTCCACCGTGACTTTGCGAGCCGTTGCCATGATGAAGTCATTATACCATATTCGATACCAGCATTGAGTATGGTGTTTTTGCGCGGACGCGGATGCGGGGAGGTTTCCGTTGCTGGTCTGAAGGTCTGCGCTGTGTGCCTCTGGGAAAGCAACCGCTACACTGCACGGCAACTGCGCGTCGCCGCCGCGAAGGAGGGAGTTCAGTTGCTGGGTGCGAGAAGGTCCCACTTCTCGCATAGAACGCGAAAAATGGGGCACCCAGATTTCGAGATGCGCTTGCGAGACCCGGGCCACCCGCCCAAGGCGTGAGAAAGGGCGCACCCGGTACCCAGATTCGTGATTCGCTTGCGAGATGCGTGCCACTTGCCTATTGCGCCGTTATGTTGAGGGTTGCCACGATATCGGTGCCATATGTCACAGTGACCGGGTAAACAGTACCTGACACTGCACCGTCCTCGACAGTACACGATTCCGGAGAAGCGCCGCTGTTTATGCACGAAATTACGCCGCTGGCGGCGGACGATGGCGTCCAGGTTGAGGCGAGAGTCAGGTCGAACAGAGTTCCGTTGGAAGTTCCCTGCGCGATATACGTTTCGGTCGTGCCGATTGGAACTGACGAAGCTAGCGTGCCGCCGGGGGTCGAGCAGGAAGTCGTGGCCCCGAAAGTGCCTGCGCAGACCTGGAAGTCGGTAACATTGCCAAGAAGAACAGTGAGCGTGGCTGTAGCTGTGACGGCTTGGGTTCCAGCAGTGATGATCGATGTCCCGGCTGAGACGCCCTGAATCGTAACGGCGCCACATGTGCCGCTCGCGCACGAGCCATCTATCTGCCCGACTGTCGGTGTGGCACTTGACCACGAGACCCCGCTAGTAAGAGTGCTCCCGTTATTGTTGCTGTCGATACCAAAAGCCGAGAGAGTAACGCTCGATCCAACCTGAACCGACGGGGCAGAGGGACTGATGCTGAGCGTGGTAAACGTCGGGTTGGTGAAAAAACCCCTGCAGCTCACGGCTAGGGCTAAGGTTGCGAGCGCGGCGAATGCGCCGGCCAGACGGAGTTTGTGTTTCGTAGATACCATAAGTTAATCGCGACTCCCCGGGCATGCCTGCCCGGTCTGAACTCTTCCTGCCCCGCCCTGCTGCAAAACTTGGCCTTGCCCTAAACAAACTGGCGGCACGCGACCGCTGCCTACTCCCTCTACGATACAATCTCTCCGCGCCCGCGGTTGTAAAAAATTGTAGCAGAGAACCCGAACAGGGCGCGCGACCTGCACTTTCGTGCTAGCCCCTGAACCAGTAGGGCAAACGCCGCTCTTCCGGGAAAGAACGGAGAGGTAAGGCGACCTTGCGAAGAAAAAATGGCCAGGGCTGGGAGGCAGCCACTGGCCATTCGGTTAACCCTAAAGCGGTCACCGTTCCTTGTCGCGCTTCTCCTCCTTGCGGGGCCCCTGCGTTGTCTTCGTTTGTTTTTGTAGACATGGGGCCAGGAGGATGTTGCCAGGCAACAAGCTGTTTGGAATGTGCGCTTTCCGATGTTAATTCGTCCGCTTGGAACGGACGATGCGCTCGTCGATGGGCTTGCGGCCGGCGAATCCTTCGTCGGTGCTGTGCCAGTGCGTGATGGATGGTTCGCCCATCCTCCAGCAGAGCAGAACGATGCGGCCTTCCACTTGGCAGGGGAAATCGAGCAGTCCGATATCGAGATCCTTGACCTGGACGCCGATGGAGTCGATTTCGGCGAGAGCGTCTTTGGCTCTTTGTTCAGCCTTGGTGCGCTCGGCCTTGCGGCGGGCTACGGAAACGACATCGACATGGGTGCCACCGTTGAGGAAGACGCGGTGATTCAGAGCCTGCATCTCGGCCTCGACTTCTTCCATCAGCTTCTTGCCGTCGATGGCGGCGCGGAGCAGAGATTCGAGCACGGGCAACAGAGACTGAGCTTCGTCGAGGGTGAAGGTGCGATCAGACATAGCGGGTAACCCTATTCTAACGCAACCGGGAAAGCAGCAGTTGGCAATTAGTTGGTCATTGGCTTTGTCATTTCGTCGGCTTTGTCATTTCAACGTCGAGCGTGATGGTGATGTCATCGCCGACGATTCCGGGAAGGCCGCTGACTCCAAAATCGTTGCGGTTGATTTTAGTGGTCGCGGAGGCGCCCATGCGGAGGCGGTCCTTACCCATCGGATCCTTGATAGACGGTGTCGGCCCGTCCACGTCGAGAACAACTTCTTTGGTGACGCCGTGAATGGTGAGATCGCCGGAGACTTTGAGCTTGTCCGCTCCGGCGGCTTCAACTTTCTTCGACTGGAAGGTAATGGTCGGGTACTTCTGGGCGTCCAGGAAGCGCGGACTGCGCAGATCGTTGTCACGCATCTCGACGCGGGTATCCACGGAAGCGGCCTCGATGGCGGCCTGGATCGAAGACTTGTTGAGATTGGCTGGGTCATATACGACGCTGCCGCTCACCTTGGTAAAAGCGCCGCGAACGGTAGAGACTCCGAGATGGCGGACAGAAAACTGCGCCGAGGAGTGCGGTGGATCAAGTTGCCAGGCGTCTTGCGCGGCGGCGGATACGGTTAGGAGCATGGCAACAACGAGGGTGTAGAGCGTGCGGTACATAGATCGGGGGGTCCTCCTGGATTGGTGCTGGTGAATAGAGTTTAGCGCACCTTGGCGATGGACGCGCAAAGACGACCTCGATAGCGTTAGTGTGATCTACCGTTCGAAGGATCGGGAGACGTGGCAGTGTTCACGTCTATGTGGAGTTGCTGCGCGGCGGCGATTCCCGGCGGATAGCAGTTGCCGTCGTTGCTATAGTTCGAGCACTGCGCGGCAACGTCTTTGCGCTGCGGCGATTGGGCGAACTGCCAGACTTCGGCGAATGGAATCCCGCTCTGGGCAGGGCTTGGCGGGTGAGCGGGCGGATTGACAGGAAAAGCGCAACCGGGCGCGGGCGGGCAGGCATCGTTGATCGCCCAGTAGACGATCTGGCGTCCAGCGGCATTTTGGCGAATATCTTCCGCGGTCACTACGTTGCCGTCGTCTGCAGCGGGAATGCCGGAGCAGTAAACGCCGGCGCGGAATCCGGCGGCGATGACGGCATCGACCCAGGCATA
>Ga0210388_10002332_pt1 | contig 14754 bp, 14 predicted proteins | sample IncBWC19OmetaG_FD_155485 | JGI IMG/M metagenome (GOLD analysis project Ga0210388, IMG submission 155485) | Forest soil microbial communities from Barre Woods Harvard Forest LTER site, Petersham, Massachusetts, United States - Inc-BW-C-19-O ...
AAATACTTCGGAACTTTGGCCTCGGCGAAGCCGCAGATTTACGGAATATACTGGTCGCGCCCCCAAGTGCAAGCGCGCCAAGCCGAATCGCTGACTCGCGTCCGCGTTTTCATGAATAACCTATGGAAGGCGGAAAGTGAAGGACGTCGGCATTTCAATCCAAACGAGGTGCCCGTTTACGCCGATCGTATTCGGCGGCGCCCACCCGGTTCGGCTTCGTTGGGCCTTTCCCCGCACGTTGATGGAGGCTCCGTGGAGCGCTGGCTCGATGAAAATTTTCGCAAAGTGTATCGCCACGTTTTTTCCGGCAACGTGCAGCAGTACGATGCGTTTGATGCCGCCTTCCGCCCCGAGGTCCGCGAGGTTCCGTCCCCTGCTGTTTGCTCGATGTTCCGCACCTTTCAGGGATGGACTGCGTTGACTCGCCAAGGAAAGGGAGACGGTACGTTGCAATTGATTCCAATCGCCGAGTCTATGGTGTACGTCTTGCTGCGCGCGCTGCAGGACGACGTCGCCGAAGACGATCTGTGCGGCGCGCAGCCGGGCCGTGCGCTCTCGGTGAATCCGCAGTTTCACAGTTTGTTGATCGAAGCTCTTTCCTCAATTCCGTTGATGCAGCCGGGCGACACTGTTTTCTGGCATTCCGATGTAGTACACGCTGTTGAAAATGAACATCGTGGCTCGGGCTACAGCAACGTGATGTACATCGCTTCCACGCCCGGTTGCTCCAAAAATTCGGCTTACCTTCCTCAGCAAGCGCAGGCTTTTCTGGCGGGAAAAACTCCACCGGATTTCGCGTCGGACGATTTTGAAGTCGATTTCGTCGGGCGTGGAACAGTGGGTGATTTGACGGAACTGGGGCGTTCACAGCTTGGAATCACCGAGCCGCTCGCGAAGGGGACTCAGGTTGGCCGCTCTGCCTGATCCCGAAATACAATCGTTCGGCAAGCCCCGACTGTTTTCGCCAGGTAACACGCTGCCCTTTGTTCTGGTGACGACGTTGTTTCTCCTCTGGGGCATTCCCAGCAACCTGAACGACGTGCTCATCAAGCAGTTCATGAAATCGTTTGAGATGAATCGCTTCCAGGCCGGCCTGATTCAATCGGCCTTCTATTTGGGCTATTTTCTCCTGGCCCTGCCGGCGGCGCTCGTCATGCGCAAGTACGGTTACAAGACAGGCCTGGTGATCGGCTTGCTTCTCTTCGGCACAGGCGCGCTGCTCTTTTGGCCCGCTGCTGTCGTCCAGCGATACGGATTCTTTCTTTTCGCGCTCTTCGTCATCGCCGGCGGCTTGTCTTTTCTGGAAACCGGCGCGAACCCCTTCATCTCCGTCTTGGGCGACCCCCCAACATCGGAGCAGCGCCTGAATCTCGCGCAGGCTTTCAATCCTTTGGGCTGCATCGCCGGCGTCGTCGTCGGCACCATCTTCATCTTCTCGGGGATCGAACTCAATCCGGCGCAGGTTGCGACGCTGAAAACTGCCGGCACATATCAAGCCTACCTGCAGCATGAAACTCTGCGCGTCGTTACGCCATACCTGGTGCTCGGCTGCATTGTTTTTGTCTTCGCAGTGGTGATCATGAGCACAAAGTTTCCCAAGATCGCTGAGGAGTCTGAATCGGCCGGCGATGCGCCGAAGGGCGGCTTCCGTGAGCTGCTCAAATACCCGCACTTTGTGCAGGGCGTGTTGGCGCAGTTCTTTTACATCGGAGCTCAGGTGGGCACCTGGAGCTACTTCATTACCTACGTACAGGATTACACGCACCTTCCTGAAAAGACCGCAGGGTATTTTCTCACTGGCACGCTGGTCGTCTTCACCATCGGCAGATTCCTGGCGACGTATCTGATGAAATTCATCGAGCCCAGCAAGCTGATGGGATTCTACAGCCTCATCAACATCGTTTTGGTAGCGATCGGAGTGCTACTGCCAGGCTGGATCGGGCTGTGGGCGGTCTTTCTGACAAGCTTTTTCATGTCGCTCATGTTTCCCACAATTTTCGCGCTGGGTCTAAAGGGTCTAGGGCCTAACACAAAGATCGGCGGCTCGCTGATCGTGATGGCCGTCATCGGTGGCGCCATCTTCACGCCCATCATGGGGCGGATTTTCGAAGCGACGCACAGCATGGCCACAGCGATGATCGTTCCGCTGATCTGCTATTCATTCATAACCTACTACGCTTTCGTCGGATCAAAATCTCGCGCCCTCGCAGCCGCCCGCGCAACTGCTAACTCCTGATTAGTCGCGTAACCGGACAAGTCCCGTACTAGGACTTCACATGTACGATAAGGGCGTAAATCAGGCACGACGCACGATTGGAACGCCCTGGTTGTCGGCAAGACTGGCGAGATGTTACCTTTATCGCAAATGTATCGCTGGATTCTTCATTTCCTCGAACCTGCGCCGACTTCACCATTTAACCCATTTTATGGGCAACGCGACAATCGCTCCGCTCGTCAACAGGCTATCAGCGGCCTACGTTTGGGAGGCGGACTGGTTGCCGGACTCCTCATCGTAGGACTGGCGAGTTGGTGCATTTCTGCTTTACTGGCAAACCCTCACGCTAACGGTTGGCCCGGGCATTTCGGCCTTTGGTTCATGCTTTGTTTTGCATTTGTCATGATGTTTCTCACCGTTAACCGTTGGGTGCCGTTCGTCCCTGCGTTTTACCTTCTGACTCTCGCGAGGAGTCTCGGCGTGCTCACGTTTGGATTAGTCTCATCTGCATCGACTGCGGCTGACTGGGCTTCGCGAAGAGATTTGTTGGGACCGTTTGTCTTTTGCCTAGTCGTCGTGGCACTGACTTGGAGGTTTGTTGGAAATATTCCGGCACCCACAACATTCCTCGACAGGTTCGCTTTGACTTTCTTTGTGCTTGCTCAGCTCAACCAAATGGCGATTACGTATCATTGGCCTCCATGGTCACTGATTTCGGGATTTTCTGCGCTGCTGATTGCGTGGTGTGTTTATCGATGGAACCAAGCAGGAATGACGCGCAAACATCTTAATGACAAATCCATAACCTCCGAAGCACTGCCGGAACCGAAGATAACTCCTGATTAGTCGCGATACCGGACAATTAGATTCCACTCTCACTTTGCGAAAAATCCAAAGCCCCAAGCAGCGATGACTAGGCAGGTAATTCCCAGGGCGGTAGCAATGCGGACATTCAGTAGAAGGCGTCCACCTGGATACAGCCTTTTGTATTCCCGACGTAGTCGTTGGGTCTTGGATAGATACCACCAGGATGGATCAAACTGCTCCTCTTTCGGGAGTCTGTCATTCACTTTGTCCATCATCTCGAAATGTCTAAACGTGCCGATCAGCCCACAGATGGGCACACACGCCAGCGCCACGATGCTGATTGCGATACGAGCGGTCATTCGAGTTGATACTAACCCACCAAATTGCAACAGAATATGTTTGCTTTAGCAGATGATACTGGCTAAGTCCCGATTAGTCGCGTTACCGGAAACTAGGAAAATCCGCTTTACCGGTTAGGGCATCAACCAGGACCCGGCGGAGTTCAGCGCCGCCATGCGGGGCCGTCACCGATTTTCTCGACTCGCGTGACGAATTTTATTTTCGAGTCCTGGCGGTCGCCGACCTGGGCGGTGACTTCCCAGCAGCCTGGAGTCGAAAAGAGCAGGTAACTCGCGAGGAAACCGGTGCTGTGAACATCATTCGCCTGGTTCGTTTCAAACCGGAGCGGTGGCGCATCGGCGTCGATTCGCCGGCCGGTGACGTTAATTTTGCCTCGAATGCCGCGTGTCCATCCGAACTTCATTCCCAGCGCCCCTTCTTTCGTCTGAAATCCGGCTCCGCCCGGTTTAAACACAACCGTTCCGTTTGGCCACAGTCCGAACGGGCCAACTGACAGCAGCGCGTTTCCGTAACTTCCTTCGTTTCGTTCCGAAGAGCCCGCGACGATTCCGTTCGTGGTAGTAACGTGGCACGAATCGGGTCGCGATGCCTGTGCTGAAAGGAAGTCGGGTGGCATAACCGCTACAAGACTCCCGGCAGTGACACAAAAGAGGAAAAGTCTGAGTTTCTTCATTGCGTTCTCCTGTGCCTAACGAGGCGCTCTGAGTACAGAATTGTACAGTCAGGCCGCAACGAAATACCTGACCAAGTGTCAACTCCTGATTTGTCGCGTAACCGGACAATGAAAGCTAGTTTCCGGTAAATGCGTTTATCAGGACTTGGAGATTACTCCCGGGTCGCCCGTCATCTCAGCGCAATCAGGTCCCGCTCTGGAGTTAGCGTTAGCAGAGATATGATTGTGCCATGCAATTTCTCCTCAACCCGGGGTGGGAAGGTCGCCAGCATGAAGGATCCTGGCACCTTGTCCTGTCCCGCCTCACTGTTCTCCTCTTCGCACTAGGCATAGCCGCTACCGCTGTCGCGCAGACTGGGATGGCTTGGCCGGAAGCTGATGAGCTCTTCCACTCCGACCCTCGATGGCTCGGAGCGGACGCCGCCTTTTCCATCGATCTCGGCCAGGGCCGGGTGCTCTGGATGTTCAATGATACGTTCGTCGCTCGCAAGCCGGGCGATGACCGATCGCACTGTGCGTTTGTTCGGAATACAGTTGCAATTCAGCCTGGCTACGATCCTTCGCATGCCACCATAAAGTTTTATTGGCGGACCAGAAGGGGCAGTCCTTCAGAAATGTTCCCGTCTGAGGGTCCGGTATGGATGTGGCCGGGCTCCGGGATCCGCATAGGGAACAGGCTGCTTTTATTCTCTCAACGGGTAGCTTCAGACAGCGCGAAAGATTCGCTTGGATTCAAGTCGGTTGGCTGGAATGCTTACTGGGTGACGAATCCAGACGAGGAGCCAAACCGCTGGAAGTTGAGAATTGCGACTGAAGTCAGCGATACAACACTGATTATGGCGTCGGCGGCACTGCGTGAAGACGGCTTCGTCGATCACTTCGGCCAAAGTGAGCCCGAACATCACCTCTACATGGCGCGATTGAGCATTGAGAATTTCGCAAAAGGCAAACTCAGCCCACTTCAATGGTGGTCCGATACTGGCTGGCAAACCGATTCATCGAAACGCAGTCCTGTTTTGCGCAATGCGGGGACGGAAACCAGTATGCAGCGCGATCCCGGTGGAATGGGATTTATTGAAGTCAATAGCGAGGGCTTCGGAGCTTCCACTATCGTTATGCGGCGAGCGCGGAATCTTGAGGGACCATGGAGCCCGCCAAAGATGATCTATCGACCACCAGAATCTGATGCGCCAGATGCCTTTGTGTACGCGGGTAAGTCACACCCAGAACTAAAGGGCGCGGATTTGATACTCACCTATGTGGCAAACGGACCGGACGGGAAAGTTGCTAAAGACACGAGTCTTTACTTTCCCCGATTCGTGAAAGTCGAATTGCATAGCTGGGAGCCGACGCAGTAGCTTCCCAAAGCTTCTGGACAGATTGTCGGCAAACCGGAACTTCTCGACGGGCCACGCGGTCAAGTCCTGGTTTGTCGCGTTATCGGACATTGAGAATTGGCCGGTCGGCACATGTTCGGTAAGGGCGTTAGTCAGGCACTCTTTGGCAGCTTTTTGCCTTTTACTTGCCGGAGCTATTGCACCGCGATGCAGTTGCCGCCTGCCGACGAGATGGTCGCAGTCGGTGCGGCATTCCCCATCACATTCATTGCAAATTTCAGGACGCCTGGAGAGCTGAGAAGATAGACACTTCCTGCGCCATCCACAGCAATATTTCCAAGTCCAACGATCGTAGTTGCCGGACCCGAGATGGTTCGAATTGGTGCGACATTTCCAGTCGAACCCGCGCTGAACTCCAAAATGCTGGGCGTCCCTCCCGCAAGATTAGTTCCGTTTGCCGCTACGTAGATATTTCCAGCGCCGTCTACGGCAAGGCCTTGTATCGAATTCATCGTAGTCTCGGAACCTTCCAGAACGTTCGTGGGAGGCACATTTCCGTTCGCGCCGGAGTTGAAGATGAGGATGGATGCAGCAGTCCCCACGAGGGGCGAGTTCGCGACATAAATATTGCCGGCAGAGTCGACCGCGATCTGCCCCGGGAACTGGATATCTGTAGCGCTCCCGGCGATGACCCTGGTTGGGGCGACATTGCCGTTAGCGGTGGATGAAAAAATAGAAATGCCCAGGTCGGCTTGGCTCAAGGTAGTTTGCGCAGAGACATATATGTTTCCAGCGCCATCCACAGCGATCGCGTTGATCGAATTCGAACCGAGAACTTCCAACCCGGTGGCAGCACCTGATATCGTGCGTGTCGGAGTAGCGGTTCCGTTCGCTCCCGGCGCATAGACCAGGATCTCTATTCCCCCATTACCCGAGTTGTCTGGTGCAGAGCCCACGTACACATTTCCTGCGCTATCCACGGCCAGACCATTGAAAAAAAAGTTCGCTGGCGCTTCGATGGTCGAGGTTGGAGATACTGCTCCGTTTGCGGTTGTGGGAAACTCCGCAATGCTTGAGGCTAGTCCCGCCAACGAAACCCCCGACACGTAAACGCTCGAAGCCGCGGGCCCGGTACCTCCGCCGCCGTTTGCCATGCCGCCGCCACCGCAGCTAGAGGTGAGGACGAGCAACGCAACGGCAAAAACGGAGCCGATGGTGACTTTGCAAGTGTGCATAAAATCTCCTCGACGATAAATGTCTCGGATGCGGGGTCCAGTGGCCGTTTTTGACGGGTTTCTTGGGCGAATTGTAGCATCTGTTTCGCGGTTGAGAATCAACACAAAATACAGAGTTGCCGTCCAGCAATCGGCTGAGTCGTGGTTAGTCGCGAGACTGGACACCGAGAATTCGCAGATCGGCACATGTCCGGTAACGGCGTTTACCGGGACCTAGGCTATTAGTTCCGAACGGCTGACCACTCTTCTTGAATAAAAAAGAAGCGCGAACGGAGATTTCCTAACTCAGACGTACATCAAATAGTGACAGCCAATACTGAAGGGATTGCAGGGCAAAACCGCAAAGAATGAGCCCAATGCCGAATACGCCTAGTCGTCGCTCCGGGAGATTGTCGGCGTAATATTCGATGTAAGGATTCACCGCAATTCCTACGCCGGTGACAAGGCCTGTTACCAGGCCCACGCGAATCGCAAATAGCCAGGCGTGGTCCACGTGATGGATCAACGCGCTACAGATTAACGCTGTGCCCGTGTAGCCGACGGTACGCAGTACCGTTCCCCAAAACTGACGACGCGTAAGCCGTGGACGCCGAGACGCTGCATATTCGGCCGCAGGACGCATTCCGCGAGAGTAAGCAAGGATTTGGCCAGCGGTGACCAGAATGGCAAATGCAATGGCGAATCCGAAGCCCACCATCGGATACAGACCGGCTCCGAAAGCAAATCCTCGTACAGCGGCAAACAGTCCTTCCCAAGGCAATGAGTAATGATCCAGCCCGCGAGATGCCCGGCTGAATTCAATCGACAAGGTAATGCCGCTGGCCAAACCGGAAGCCAGCCCAAAGAAGAGACCCAGGCCAAGTCCATAGCCAATACCGAAGACAACGGCGTACGTTACGGCACGGGTAAGCAGGCGCAACGGACCGTGTTGTCCACCCAACAGGTCGTACGCCAGATAGAGACTACCCAGCACATCAAGACAAGTACCCACAATACTGACGACGGCGACGGTGTGGTGGTCCACGCGATGATTGTAGACCTAAAATCTCAGCTACCGGCACTTGTACGGTAAGGGCGTTATCTCTAACGACGCCGACCGTTTCAAGAGATTTTATTCGTGTTTTTTCTGTGCACGCACACACCTGTCCCGTGACACGCGAATCGCGTCGCTGTGGCCGTATTGTTTTTCACTTGTGTCACCCCAACTAGCTCGGGCCGTTTCCGCTTCATCCATCCGGTGCTGCCCACCAAACATCTCTTCGGTCACGATCGACCATGATGAGTTATGCGAACTCCCCGCAGGGAGGCGGGTCGCCTCATCAATCAGACGGTGACTCTTCGCACCATAACGCTCGCCAGGCATTCCCGCACAGGCATCACCGTTTCTCTGCTGCCTCTGTCCACGACGACAGAACTCGTGGTAATCAATCTGGTCCCGCAACATGATCCACAACCGAATCCCGAGTTTTCGTGCGGCGGCAACGAGGGCTTTCCCCACACCCTTTTGCACTAATTTGCGCCGATAGAACCGACGTAGTTCCGGGTCCCGGCGCACCGCATGTGCCGCCGCCTCACACCAGAGAAAACGCAACAGCGGATTACCTTGCTTGCTCAGGCCTCCCAGCCGCTGTCGCCCGCCGCTGGAGTGCTCTCTGGGAATGATCCCGATGTAACTGGCCAGCGCCTTGCCGTCGCGAAACCGTTTCGCATCGCCCAGAAAGACATCGGTCGCCAGGGCCGTGATCGGTCCTACGCCGGGATGCGTCATCAGCAGCCCGGCGGTGGGTCGTTGGCCGGCTTGCTCCAGGACTCGCTGATTCAGTTGTTCGATCTCCGCTTCGAACCTGGCGTACATCGCTTGCAACTCGCTGCGCCGCTGCGCGGTATGGGTGGCCAGCGGCAACGACGCGATGGCCCGTTGTCCGCTTGCGCTCCACAGCGAGCTTCCGCGCCTTAAACCATTCGCCAGCGCGATCGCCTGCAACGCGTTCTGGATCCGCGTACGCAGACGCACCCACTGATGACGGTGCAAGAGCAACCCTCGCAGATCCAGCAGTTCCCGGGAGGGCTGCCAGATCGACGGAAAACGGTTTTCTACCAGCAGCTTTAGCAGTAACTCCGCATCGCGCTGGTCATGTTTCTGTCTACGGGGCTCGGCCGCTCGAATCGTCGCCGGATGTCCGACCTGACAGTCGATTCCCAGTTCTTCCATCAGCTGCAAAAACCATTTCATCGACCCCGTCGCTTCGATGCCTACACGCACCGGACCGGAAAGCGTGGAATAAAACTCCCGCACACTGTTGCCTTCGTGCGTGAGAGTCTTGTGCACAACTTCTCCCGTCGCGGTGTCTAGTATCGCCAACGTTTGCTGGCGAGCGTGCAAATCACATCCTATAATCTGCATCTCGGCCTCCTTCGGTCCGAGCACTGTTGGGGTGAACACCGAACAGTCTACTCGGGCCGTAGCGAGGCCGACGTCGTTATGACATCAATCAGGCGTTAGAGTGTTGCATGGCTGCTCACATTCGCCGTGCTTGCGCTACCATTTCCACCAGAACTTGTCGGGCTTCCGCTGAGCTCCTTACCTCCCGTAAAAATGCGATGCGGGCGCCGTGCGTGCCGTCCTTCGCCTTCAAGTGTACGTGAAAGCCGAGTCGGTCCACCGAACTCATCGCTACTTCCTGAGATTCGATTCCAGCAAATGCCCGTGCAAGCAGGACGAGCGCATCCCCGTGATCGGCGTTCATGTGCTGGATGATCTCGGTTGCCTTGTCAGCCAATGGGTCGGGTTGCCCTAGGTAATATTCTGAGGCAGCGACCCAGCCCATCACCCCGAAGCCACCCACGTAATAAACGTCCACCACGTCCATTCGGTAAAATGAGAAGTCTTCAAAATCCACCCAGTATTTGCTGTTGGCATAACGCGCCAGGTAGAGTCTCCGTGCTTCAGCCACTTCCGGCTCCGGTACCGGCAGAATGTTTCCTACCAACCTAACTCGTGACGCCCCCAGGGGATCGCCGATGATATCGGGTTGGGTCACCAACAGGCCGGAACGCGGGTCTGCCTGCACGTTTTGCGTGTGCATGGCCATCGTGCTGATAAGGAAGACAGGATTCGCGCGGTCGTCCAATCCATAGGGCATCACGGATCCGAAGGAAAATTCCTGTTGCTTACGAGAAAGTGTCGAGAGACTTCCAACGCGGCCCAGATACACTAAAGTGCGCGCTCGTTCGGCGAACGTAGGCTCGGCGACCGCAGGTTGGTTACTTGCAGCCCCCGACCCAGCGTGTTTCCCCGCAGCCAGTGACGACATTCCTGTTCTCCTAAGTGGATTCGGCACACGAGTCGGGATTGTCTTGTGTTCGGCGACCCCTGTTAGCCGCAAAGCCGCGCTGAGCCGATCCACAGTTGCGCCAAATCTCTGAGATTGTGTTTGTATGTACGCGTTACCAAGTACTGCTTGCCACCTTTTACGCGCAGCTTGTACTCCCCCGTCGGTAAAGGTTGGATCTCCTCGACGGCCGAAATATTCACGACGACCGAGCGGTGGATGCGAATAAAACCGTAGGGTTTGAGCTTCTCCGCCATGGACGAGAGGGACGCGTGCACCAAATGCGGATTATTTCGGGGTCGCAATGAAACGTAATTACCTTCGGCTTGCACAGCCACGATGTCGGCTAAATCCAACAGTAGGATGCTACCGTTTGCCTTAAACGCGATTCGTGGCATATGTCAGAGGGATAGATCGGATCGTTTTTTCCGTTCCATCAGTCTCTCGTCCGTTCCCGCCCCGGCCTGCCTGCAAGTTTCGAATGTGGGAACTCGCTGGGCTTGCAAACCGGCCGGTATGTACCGGAGTCAAACTCACTCGTTAGAAGCCGATGCAATCCAACACGTTTGCCGTTGCTCGGCTGGCCCAAAGACCTTAGCCAACCCACGATGTTTTTGATTCCGGCCTTTATCACCTTCGGATCCTGAGCATTCTTGGCCAGTGAACTGTAGCCTTCGACCATTGCAATCAGTAAACTGGCGGCGTCAGTCGGTTCCACGTCGCGGCGAACGCTTCCGTGGATCTGGCCCTCCCGCAAAACGGAAGCAGCGGCCTCGCGCCAGGCATCGAAGACCATCTCCAACCGCTTCCGGAATCCCGCGTCGAGCGGAGACATTTCCTGGGCTAGATTGTTCAGTTGACAGCCGCCGCATACATCCTCGGGCTCAACGGGTATACCTTGAACGATGCCGATCAAAGCGTCGATAGGATCCTTGACGCCCTGTAAAGGCCGCACCCATTGGCCGCGGACGTTGGAGAAGATGACCTCTTCAACGACGGCATAGCCCAAGGCTTCCTTGTTTTTGAAGTGGTGGTACAGCGCTCCCTTGGTGACGCGAGCGGTGGCCAGAATTGTGTCCAGGCTTGCACTCTGGAAACCCGATCTGTAGATCTCGCGAGATGCCGCCCGCAGCAAACGCTCCCGCGTGCGCTCAGGATCGCGCAGCCTGGCCGCTCTACGTTTCGGATTCTTGCGTGCTGCCAACATACCAATCAGTATGTATGGTAACTATAATTATCTGGAAGTCAATCACAATGGTATGAAAAGTAGGAGAAATAGTCGCTCTGGCCGTTTTCGGGTCGTCCTAGGATTCTGTTACTTCGCCACTCGCTTTCGAACTCTGGGGTGTGGGTCCTGTTGTGTCGCGTAATCGTTGAAAACCTGGAGCACCGCATGCTCCCTCATCTCTCGCTCAGCACAAGTTTGTGAAATTGGGAGCCAATTCTACTCTCAAGAGATTGCTCGCGTCAAAAGGAGAAGAGATGAGCACATTAAGACCGTTGCGGAATTTCTGGATACCGTGCGTTGCGGTGATTATTCTGGGTTGTTTCAGCGATGCGGTCGCTCAAACAAGCTACAAGATTACCGATTTGGGTATTAACAACAAGAGAGACAACTTCAGCATGGCCATGGGCCTCAATAATCAGGGCTGGGCGGAGAACATGGATGGGACCGTGAACCCTCCCGAGACTAGTCTGTTTACGACAGTTGCAAGGGGTCGCGCGGTGATAAGCATCTACGGATTCAACATCGACCTGGGCACGCTTGGAAAACCCGGCGCCAACAGTTGGATCAACTGGGGCGGGATCAACGACCGCGGGGAAGCCGTTGGTCAGTCCGAAACGGCCGATCCAGATCCGAACGGCGAAGACATTTGCGGCTTCGGCACACACCTCACGTGCGTTCCCTTTCTGTGGCGAGACGGCCACATGAGCGCTCTTCCGACGCTCGGCGGAAATAATGGCCAGGCCAGCGCCATCAATAACCGCGGAGAGGTCGTTGGATTTGCCGAAGACGGAGCCGTGGACTCCACCTGCCCAGCCGGCACAACTAACAATCGGATTGCGTTGTCGGCGTTGTGGGAAAACGGTAAAGCCCAAGCCCTTCCTCTGGTGGGTAGCGATGTAGACGGTTTCGCATTAGGGATTAACGATCGAGGCCAAGCCGTAGGCTACTCCGGAAACTGCACCACAGCGACGCACGCCGTAATGTGGCAAGACAAGACTGCCTTCGTGCTTCAGGATCTTGGTGGTACAGGTTCCAATTTCGCCTACGTTATTAGCAACCGCGGCCAAATCGCCGGGCAGATCGGCACTGCTGACGGCACAACCTTCCATGCCGGAGCTTGGCTGAACGGCGCCGACGGCGCAGTCACAGACCTTGGCGTTCTGCCGGAAGATTTTGCCGCCTTTGCCACCGGCATCAACAACCGGGGCCAAGTGGTCGGAAACAACTTTGACTCCAGTTTCAACTGGTCACACGGCTTTATCTGGCAGAATGGTGTGATGACAGACCTTAACACGCTAATTTCCGCGGACTCCAACCTCTTCATAATCTCGGCTAGCAATATCAACGACCTCGGGCAAATCTCGGGTATGGCAACGGTGCAAAGCGGGTCCCATAAGGGAGACATCCACGCCTATCTTTTGACCCCCGCACAGGGACGTATAGAGGGCGCCTCGATGGCAGATTTCGCACGTACACACCCGCAATCCGTCGTTTTGCCCGCAAATGCTTGCAACCACTCTTTGCAGAGACTCGGGCCCGGCCGATTCCAGCGTTAACGGGCATTTTCGGAGCTTCCACATTCCAGCTATATGCTGCGCGAGGGCGCAAGCCCGGAAAAAACGCCGCGATTCCAATAGCGCGGGATCGCGCGGGACAACACGGGTCACGTCGAATATCGGCGTGACCCATAATTTTTGCAGCAAGAGCTGCTCGGAAGAGCGAGCGAATGCGTATGCCTCAAGATGTACGCGCCTGCCCAGCTGCGGCGCATTAAGCAAACGCGGTCTTCCAGCTCAGACTTCCGCTGTCCGTCAGTTTCCGATCGCTGATCGGTTGAACCCGCACGAACTTACCAGGCGCTACTGATTCTTTCGCTGTTGGGCGCGGGCTGTTGAGGGCGGAACATGGCCCTTCAGACGCATGTAAACGGCGAGGTTGCCGTAGTGCTCGTAGTTGTGGGCGATGTTGTACAACAGCACAGCGCCCCGGACGGTGTTGGTCGATCCCGTGCCAACGACATTCGCAATCTGCAACGGCTGAACGAAGTTAGCGTCGGTGGTGGCTGCGTACACCCGGTCACAATAAACCAGCGAATCGTTCAACGCCTTAACGAGTCCAGCCTTGTCAGTGATTTGCTCGTGGTCAACGGTTGCTGCCGACTTTTCGCCCGCAGCTTGCGAACAGAAGAAGAAGTTTGCATCGACCACGTGACCGATAATCTGACCGAAGCTCCGGACCTGCGGCGTCGGTCGAAAGGCGTATTCATCCGCAGGCATGTTCTCTGCCGCCTCCGCTAGATCTCGACGAATCATCGCATGCATCGCCTTGGCACTGCCCGCCAGCGAGGGCGACAACTCATCGGGAAAGCCAGCGTCCGTCGCTTGAGCGGACGCCGCTGGCAAAGTCACATACGCAAAGACAACAACCAGTATGAGCAGACGCAGCATCGGTCGCCTCCCTTTAGCGTGCGAATCGTTTTGGCACGCGCGGCTCACTTACCCGCATGTCGTAAGCCAAAAGCGCTATCCGCTCGGGATCACAAACTTCCCCGAGCGTGCGCGGAATCTCTAACTCAATGCGTGCTCCATCCCGCACTCCAACGTTCTCGCTGCACGGAGACCCTCGCTTCGCACTGCTAGTCGCCCACGCGAAAGAACGCGCCGCTGTAGTTGCCGGACATCAATCGAACTAACACGTCCTAGCCCGATAAGTCATGCGAAACCGGATGAGTGCCTTTAGCTGGCCAGAAACGGGGTTCTCGGAAAGGTTCAAACGAAAACTGTCTCACCACAGGGGTTCACTCAATCGAGTGTCCGTCGACCAGTAAGTGAGCGAGGTGAATCCGATGTCGACATGATTTAATGGGTACAGCGTCGCACCAACCCATCCCGAAATCTGCGTTCTTGGACCGAATGGACCAAGACTCAAAGTTAAGGCAGTTCAGGAAGTCATTGCAAGCACCTTATACGGTGAAGGTTGCACGCGATGGGTGGACCCATCAATCTGCGTAAGCACCTGGCAACAGGGCAGGTAGTCATTCTCACGAAATTCGATTAGACTCACTATTAGAATCATATAGTTGCAGTGGGCGTGTAGCTCAGCTGGGAGAGCACGTGCTTTGCAAGCGCATTCGGGCGCTCCAAAGGCTCTTTCCATTACGCTCGGTTTTCAATGTTTTCAATAGTTTCGGGGAATCTGCTTCTCGCTCGAAGTAACTCCCGAGACCGCAATTACATAGGGTTTTGGTACAGTTTTGGTACAGCTAGGTTCGAGAGCCCTCGCGGTGAACACCCTACTGCACAAGTAGTTTGCCCAATTTCACTTCTCCGCTGCGCTGGTTCGCTACGTCTGGGATTGCGACGACATCTGCGGCTGTCGACCGGAGGCAGGCGCGGAAGTTGTACCCAGCTCGGTGCTTCCCTGATTCTGGAGGCTCGGTTGCGAGTTCGCGCTCGACGGACGCGGCTTCAGTGCGAAGCGAATGCCACGGCGAGCATTGTCATCCACAGTTCGCCGCCAATCCACTAGCTTCAGCGTGCTTGCCGCGCCATAGTCCTGATGCGATCG
>Ga0210388_10002333_pt1 | contig 14752 bp, 11 predicted proteins | sample IncBWC19OmetaG_FD_155485 | JGI IMG/M metagenome (GOLD analysis project Ga0210388, IMG submission 155485) | Forest soil microbial communities from Barre Woods Harvard Forest LTER site, Petersham, Massachusetts, United States - Inc-BW-C-19-O ...
CGACGAACTGGTCGCCCAGCGATCAAAGGCACTCGCGATGCTCCCGGGCCATCAGTGAGCAATTCCGGTAAAGAACTCGTCATGCGGGTAACCGCAGGGACAGGAGACTGACATGGCTGCTCTGGCGCGCTGGTGCTTCCAGCGGCGCACGTGGGTGCTCGTCGCATGGCTGGCGCTGGTGGTCATCCTGGGGGTCGGCGGCCGGGCCGCGGGGACCGCGTACTCGAACAATGTGACCTTGCCCGGGACCGGCTCCACCACCGCGCTTACCCTGCTGGAAAAGGCATTCCCCGGGCACGCCGGGGACCAGGACACGATCGTCTGGCGGGCCGCCGGGCCGGGTGGCGTGCGCGCTCCGGCCGTCCGCGCCGAGATCTCGGCCATGCTGGGCAAGGTCGCCGGCGCACCATCGGTCGCGGCCGTGGTGAGCCCGTACTCCGCCTCCGGCGCCGCCCAGGTGAGCCGCGACGCGCAGATCGCCTACGCGACCGTCGTCTTCGACGCCCCGGAAGCGAGCCTGCCCGCGGCGGACGTCACCCGCGTCATCGACCTCGCCGAGGCCGCGCGGGCACCCGGCGTGCAGGTCGAAACCGGCGGGCCGGCGGTGGAGAACGCACTGCAGCCGTCGTTCGGCCTCAGCGCGGCCGTCGGGATCGTGGGCGCGGCGGTCGTGCTGTTCATCGCGTTCGGGTCGCTGCTGTCCATGCTGCTGCCCCTGGCGGTCGCGATCGCCGCGCTGGCCTCCGGCCTGATGACTGTCGGGCTCCTCTCCCACGCGGTGAGCATTCCCTCGGTCGGCCCGACGCTGGGCATCCTGATCGGGCTGGGCGTGGGAATCGACTACGCGCTGTTCATCGTCACGCGGCACCGCAACAACCTCAAGGACGGGATGCCCCCCCGGGAAGCCGCGGTCTTGGCGCTGAACACCTCGGGCAGGGCTGTCCTGTTCGCCGGCACCACGGTGTGCATTGCCCTGATCGGCATGCTCGTGCTGCGCATCAGCTACATCTCCGGCCTCGGGATCGCCGCCGCGGTCACCGTGCTGTTCACGGTCGCCGCCGCCGCCACCCTGCTGCCCGCGCTGCTCGGCTTCCTCGGCCTGCGGGTCCTGTCCCGCAGGGACCGCCGCCGGCTGGCCGCCAACGGGCCCGCGCCGGCCGGCACGGCCGGCTGGTGGACCAGGCTGGCCGCGTTCGTGCAGCGTCACCCCGCCCCGCTGGCCGCCGCCGCCGCAGCCGTGATGCTGGTCCTGGCCATCCCGGTGCTGTCACTGCGGCTGGGCACCTCCGACGCTGCTAACGACCCGGCCTCGACCACCACGCACAAGGCCTATGAACTGCTCGCAGAAGGGTTCGGCCAGGGCTTCAACGGCCCCCTCCAAGTGGTCGGCACGACCGCCTCCCCAGCCAGCACGGCCGCGTTCACCCGGCTGGCGGGCACGCTCAGGACCGAGCCTGGCATCGCCGCGGTCTCCGCGCTTGTCCCCGGCAAGGGCGCCTCGCTGATCACCGTGATACCCGCCACCTCCCCCGAGGCCAAGGCCACCAGCACCCTGATCAGCCAGCTGCGCGACAGCGTGATCCCCGCCGCCGAGCACGGCACCACGCTGCACGTCTACGTGGGCGGCGTCACCGCCGCCAACGACGACTTCGCTACCGTGATGGCCCCCAGGCTGCTGATCTTCATCGCGGTCATCGTCGTCCTGGGGTTCCTGCTGCTGCTGCTGGCCTTTCGCAGCCTGCTGATACCCGCGGTCGCGGCGGTGATGAACCTGCTCGCCGTAGCCGCGTCCTTCGGCGTGCTGGTCGGCGTCTTCCAGCACGGCTGGGGACTGCGGCTGCTCAACCTCGGCCAGCCCGGCCCCGTCCAGTCATACCTGCCCGTCCTCATGCTCGCCGTCCTGTTCGGCCTGTCCATGGACTATGAGGTATTCCTGGTCTCCCGCATCCGCGAGGAATGGGCCGCCACGCAAGACAACCACCGGGCCGTGCGCACCGGCCAGGCCACCACCGGCCGGGTCATCATCGCCGCGGCCACCATCATGATCCTGGTGTTCAGCGCGTTCATCCTCTCCGGCCAGCAAGTCGTCGGCGAGATCGGCCTCGGCATGGCCGCCGCGGTCCTGCTCGACGCCTTCCTCCTGCGCACCCTCCTCGTCCCCGCTCTGATGCACCTGGCCGGACGCGCGAACTGGTGGCTGCCCGGCTGGCTCGACCGCGTACTCCCGCACCTGTCCATCGAACCAGCCACCCCGCCAGCCGCGCAGACAGCAGCGCTACCGGAGCCCTCCAGGGCAGCACGCCCATGACGTCAGACCGGCCGGGCGGGTAGCCGGGAATGACCTGGTCTCCAGCGACGGATTCCGAGGCTAACGCGGCCGCGTTCAAGGCGGCGGCAGTAGCCGACGCTGATCCGGCCAAGACCGCGGCTTCCTCCCAGCGCAGTCCCGGACGCGGCGGTTCGCGCCAGCCAGGCGGAGTACTTCCCCCAGGGCGCAGGGCGACCGGAGGCCCGCCGGGATGACACTGACGACCATTTCCCAGCGCGGTCCTCGGCCCGGTCTTCACGGCGGAAAACCTCGGCACCCCGCAGGTCATCCAAGCAATGATGAACGGCAGCATGCCCGCATACCCGCGCGTGGGGTTTCACGTCGCCGCACGCGCTTGTCCCTGCCTGGCCGCCCATCCTCGCAGTGCCTGGTAAGCACGCGCCTCCGCGCACGGGGCCGGTACCGGCATCACGTACCTGCCGACAGCCTGGCGCCGCTGCGGACTCGCGAGGACGTAGGCGGCCCCGGCCGCCGTGATGCCGCCGGTGATCCACGGCGAGATGCCCGTCTTCCGGCTGAGGAAGGCAGGTCACCGCAAGCAGTCCCAGAGGCCGAGTTTCTTGCTGCATACCCAAGAGGATCTGGCGCCACGCAACCTGCTGGACAACACCGTGCGTTGCTTGATGCCCTTCTTGGCCCGCGGCCATCATTCCCCCGATGAGGGCGGTGAGGACGGCGGCTCGGCGCCTGGCTGGCTGTGGGGTGAGTTCTGGATCCAGATCCTGAGTTCTGGCCCGACCGCGGATCCTGCACGGGAATCCGTTGATCGCCCAAGGCCGCTGGGGCCGGGCGGGCCGGTTCAGCTAGATCGGCTCGCCGAGGTCCCGTGACATCCAGCCGGGTGTGTCGAAGCGCACGGGCGGGGTGCCGACCAGTTCTGTCAGGTGCGTCTCAAGGTTCTCGAGGTCGGCGGGTCCGATCTGCCGTTCCCATTGATCGCGCAGGTCATCGAAGATCGCTTCGCCTTGGTGCATTACCTCGAAGCCGAGCGGAGTGATCTGAAGGAGCATGCGGCGGGCGTGGCGGGGGTCTGTGCCGCGTGTCACGTATCCGCGTTCCTGGAGCACTGTGATGGTTTTCGCCGCTGCCTGCCTGGAGACGGACAGGCGGCGGCCGAGTTCTGAGGCGTTGCCGGCGCCGGCGGCGATGGCCCGCATCGCGAAGTCATGGACGGGACGCACATCCTCGTAGCCGCGGCGGGCCAGCTCGGCTGTCGCGGTGTCCGCCAGTGAGCGGAAGCCTGCGAGCAGGAGCAGGGCGAGGTCGGCTCCAGAGCGGGACATGGCAGAAGACTAGGGCAGCGACTGGACAGTGACAACCAGGTTGGCTAGAGTCAATGACATCCAGGTTGTCAAAGCAAGGAGAAGAAATGGGCGTCACGCCAGATGGTCCCGCGCTGCCGGGGATCACGCACCACTACGCGGAGGTCAACGGGACCAGGCTGCACTACGTCGCAGCGGGGACCAGCGGATCGCCGGTCCTGCTGGTCCACGGGTTTCCCGAGACCTGGTGGGCCTTCAGCAAGCTCATCCCGCTGCTCGCCGCCAGCCACCGCGTCTTCGCCGCCGACCTGCGCGGCTTCGGCGACTCCGGCAACGAGCCGGGCCAGTACGACAGCACGACGTCAGCCGAAGACCTGCACCTTCTCATCAGGCACCTCGGCGCCGGGCCGGTCCACCTCACCGGGCAGGACATCAGCGGAGCAACGGTCTTCCGCCTCGCGGCCACGCATCCGGAGGACGTGCTCAGCCTCACCGCCATCGAGATGGGCCTGGCCGGGTTCGGCCTGGAGATGCTGGCCGACGTCACCCACGGGGGCACCTGGCATATCGGCGTCCTCGCCGCGCCCGGCATCCCCGAGATGCTGCTCGCCGGCCGCGAGCGCGAGTTCCTGGGACAGTTCGCGTTCCCGGCGATGAGCGCGACCCCGGGAGCGATCACCGACGCCGACATCGACGAGTTCGCCCGCACCTACTCGCGCCCCGGCGGCTGGCGCGGAGCAGCCGGCCTCTACCAGTCGATGCTGCAGGAGGGCCCCGACATCAGGGCACTCGCCAAGACGCCCGGGCTGACCGTGCCGGTGCTCGCGGTCGGCGCAGGCGGAGGCCCCTTCACGGCCAGCACCATGTCCCAGGCCGCGCCGGGCGAAGTCAGCTCCGTGTCACTCGACGGCGTGGGCCACTACGCGGCGATGGAGGCCCCCGACGAGCTGGCGAAGGCTCTTCTCGACTTCACCGCAAGCGTCGACGCCGCCTAGCCCCGGGCGTGTTTCATGAAAGAGTGCCTTCGGCCTGGGAGGACAGGGCTTATGTAGGGTCCTGTCCGCACCGAGCACGGGGGGGAGTAGCGTGGCCCCTTGGCCCCCTGGCCGACGGTCAGGACAAGGACCACGGCCCGTTCGGAAAATCAATAGCCTCTTTGACCAAACGGAACGTGCTGTCAGAGCCGGAGCCTGGTGCGGGCCGACCCGGGCGACATGATCCAGACCAGCGGCGCCGAGACTGGTGCGATCACGTGTCAGCCCTGCCCGGCCTGACGACGGCCCGGGTCCGGATCCGGTCGCCGCGTCATGCGGGCTCTGGTCGATCGAGTTTCCATGGGTTGATCAGTTCGATCCCGGTTCCGGAGAAGTCAGCGGTGTTGCGGGTCGCCAGCGTCGCTTCGGCAGTGCGGCAGATGGCCGCGATCTGGGCGTCGGCCACACCGATTGGCCGCCCGAGCGTTTCCCTGGCGCAGACTATATCGGCGTACCGCGAGGCGCATTGCTCGTCGAAGGGCAGGACCCGGTCCCGGAAGTCGTCGCCGAGCAGCCCGCTGACCGCCGCCGCCAGTTCCGTCTTGCGGCGACCAGCAGGCATCCGGGCGACACCGTAGAGCAGTTCGGCGGCGGTCACCGCGGTCGTGCCGATTTCTCCGGCGGGCAGCGCGTCGAGCCACGAAATGACGCCGGGCTCGGGGATCTGGCGGGTTAGTTCGGAGATGACGTTGGTGTCCAGGACGATCACGGGTCGAACACCGCCGCCCGGGGCGGCTCGCCGCTGCGGTCAGGAATCTGCAGTTCACCGTCCAGGCCGGCGAAGCGCGCGTGGATCCGGCTGCCGAGACCACGCTCGGCGGCGCTGGGGGCCAGGCGCTCGGTAAGTATGGCCCGCACTTCCGCCTCCATCGACCGCCCGTGTCGCGCGGCCTCGATACGCAGGCGCGCATGCGTACTGGGATCAAGTCCCCTGATCGTCAGCGTCGCGATCGTCCGCACCTCCTCGCAGCTTTGAAAGCAGTGTCAGCATTGCTGCTAATGCAAGCATATCATCCTGCCGGGCGAGCCTCGGGGAGCGCCCGAAGGGGTCCATCGAATGGTCCTGCGGATGACCCCGCGGACTCGGGCCAGGACCGGCCCGTCGGTGGGCAGGCCGGCCAGCGCTGGATCTGCCGTCGGGTCGGCCGCGGCGTGCACGCGGTATCCGTCGGCCGACAGTTACTGCACAGAGAGGTCAGGCCGCACTTAGCGCTATGCAGCACACTATAGCCAGCTGAGAGACTTAATTCGAAAAGGTGTCCGAGGGGGGACTTGAACCCCCATGCCCTTTACGGGCACTAGCACCTCAAGCTAGCGCGTCTGCCTATTCCGCCACCCGGACCAGCGACGCGCGGTACGCGTCGGCTGGCTTAGGTTAGCAAACCGACGGGCCTCAAGCGAAGTGCTCAACCCGCCCAATCTGCCCCGGGCGGGCCCCATGACCCGCTGCAGGACCGCCGCCGTCCCGGGTCCAAGGCCCGCCCGGGGTGGGGCCGAACACCCACACCACCGAGTGGCACCATGAAACGATGACAGCGAACCCGGCCACCGCGCAGGACGAGGTCGTCGACATCTGCCGCGACCTGCTCCGCATCGACACCTCGAACCCCGGCGACCACTCCGGCCCCGGCGAGCGAGCCGCCGCCGAGCACGTCGCCGCCCTCCTCGCCGAAGCCGGCCTCGAGCCCCGTCTCCTGGAATCCCACCCTAAGCGCGCCAGCCTGGTAGCCCGCATCAAAGGCCGCGACCAAGCCAGGCCCGCGCTCCTGATCCACGGCCACCTGGACGTCGTCCCGGCAAACGCCCCCGACTGGCAGCACGCGCCCTTCTCGGGCGACCTTGCCGACGGCTGCCTGTGGGGCCGCGGCGCGATCGACATGAAGGACATGGACGCGATGATGCTGGCCGTCGTCCGCCAGCGGCTGCGCGAGCAGCGCCCGCCCGCCCGCGACGTGGTGCTCGCGTTCACCGCGGACGAGGAGGCGGGCGGCCGCTGGGGTGCACGCTGGCTAGTGGAGCAACATAAAGATCTGTTCGAGGGGGTCACCGAGGCGGTCAGCGAGGTCGGCGGGTTCAGCCTGACCCTCGGCCGCCAGCGCCTCTATCTCCTGCAGGTCGCGGAGAAGGGCATCGCCTGGATGCGGCTGACCGCGCGCGGCACGGCCGGCCACGGTTCCATGATCAACCGCGACAACGCGGTCACCGAACTGGCCGAGGCGATCGGCCGGCTGGGCCGCCACGAATGGCCGGTCCGCCTGCTCCCGTCCGTCCGGGCCTTCCTGGAAGGTGCCGCCGCGGCTCTCGGCATCGAATTTTCGCCGAACGACCCGGGCCTCCTGCTCAGCAAAATCGGTTCAATCTCGCGTATCACCGGCGCCACCCTGCGAAACACGGCGAACCCGACCGTCCTGAACGCCGGATATAAGGTCAACGTCGTCCCGCAGACCGCAACCGCCGAAGTCGACGGCCGCTTCCTGCCCGGCTACGAAGACGAGTTCTACGCCGAACTCGACCGGGTCCTCGGGCCCACCCTCACCCGCGAGCTCATCCACACCGACATCGCCCTGGAGACCACCCCTGACGGTGCCCTCTACGAGGCCATGACCAGTGCGCTTACCGCCGAAGACCCCGAGGCCACGGTGATTCCGTACTGCATGTCAGGAGGCACCGACGCCAAGTCGTTCAGCCGGCTGGGCATACGCTGCTTCGGCTTCGCCCCGCTGCGGCTCCCGCCCGACCTGGACTTTTCCGGCATGTTCCACGGTATCGACGAACGGGTCCCGGTCGACGGGCTGCGGTTCGGAACTCGCGTCCTGGACCGCTTCCTGGACTGCTGTTAGTTCCTGGACTGCCGCCAACGCCTAACTGCAAACCCGCCCGCCCCACGCGTCACACCCGTACGACCGACTTAACAGATGAAGGCGGCACTCTGCTGGCTCTTCCCAGCAGAGCGTCACACCCACATGGGTTCAGCGCGGGTCGGACCTCCTGGGCATGGGCATCGCCGCGGTCGGCGCGCTCGGCATCGGCGGCGCCTCGCTGATGATCGCCCGCCGTCGCCGCAACGGCGAGGTCTAGTAGCCCTCGCCGCAAAGAAAGTACTGTGCGCGGCTCCCCTCCGGTGGGGGAGCCGCGCACAGTCATGTCCGAGGCCCGAAAGGAGCCAGGGAATCCGCCCTGCTGCGGGATCAGTTCAGAATGTGCGGACTGGGCGTATGATTCGCCTTCGGAGGGTAGCCTTCCTGCTGCCGTCGGCGTTGAGCCGGAGCCTGGACAGTTCCCAGTCCCCGTATTCGGCGTAGTCGGCCAGGATCCGCCGGGCGGAGTCGCGAGCGTCTCGGGACGTTCCGCGCGGCAGGTACACGACGAGGTAGGCATACTCGGCCATCGGTCCTATTGTGCTTAAGTTCACCGGTGATTCAACCTGCGGTGGCAGAATCTCCGCTCCGGATGGGTGGTCCCCAGGGAACACACCGAACCGGGCCGGCGGTTACAGCTGAAGGGCGGCGCGTGACCATAGGGTCCGGAAGACGGTCACGACGCAGATTACAGACGGGAAGAGCGTGCCAGCAAGGAAAGCGACGGCGAAGGCGGGAACGGCCTCAAAAGTTAAGAGCAACGGGGGTACCAAGCTCGTCATCGTCGAGTCCCCCTCCAAGGCCAGGACCATCGCCGGGTACCTAGGTAACGGCTACGTGGTCGAGTCCAGCGTGGGCCACATCCGGGACATGCCCGACCGCGCCGCGGAGATCCCGGCCAAGTACCGGACCGAGCCGTGGGCCCGGCTGGGCGTCAACGTGGACGACAACTTCGAGCCGCTCTACGTCGTGCACAGCGACAAGAAGCAGCAGGTGGCCAAGCTCAAGAGCCTGCTCAAGGACGCCGACGAACTCCTGCTCGCCACCGATGAAGACCGCGAGGGCGAGGCCATCGCCTGGCACCTGCTCGAGGAGCTCAAGCCCAAGGTGCCGCACAGCCGGATGGTCTTCCACGAGATCACCCCGGAGGCGATCGCCCGCGCCATCGCCAACCCGCGGGAGGTCAACGAGGGCCTGGTCGACGCGTACCAGGCGCGCCGCGTGCTGGACCGCCTGTACGGGTACGAGGTCTCGCCGGTGCTGTGGAAGAAGGTCATGCCCAAGCTGTCCGCCGGGCGCGTGCAGTCAGTGGCGACCCGGCTGATCGTCGACCGGGAGCGCGAGCGGATCGCGTTCCGCGCGGCCACCTACTCCGACCTCGAGGCCGAGTTCGCGACGAAGGACCACGGCAAGAAGGACGCCGACGAGCCCACGAGCTTCACCGCCAACCTGGTCACCGTGGACGGCCGCCGGGTGGCCCAGGGCCGCGACTTCACCTCGACCGGCCAGCTGAAGAGCGCCGACCTCCTGCACCTGGACGCCGCGGCCGCCGCCGCCCTGGCCGAACGCCTGCAGACGACCAGCTTCAGCGTGGCCAGCGTCGAGCGCAAGCCTTACAAGCGCTCGCCGTACGCGCCGTTCCGCACGACCACGCTGCAGCAGGAGGCCTCGCGCAAGCTGGGCTTCTCGGCCAAGCACACCATGTCGGTGGCGCAGCGGCTGTACGAGAACGGCCACATCACCTATATGCGCACCGACTCGGTGACGCTCTCCCAGACCGCGATCACCGCGGCCCGCAAGCAGGCCGCCGAGCTGTACGGAAGCAATTACGTCCCGGACGCCCCGCGTATCTACGCCAGCAAGGTCAAGAACGCCCAGGAGGCCCACGAGGCCATCCGCCCGGCCGGCGACAGCTTCCGCACCCCGGCCCAGGTCGCGAAAGACAGGCTGTCCTCCGACGAGCGCCGGCTGTACGAGCTGATCTGGCAGCGCACCGTCGCCTCGCAGATGAAGGACGCCACCGGCGAGTCGGTCTCGGTCCGGGTCGCGGGCACCTCGACCGCGAACGAGCGGGCCGAGTTCGGCGCGACCGGCAAGATCATCAACTTCTACGGGTTCCTCAAGGCCTACGTCGAGGACACCGACGACGCCAGCGACCGCGACGACCGGGAGCGCCGGCTGCCGCCGCTGGCCCAGGCCGACCCGCTGGACGTGCTGCGGCTGGCCCCGGCCGAGCACTCCACCCGCCCCCCGGCCCGCTACACCGAGGCCTCGCTGGTCAAGGAGCTGGAGGACCGGGAGATCGGCCGGCCCTCGACGTACGCCAGCATCATCGGCACGATCCTGGACCGCGGCTACGTGTTCAAGAAGGGCACCGCGCTGGTCCCCTCGTTCCTGGCCTTCGCGGTCGTCACGCTGCTCGAGCGGCACTTCGGTCAGCTGGTCGACTACGAGTTCACCGCGCGCATGGAAGACGCCCTGGACTGCATCTCCCGCGGCGAGACCGAGCGGGTGCCGTGGCTGCGCCGGTTCTACTTCGGTGCCGACGACGACGCCGAGAATGAACAGGGTCTCAAATCCCTGGTCAGCGACATCAGCGACATCGACGCCCGGGACGTCAGCTCGTTCCCGCTGCCCGACTCCGACATTGTGGTCCGGGTCGGGCGGTACGGCCCCTACCTGGAGCGCGACGGGCAGCGGGTCAACGTGCCTGAGGACATGGCCCCGGACGAGCTGACCGTCGAGAAGGCCGAGGAGCTCTTCAGCCAGCCGAACGCCGACGTCACCCTCGGCACCGACCCCTCCACCGGCCACGTGCTGGTCGCCAAGGCCGGCCGGTTCGGCCCCTACGTGACCGAGCAGCTGCCCGAAGACTCTAAAGACAAGCCCCGGACCGCCTCCCTGCTGAAGTCCATGGCGCTGGACACGGTGACCCTGGACGACGCGCTCCGGCTGCTCAGCCTGCCCCGGACCCTGGGCGAGCTCGACGGCGAGCCCGTCACCGTGCAGAACGGCCGGTACGGCCCCTACGTCAAGAAGGGCACCGACAGCCGCTCGCTGGAGTCCGAGGACCAGCTGTTCACGCTGACCCTGGCCGAGGCCAAGGAGATGTTCGCCCAGCCCAAGGCGCGCGGCCGCGGTGCACGCGCGGCGGCCCCGCCGCTGCGCGAGCTCGGCGCGGACCCCGCCACCGGCAAGCCCATGGTGATCAAGGACGGCCGGTTCGGCCCGTACGTGACCGACGGCGAGACCAACGCCTCGCTGCGCAAGGGCGACGAGGTAGCCGCCATCACCGACCAGCGCGCCGCCGAGCTGCTGGCCGACCGGCGCATCGCGCCGCCGTCCCCTCGCCGCCGGGCCAGCGCCCCCCGGGCCGGCGCCACGACCAGGAAGAAGGCGGGCACCACGGCCCGTTCAGCTTCAAAAAGATCTTTATCCGAACGAACCGGAGGCTAGTCGCACCCAGGGGTCGAGCCTGAAATCACGATCAAGGACTAACCGATCATGCGGCCAGCAGTGCCGATACGCTTTACGCCGTGAACTTCCGCGCCGCGGGCAACGGGCGTGGTGCCGACCGGGGGCAGCTCGGGCGCGGTGCTGCGCGGCGCCACCATGCCCGCGAACCCGGGGTGCTGTCGATCAAGCCGTTCCGCCGGCTGTGGATCGCGCTGTCCCTGTCCAGTCTGGGCGACTGGCTGAGCATCGTCGCGCTCACCGCGCTGGCGCCCTCGCTGGCCGGCGGCGGCCTGGCGGCCAAGGGTTCGGCCGTCGGCGGGGTCTGGCTCGCCACGCTGCTACCCGCGGTGCTGTTCGGGCCGCTGGCCGGCGCGCTGGCGGACCGATGGGACCGCCGGATGACGATGATCGTCGGCGACGTGATCCGCGGCCTGCTGTTCCTGTCCATCCCCTTGTTCCCGCACCTGACCTGGATCTACGTCGCCAAGTTCCTGGCCGGCGTGGCCAGCCAGTTCTGGAACCCGGCCACCGCGGCGTCCGTGCCGAACCTGGTCCCGAAGGACAAGCTAGAACGGGCGAACCAGCTCAGCCTGCTCACCACGTACGGCACCGCGCCGCTCGCGGCCGGCTTGTTCAGCGTGCTGGCCCTGGTCAGCGAGGGGATCAGCCGGGTCACGCCGCTGTTCCACGTGCACACCAGCAACGTGAACCTGGCCCTGTACTTCAACGCCGCCTCGTACTTCATCTCCGCGGTCACCGTCTACTTCATCCGGGAGATACCCAAGCGGCACGCCAGCGACAAGATCTCCGCTCCCTCGACGCTGCGGTCCATCTGGGAGGGCTGGGCGTTCATCGGGCAGACCCCGGTGGTGCGCGGCCTGGTGATCGGGATGGTGGGCGCGTTCGCCGCGGCCGGCGTGGTGGTGGGCCTGGGCTTTACCTACATCACCTACACGCTGCACGGCGGCAACGCCGGCTGGGGCCTGGTCTTCGCCGCGATCTTCGTCGGCATGGCCCTGGGCATGCTCGTCGGCCCCAAGGTGTTCGGCAACTTCAGCCGCCGGCGGTTGTTCGGGCTCAGCATCGCGGCTGCCGCGGTGCCGCTCGCGCTGATCGCCCTGGTGCCGGTCCTGGCCGCGGTCGTCCTGTTCGTGGTGCTGCTCGGCGCGCTGTCCGGGATCGCGTACTCGACCGGCTTCACCATCGTCGGGCTCGAGGTGGACGACGACACCCGCGGCCGGGTCTTCGCCTTCTTCCAGTCCTCCATCCAGGTCATCCTGTTCGCCGTCATCGCCGCCTCGCTGGCCGCCTCGGCCGGCCTGACCCGAGCGATCGCGTCGCTGAACGGGACCGGGAACATCAAGATCGGCAACGTCACCTACGCCTCGGCCGGGCAGAACGTGGTGATCCTGCTGGCCGCCGTGGTGGCGTTCCTGCTCGGGGTGCGGGCCTACCGGCAGATGGACGACCGCAAGGGCGTGCCGCTGCGCGAGGACCTGCTGGCCGCGGTGCGCAACGAGACGCCGGCCCCGGCGCACCTGAACGGGCACACGCCGCCGCCCGGCCCGCCGCCGGGGCTGCTGATCGCGTTCGAGGGCGGCGAGGGCTCGGGCAAGACCACCCAGGCCCGGCTGATCTCGATCTGGCTGCGGGAGCTCGGCTACGACGTGGTGACCACGCACGAGCCGGGCGCGACCAAGGTCGGGATGCGGCTGCGCGCGCTGCTGCTGGACACCGCGCACACCGGCATGTCGCCGAAGGCCGAGGCGCTGATGTACGCGGCCGACCGGGCCGAGCACGTGGCCTCGGTCATCTCACCCGCGCTGGACCGCGGCGCGATCGTGATCACCGACCGGTACGTGGACTCCTCCCTGGCCTACCAGGGCGCGGGGCGGAACCTGCCGGTCGAGGAGATCGCCCGGTTCAACTGGTGGGCCACCGGCGGCCGCGTCCCGGACCTGACCGTCCTGCTGGACATGGACCCGATCGCCGGGCTGAGCCGCCGCGCCCGCTCGGCCGACCGCCTCGAGGCCGAACCCGCCGACTTCCACCTCCGGGTCCGGGCCGGTTTCCGGGCCCTAGCCCAGGCCGACCCTGCGCGCTACCTCGTGCTCGACGCCGACCGGCCGCCAGAGGAGATCACCCGCGACATCCAGAACCGGATCCGCGGCATGCTCCCCGACCCGGTCCCCTCGGTGGCCGAGGCCGCCACCGGCGACTTCCCCGCGATCCGGGAACCCGATGAGCCCGCCCGCTTCCGCTGAGCCGCCCCGCGAGCAGGCGTCCGCTGAGCCTTCCGGCCCCTTCGCCGAGCCGACCGGCTCGCCCGCGTCCGCTGAGCCTCCCGGCTCCTTCGCCGAGCCGACCGGTCCGCCCGGTCCCTTCGCCGAGCCGACCGGTCCGCCCGGTCCCTTCGCGGAGCTGACCGGGCAGGACGCGGTGGTCGCCCAGCTGCGCCGGGCGTCCGCGGCCGCCACCGCGGTGCTGGCCGGGGAGCGCCCCGAACCCGGCGCGATGACCCACGCGTGGCTGTTCACCGGGCCGCCCGGGTCGGGCCGGTCGGTCGCGGCCCGGGCCTTCGCCGCCGCGCTGCTGTGCCCGTCCGGAGGCTGCGGCCATTGCCCGTCGTGCCTCCAGGTCCAGGCCGGAACCCACGCCGACCTGCTGCTGGTCCGCCCCGAGGGCCTCTCCTACGGCGTCAAGCAGACCCGCGACCTGGTGCTGCGCGCGGCGGGCGCGCCCGCGAGCGGGCGCTGGCAGGTCGTGGTATTCGAGGACGCCGACCGGTGCACCGAACAGGCCGCCAACGCGTTGCTCAAGGCCATCGAGGAACCCACGCCGCGGACCGTGTGGCTGCTGTGCGCGCCGTCGGCCGAGGACCTGGTCCCCACGATCAGATCACGGTGCCGGGTTGTCACGCTTGTCGTGCCATCGTCCGCCGCGGTGGCTAAGGTACTGATGACGCGGGACGGAATCGAGCCCGCTGCCGCGCTGGCCGCGGCCCGCGCGGCGCAGGGACACGTGGGCCGCGCCCGGCGCTTGGCCCTGGACGCCTCGGCCGCCGCCCGCCGGGCCGACGTGCTGCGCGTGCCGCTTGCGGCGGTATCGCTGGGCCCCGCCTTGTCCGCGGCCGCCTCGCTGGTGCGGACCGCGGAGGACGAGGCCAAGGCGGTAACCGAGGAACTCGACGAGCCGGAACGGGAGTCGCTGCGCCGGGCGTTCGGCGAGGGGTCGACGGGCAAGGGCGTGGCCAAGGCCATGCGCGGCATGGCCGGCGCCATGAAGGACCTGGAGGACCGGCAGAAGTCCCGCGCCACCCGGGTCAAGCGCGACATGCTCGACCAGGCCCTCCTCGACCTGGCTGTCTTCTACCGCGACGTGCTGATGCTTCAGGTCGGCGCCGACGTCGAGCTGGCCAACGGCGACCGGTCGGCCGACCTGCAGTCGGTCGCCGCCGCGTCGACCCCGGAGTCCACCCTGCGCCGCCTGCAGGCCATCATGGGATGCCGCGAGCGCCTCACCCTCAACGTCGCCCCCCTGCTGGCCGTCGAGGACATGACCCTCTCCCTCGTCAAAGGCTGAGGCCCCGGGCTAACCCGCCCCCGCCCGCTCGGCGCCCCGCCCGCCGGGCCCGCCCGCTCCGCGCCCCGAGTTGACGCCTCCGCCCGCGTCCCGCTCCCTCGCCCGCCGTGCGGCTCCGTATCCCGCCAGGCCCGTACTTCCCGTATGCCTCGTGCGTCCCCTGTGTCCCGCTCCCCGCGCGGCTCGGAACCTATGAACGTGGCGTTCTAATGGCTCTTTCCGTCAGAACGC
>Ga0210388_10002334_pt1 | contig 14752 bp, 15 predicted proteins | sample IncBWC19OmetaG_FD_155485 | JGI IMG/M metagenome (GOLD analysis project Ga0210388, IMG submission 155485) | Forest soil microbial communities from Barre Woods Harvard Forest LTER site, Petersham, Massachusetts, United States - Inc-BW-C-19-O ...
GGTGCGAACGGCATCCAGGCCCGTCCGACGGCGCAGGAGCAGAGCTACGCCAACCAGCGGCGCATTGAACCGACCGGCGCGCAGACACGGCAGGTCAGCTTCGCCAAGCAGGATCGTGCCAACTACGCCTCGGTGAACCATGGAATGCCGGCGCACGCGGCCATGGCAAGGCCGGCCACCTCCCTGGCGGACTTCAACCGGGCCGCGCCAGCCCGTGGCGCGAAGCCGGCACCCGCCGGCGGAACTCCTCCGGCTGCAGCATCAAAGCCGGGTGAGAATAACCGTCCGACCGCGAATAACAGACCGGCGCCTGAGTCCAAACCCACGGCGAGTGCGAGACCGGCTCCGGCGGCAAGGCCAGTTGCGAACAGCCGACCTGCCACGCCCACGGAGCGGCCTGCTACGGCAACGCGTCCTGAGACAAAGCCGGCGAATAGCGAAAGCAAGCCGGCTCCGCGGCCTGCCGCTGAACCCGCGGCGAGACCGGAACCGAAACCCGAAACAGAAGCGCGACCGGCTCCCAAGCCCGCTGCGGCTCCGCGTCCAGCCGCAAAGCCGGCTCCGGAGAGTCGACCTGCGCCGAAAGCGGAACCCAAACCCGCAACAGAAGCGCGGCCGGCTCCCAAGCCTGCTGCGGCACCGCGGCCAGCTGCACGGCCGGAGCCGCAGCCGAAGCAACAATCCAAACCGGCTCCGGAGAAAAAGCCGGAAGAACGGCCGCACTAACATTGCGGTGCCACGAGGGCCTGAGCCGATCGCTCAGGCCTTTTTATTTGTCTTGCGCTTGAAGTCTTCGAAGAGCGACACCAGCAGCCGGGCCGCGGAAGACATGGAGAAGCGATTCACGAACGTCGCATGTGTGCGGCTGGAGATTTCGGCCCGTCCCGGCTCATCCAGGCTCAGCCACTGCCGGAGCAGCTCTTCTGTCCCTTCCAGAGTGTCGGGAGCGACGAAGCCCACCCGGTCCTTTTCAATCTCCTGCCAGATGTTGACCTGATTCGAGATCAGCACTGGCCGCGCGCAGGCAAGGGCCTCGGCCACCACGATGCCGAAGTTCTCCTGGTGAGAAGGAAGTACGAAGGCCTCGCAGGCCCGCATCGCCCCCCACTTCAGATCGCCGGTCAGCATTCCCGGCCAGTGAATCCGGTTGCCGATGCCGAGCGCCTTTGCCTGCTCCTGCAACTTCGATTGCAATGCCTGCTGATCCGGCCCGGCGATCACGAGGTCTACATCCGGATGGAGCGGGGCCAGACGCGCGAAGGCCTCGACCAGCAGGTCGCAACCCTTCTTCTCATGAATGCGGGAGAGAAAGAGGAGAAACCGCCGGCCGCGCAGCTCGGGCACCTTGGCGTCCCATGCCGCGCGCTGATCCTGCAGATTCCCAGGAGGCTCGCTCGTGCCATAAGGCGTCACGACGGCGTTCCAGCGGTTTGGCCAAAAGCTCTGCGGAGCAAGATCGCGCTCTAGGGTGCTGGTGAACATCACGGCGTCGGCATTGCGTAGCACCCAGTACTGCAGCGGCCAATAGATGGCTTTTTTGAGCCGCTTCAGAGGATATCTGCGGTTGAACCAGGGGTCGAGCATGCCGTGGCAGAAGACCACGTGGGGAACGCCGCCACGCGTCGCAATGCCCGCCGCCAGACTGGTGTAGGTCCAGAGGCCGTTGATAACCACGGCGTCGAAGCGGCGCACATTCTCCTTGAGCCAGTGCAGCAGATCAGGCGAGTACCCGTAGACGCCTTTCCTGCCCCCGATGCCATGAACGGGCACAGAAAACCGGGAAAGCTGCGGAAAGGAAGGGTCGTCCTGGCAGACGATCTCCGCTGAAGCGCCATAATCCGGATAGCTCGATACGAGCTGACGCACAGCCTCGGAAGGACCGCCGCCTTCGGCCGCCAATGTGGGGGTGACATGGAGGATCTTCACTTTAGCTTTAGATTACCGGGAGTTCCAAGCCTTCGCCTACTTGCAACCCTTGTATGGAGGGAATTTGTTGCTGATTTGATGCCGGATGGCATCTCGGAGACAGTCGGCTTAGGCGCCCTTTCCCCGGTTACCCTTTCCAAAGCGACGCAGCAAATAGGTGATCGTGGGAGACGGAAGCACGGTAATAGCGCAGATCACAGTTACGGCCAGCAGAAGCAAAACAGCGCCAATAATCACGTAAATATTCATCGAACCTCCGCGACGGCGTCCTTAAGAACGATTGGAGCCGCGTCTGGGCCCTGAACGAGCCCGGTGAGTGACCCGTTCATTCTTTTCGGCATTTTGATGCCTGGGGAGCTCGCAAGGGTTCAAGTTGCAGAATTCATGCGAGGGTCAGTTCTCCGGGGATTACGCAGGGAACATGCCGTTGATATCCGCGTAGCTCGGAGCTTTGGACCCAAATGTGAATGTGCCCTGGCTGCCCATCTCCTCAGCCGCGCGAAGAAAGGCGCCGAGAGCTGCGCGGGCGAGAGCGCTGCCGACGCTGACTCGTCTCACTCCCATCGCCGACAGATCGGACAGTGTTAGAGAACATCCTTTGATCCCCATCAGGACGTTCACCGGGCGATCCACGGAGCTGACGATGGCTCGAATCTCCTCAGCGCGAGTGAGGCCCGGTGCATAGAGAACGTCTGCGCCTGCTTCCTGATAAGCCTGCAATCGGCGGATCGTATCTTCGATGTCCGGGCGACCGTGCAGATAATTTTCAGCGCGGGCGGTGAGAGTGAAAGGAAACACCAGCGCGCGGGCCGCTTCGGCTGCGGCTCTGACACGCTCCACGGCATGCGAAAGTCCGTAGATAGGTTGATCCGGACGCCCGGTTGCGTCTTCGATCGAGCAACCGACCAGTCCCGCATTCGCAGCGAGCCTGATCGTTTCCGCAACAGCTTCCGGAGCGTCTCCGTAGCCATTCTCGAGATCTCCGCTCACAGGCAGATCGGTGGCCACAACGATCTCCGCGACATGGGCCAGCATCCTGTCGCGGCCGACGGCATTGTCCCGCTGGCCGATGGAGAAGGCATAGCCCGCGCTTGTGGTGGCCAGCGCCTCGAAGCCAAGGCTGCCCAGCAGCCGCGCCGTGCCGGCATCCCACGGATTCGGGATGATGAACGCCTCCTTCCGCTCGTGAAGCCGGCGGAAGGCGAGTCCTTTTTCAGACTGAGTTGACATGGGCATCACACTCCCCCTTGAAGCCTGGAAGGCAATCCAAAGGTACCATCGACTACCTCTAGAAAAGTTCTCTCTTCGCGAAGGATCAGGCGCAGTTTCTGCGCCATGGCGAAGTTCTCCCGTGCTTCAGGGTCGGAGCGCAGCCGCGCTCGGTAGCGCTCATACGAGGCGAGGTCGTCGAATGCGATCAGTCCCCAGGCAATGTCGTTAGTTCCTTCGTAAGGAAGGAAATATCCGACGAGGTGTCCGCCGCACCGGGGAATGATTCGGCCCCAGCTCTCGGCGTATTTTCTGAATTCGTCTCGTTGAAATGGATCGATCTGGTAACGGATGAAGCAGGTAACGGTCATGGATCTCCCTTTCGTTGCCGGCGCCGGCCAATCGCCTCCGCTGGCGAGCGCAGCCCCGGTGATCGTTATGCCGGCAATCATTGCGCGGCGGGTGATCCTGCGAACTTGAAACGAGGCTGGCGGCACGGAAATCATTATGCCGATTGCCCGACAACAATACTTCGCTTATCCTCAAAGTATGAATGTTGGCCGCGAAACAGATGCTGCCGTTTCCGGAATCGCCGCGGCCATTGGCGAGCCCGCCCGTGCCCGCATGCTCTACCGCCTGATGGATGGCCATGCGCGCACAAGCACCGAGCTGGCTCTTGTGGCAGAGATAAGTCCTTCGACGGCCAGCATTCATCTCAATCGCCTGAAGGCCGAGAACCTGGTCAAGGTGTTCGCTCAGGGCAAGCATCGTTATTACAGCCTGCAGGGGCCGGAAGTGGCACGGGTGCTCGAAGGACTCTGCATTCTTGCCGGCTCTCATCATAAGTTCGTGCCCAACACCCCGAACCGGTTACGCGCCGCGCGGACCTGCTACGACCACATCGCGGGCGGTCTGGGGGTCGCGATGAACGATCTTTTTCAGGAACGAGGGTGGCTGGCGGAGGGCGCCTGCGGATACGAGGTGACTTCGGCAGGAGTCGAGACTTTGGAGTCTCTCGGCATCGATGTGGAAGGAGCCAGATCGTTGCGCCGGCGATTTGCATACGCTTGCCTGGACTGGAGCGAACGGCGCCCTCATCTGGGCGGAGCTCTGGGAGCAGCGCTGCTCAAGTTTTCATTACGAAAGAAATGGCTGGCTCAGGACCTGGACAGCCGGGCTCTCTCGATCACAAGTACGGGACGACGCGAGCTGACGGCGCGTTTAGGCCTGCAAATCTAAGGCATTATGTCTCGTGGTTTCTAGCGGGGCGTCTGCAGACGCGGCGGAGCCATCAGGCCACGTTGGGACGTGGACGCCGCTTCTCTGCGCTCTTGTTCGCCAGACTGCAACGGGATTTTCGCCGCGAGCGCGGACGGGCATCCTACTTAAGCGAAATGAATTCCGATCTGGAGGGATCTGCGATGAAACGTGCTTGTTCTGCCATATGCTGCGTTGTTCTCTGCTCCATACCCGCGCTGGCTCAGAAGAAGGGGGGCATGAGCGACCAGCAATTCGTCGACTTTGCCGCACAGACCGACATGGTGGAAGCCAACCTGGGACAGCTCGCCGGGAACGTGGCCAACTCCCAGGCCGTAAAGGATTACGGACAGATGCTCACCACGGACCACACCAAGGACTTCGGCCAGTTGAGCACTGCCGCGCAACAGGCAAGCCTGAACGTGCCGAACGCCATCGATTCTGCGCATAACAAGATGATGATCGACCCCTTCCAGAAGCTTAAGGGCGCGGCCTTCGATCACAAGTTCGCTGCGGAGATGGTCGCCGGACACACCAAGGCCATCGCGGTTTACAAGAAAGAAGCGGATGACGCGCAGAACCCAGCCCTGAAGTCATATGCCCAGGCGGCCCTGCCAACGCTCCAGCAGCACCTGGATCAGGCGAAGGGGCTGGGGAAGAGTAAGTAGCGAGGGGAGCGATTACCACGTCTCAAAACAAAAGCGGCCGATCGGCCGCTTTTGTCGTTCGTTGTTTGCGGCGAAGCCGCGTTTGCCTGGACGGCAAGTCCTCAAATCCGCATGGGCATGATGATGTACCGGTACTTGTACTCGTCTGCCGGGTCTTCGGGGCGAACCTGGCCGGCGGATTGCGCATCCTTGAATTCCAGCCGAACCTCCCCGGAGTTGCCGATTGCCTTCAAAAAGTCGATCAGATAGGACGAGTTAAAGCCCACAACGAGCGGATCGAAGCTGTAGGGCGTCTCGATGGTGTCCTCGGACTCGCCCGAATCGGTAGAAGAAGAAGAGATCTTCAGCTCGTTCTGCTCCAGGCGAACCTTGACCGCGCCAGAGCGCTCGTCGGCGAACTGCGCCACGCGCTGGATCGAGCCCATCAGCTCTTCGCTGCGCACGATGACGAACTTATTGTTCTCGCGCGGCATGACGGCTTCGTAGTTGGGGAACTGCCCGGTGAGCTTGCGGCTAGTCAGGACGCGGTGGCCGATGCGGAAGAAGAGCGTGTGGTCGTCGTCGGCAAACTCGATGGTTTCGGCATCGGTGTTCGACAGCAGCGACTGCAGCTCGGAGAGCGCCTTGCGCGGGATGAGCGTCTTGCGCTCGCCGCTGACGTTCGAGAGCGTTTCCCCGGTCTTCTCGATGTGGGCCAGGCGGTGTCCGTCGGTCGCGACCATGGCCAGGGATTCGGATTTGAGAATCAGCAGGGCGCCGTTCAGTGTGTAGCGCGATTCCTCGTTCGAGATGGCGAAGATCGTCTTCGAGATGCAATTCTTGAACGAAGCCGCAGGGATGCTGGTGACGCTGGTCTGCGGGAACTCGGGCACCTGCGGGAAGTTGGCGCGGGCCATGCCGACCATCTTGGTGTTCGACCGGCCGGAGCGGATCTGCACCCAGTGGTTCTCCATGAGCTTGATGGAGATATCGCCGTCGGAGAGCAGCTTGATGTAGTCGTAAAGCTTGCGCGCGGGGATGGTGCAGGAGCCGGGCTTCTTGACCTTGGCGGCGCAGGAGGTCTTGATGCTCTGGTCGAGATCGGTGGCCGTGATCGTGATGCGGTCGCCCTCCGCCTCGATCAGGAAGTTCGAGAGGATGGGGATGGTCGTCTTGCGCTCTACAACGCTCTGCGTCGCGGTGAGCTCACGCAGCAGATCCTGACGGCTGATGCTGATTTCCATGCTGGCACCCTGACTCGCACCGGCACCCACACCCTGACCGGCTGCGATTGGCAAAGATTTTTCCTGCTCAAGACCTAGTTCTGAACTTGCGCCTGGCATGCGGAACCCCCAATGCGATTTGGCTCACTGTACACCACCGCGGCCCGAACTCCGAAGCGGTGAATGCAGATGGCTGCTTCACCGCTTCATTCTAGTAACAAACGGGCATTGTGCGCTCTCTGGAAAACTCGCTTTTTGATAGGAAATACGGGCACAGGACCGCGACGGCACAGAGAGCCTCCACCGCGGACGACGGAATGCCATGACGGCTGCATGCCGTTCCATTTTTCCGAACCATCCACACCACGGCCGGCACTGCTACTAAGAAAAGCTTTTGTAGGGATGTATTCCCCCAGCAGCAGTAACCGTTTGGCTCGGAAAAGTGGAAAGATGGGCGAAAACCGCTGGTGACGCGGGTTCGGGGTATGGTCCAGTTTTAGAAAACTCGTCCCTAAAAATTTCAAAACCGGGAAGACCGGGTGGAAAGCTCCAAAACCCATCCGAGTTCTCCTGCTTGTGCACAGCCGGGTCGGAAAGATATGTGGAAAGCAAGCCCGATTGCGTGGAAAGCGCGGTCATGCGCAGACAGGAAGCGGTCGGGAAATACACCGGCTTTCCACAGGGAGCGGCTTATCCGAATTTTCCACGAGCGGTCGCGGGTGCGAGGAAAAGCAGGAACGGAACTGCCAGAAAAATTGGGCATAACGGGGAAGTCTGGAGTGGGGTCAGAGCGCAAAAAAATTTCGAGCGCGAAGGATGAGTCTCCTTCGCGCGAGTTTTTTCCTCAATTGCTGGCGGAATTTCCTCGGCAGCCCGAAGTGCGGTTCCGAACCGAGTTTCCGGATCTAGTTCACGTCGTTGCCAACGATCACGTTCACCGGAGGAGCAGATGCGAGGGACTGGTCGATGATCAGCATCGTCCGGACCTGTCCGCCGGAGTAGACCGTAGGCGCGCTCACGTATGCCGAGGTGAGCGCAGTCACGCCTGTCGGTTCCACAACCAGATCCCAGGTCCCGGCAGGAATGCTGAGGTAGCTGGAGATTCCGCCCGGTTGAAAGGCGGTGAGCACGGGCTTCGCCGTCGTGAGCTTGGTGCCGTCCGGGATGAAATAAACGTCGACGGGCCCGGTCACAGGGGCCTGATCGAGAAAGCGGACGTTCACATATCCGGCAGGTGCGGGGACATTCTGGTCCGCGAGCAGCGTTGCACCATAACCTGTGCCGGAATCGGTGAGGTAGACGGAATATTGCTGGCTGGCCAGAAGCGATCCGGAGACCTTCTCCGAGACCGTCGACTTGCCGGCAGGGTGCACCGCGAGTGTCGTCGGTCCGGGAGCCAGAAACGCATAGTTGGTGATCGTTCCATCTCCGACGTTGTTGTCGATCGCAGTCGATCCTGCGTACACGTCCACGCCGCCGGCATTTGCCGAAGCGTCGATCACCCGCACCAGCGTCTGGGAAGTCGAGCCGACGACGGCCTCGCAGCCGCAGACCGTCAGTAAAAGACCCGCCGCGCCGAACAATCCTGCGTAGCGCCTGAAAGCAGAGAACTTCATTCCACCCATCCCGGTAGTCGATCGTGAGATGCAACCACGAACCACAAATTATTGATCGAGAGACGAGCCAATGTTACCGAAGTTCCACGCCACAACACACAAAATAGTTACTTTTGTGCGCTGAATATTTCGGCAGCTATGCGTTGGCCACGTAGATGAAGCGGATGAGGAAGAGCACGGCGAGGAGATAGAGCAGCCAATCCTCGCGACGAAATTTCCCGCCTAGGATGTGAACGCAGGCGTACGCGATGACGCCAAAGCCCAGGCCGTTGGCGATCGAAGCGCTGAGCGGAATCATGATCAGCGTGAGAAACGCCGGTATGGCCGAGAGCGGCTCGGTCCACGGAATCTCGCTGATGGTGGTCAGCATCAGGCTGCCCACGATGATCAACGCGGGGGCAGTCGCTGCCGTGGGAACAATTCCGACCAGAGGAGCGGCGAAGAGCGCGATGACAAAGCAGAAGCCGGTAACGATCGCGGTGATACCGGAACGCCCGCCCGCGGCCACGCCAGCGCTCGATTCCACGTAGCTGGTGACGGTCGAGGTGCCGGTGAGCGAGCCGATAATCGTTGCCGCGGCATCGGCGAACAGGATGCTGTTCAGCCGCGGAATATTGCCGTCGGCGCCGATGAGCTCGGCCTTTTTCGCGACGGCAACCAGGGTTCCCAGGTTGTCGAAGAGATCGACGAAGAAGAAGACGAAGATAATCTCGAGCAGCCCTACGTGGATCGCCGAGCGGATGTCGAGGCGAAACGCAGTCTGTGTAAGCGCGGCGATGCTGTAGGACGAAACCTTCCAGTGCACGAGATGGAAAGGAATCGCGGCCACGGTAATCGCAACCACGCCGATGAGGATCGCCCCGCGCACGCGCCAGACCTGCAGAGCTCCGATGACGACCACGCCGATCAGGGCGAGGGCCGTTTGAGGCGCACGCACATTGCCGAGGGTGATGAGCGTGGCCGGGTGCGACACAATGATGCCCGCATTGTGCAGTCCGATGAAGGCGATGAAGAGGCCGATGCCTCCGGCGACCGCCGCGTAAAGCTCGTGCGGAATGCTGCGCAGGATGAGCTGCCGGATGCCGCAGGCGGTCAGCAGCAGGAATGCGACTCCCGAGATGAAGACCGCGCCCAGCGCCGTCTGCCACGGGATGCCCATCTTCATCACGACGGTGTAGGTGAAGTAGGCATTGAGCCCCATGCCCGGCGCCAGCGCGATGGGATAACGCGCGATGATGCCCATCAGCATGCATCCGAAAGCCGCTGACAGGCAGGTCGCCGCAGTAACCGCCGGCAGCGGAATCCCCGCCTGCGCCAGGATCGCGGGGTTCACCAGGATGATGTACGCCATGGTGACGAAGGTCGTGATGCCGGCGAAGAACTCCGTCCGCCAGTTGGTTTTCAGCTGGGAGAACTCGAAATAGCGTTCGAGAGTGGCTCGCATGTGAGCTTCATCAAACCACAGGTGCGGGGATTTCCAAACGGACTTCTTCGGATGTCCCCGCTCTGCGCAGCGCTCTGGGCCGTCGATTACTTCGTCAGGAAGTTTTCGAGGCTGGTCAGGCAGCCTTCCCAACCGCGCTGGTGCTGTTGCACGGCTTCAGCGGTGGAGAAGTGCTCGTGTGTGATCGTCACTTCGGTTCCTTCCGGCGCATCTTTGAACGCGACGGTGACGAGAGTGTGTTCGTCAGGGAAACGCGATCCGCGCCAGGTGAAGGAGATTCGCTCGTCGGGCACTACCTCCTGATAAACGCCGACGATCTGTATGGCGGACGGCCCTTGCGAGGAGTCGGCATTCGGATCGCAGGAGGCGCCGACTGCGTCGATGCGATATTCGCCTCCCGGCCGCAGGTCCGCGGTCACGGACTTGTTGACGGTGCCTGGCGCGAACCACTGCGCCATGAGCTCGGGGCGGGCCCAGGCGTCGAAGACGCGCTTGCGTTCGGCACGGATGACGCGGCTGAGTTGAAGTTTCAGGTCTTCACGAGTTGTCTGCTGATCGAGCACTACGGCTTCAGTCATGGAGTTCTCCTTCAAAGTGTTTCTGGAGAGCGTCGAGTTGGCTGTTCCAGAATTTTTCGTAGTAAGCCAGCCACTGCTCGGCAGGCTTGAGGGCTGAGGGTTTAAGGCGGACGATCTGAAAGCTGCCGCGCCGTTCGCGCGCAATGAGATCCGCGCTCTCGAGCACCTTGAGATGCTTGGAGACAGCGGCGAGCGACATCGCATAGGGGCGTGCGATTTCACTCACCGTCTTCTCGCGGCTTGAGACGTCGCGGAGGATGGATCTTCGCGTGGAGTCGGAGAGAGCGTGAAAGATTGAATCCAGTCGAACAACGGCAGAGTTAACCATTTGGTTGAATGATGCGCCTTGAATACGCAGCTGTCAACCAAATAGTTAAATGCCTTTCAGGATGTGCTTTGCAGCCCGGAAATCGGGTCTGCAGCTTTTGCCGTCGGTTGTCCGACGAAGACGAGACAGCTATTGGGATCGTGAATGTGGAACTCGGTCATGCCGTATTCCCGTTCAAACAATTCCCTGACCCTGTAGCGATCCGCGAAAGTCTTCACGTGCGCCCACAGCGCATGAATGCCGTCGACTTCGATGTAGATCTCGGTATGGTCGCGGACGCACTGCATTACCTCATCCGAAGCGGCTCGCATGAAGTGGATGGTCTGACTGTCGCGGCTGACAATCGAATATTCAGGCGACTTCATGTACACGTCGAAGCCAAGCACATCCTGGTAGAACGCAATCGTTTGGTCCATATCGGCGACGGCCAGCATAGGGCTGATCCGCTTCACGGTTGACGGAGAGCTCATTTGATTTGATCCCCTGTTCCAGTTTTTTCGGTTCCCGGCCATTACCGTGCAGACCGGTCTACTTCTCCCTGCGCTATCTCTTCATGAGCGTCTGCAGCTTCTTCGGTGCAACCTGCAGGTAGCTACCCTTCACCAGCTCCTTCACTTCCATCCAGTCCACGGTGGCAAGGTCCAGACGAAGCCCGACCCATCCTCGTGACGCGACGTAAGCCGGAAGAAAGAATCTCTTCGGATCGGCCTCGACAAGAGAGTGATTTTCCCCGGGCAGCACTTTGCACCACAACCCGACGATGCCGTCGCCGTGGTGATCGTTCAAGGAGTAGAGGAAAATCTTCCTGCGTACAAGAAAGGCGGCGTGCGGCCCTTTCTCTTCTCGTGTCACCTCCGGCAATTCCAGGCAGAGAGCGCTCAGTTTCTCCAGACGTTCCTGCGCCCTGGACATGCCTGCCATAGAGATTTCTCCGCAACCATGGTAATCGCGAGACGACAGCCTATTGGATTGCGCGGCTTACGCCTATACCTTGACTATCTACAATTGGAAGTGTAGATAGTCACAGTATGGGAAAACCGAGCGATCTGGTGCAGGGCACGCTTGACCTTCTGATTCTCAAAACGCTGTCCACCGAGGCTAAGCATGGCTGGGCCATCGCCAAGCGCATTCAGCAGCTCTCCGGCGAGGTCTTGCAGGTGCAACAGGGATCGCTCTATCCGGCACTGCACCGCCTCGAGCAGCAGGGATGGATCAAGGCCAAATGGGCGGAAAGCGAGACCGGGCGGCAGGCGAAGTTCTACTCGCTGACCGCGGCGGGTCGCGGGCAACTGGAAAGGGAGACGGAAAGCTGGAAGCGGCTTTCCGGCGCCATCAACCTGATCGTGCAGGAGGGCTGAGGGATTCCGCGTCGAGCGACCTGCGCCTACGGGGCTCAAAAGCGAAGAGCTCGTGGGCACTCGATGGATGGGTTTGAAGAGGAGAGGTGTAAGAAGACGATGCGCTGGTTACACCAAATCTGGATGAGTCTCACGATGTTGTTTCGCCGTGGAAGAGCCGGGACCGCGCTCGACGACGAGCTGGCCTTCCACATCGAGCTGCAGATCGCAGAGAACCGCGCCGCGGGCATGAGCGGGCAGGAAGCACGCGAGGCCGCTCTGCGTGCCTTCGGCAATCCGGCCGCACTTCGTGACCAGGCGCGCGAGACCTGGAGCTGGAGCAGGATGGAGCTGGTGCTGAGGGACGCGAGAATCGGGGCGCGGACCCTGTTGCGGACGCCGGGATTTGCGACGATCGCGATCCTGGTGCTGGGACTTGGGATCGGCTCCAACATTGCGCTGTTCACCTTCGTCCGGTCGGTACTGCTGAAGCCGCTGCCTTTTCGCGATCCTGACCGGCTGGCGAGGCTGTACGAAAGCACCACCGACAAGAATCAGTACAACCAGAGCTCAGGCGGCATCTTCTCGGAATGGCAGAAGCAGAGCCGGAGCTTCACCGATCTGTCGTTATGGGGCTATGCGGGCTATAACCTGTCGGCGGGCGGCGGCCAGTTGCCGGAGAATGTGCGCGCCGCAACCTTCTCATCGAACACCCTGCCAACACTGGGTGTCGAGCCGGCGCTGGGACGGAATTTCACGGCAGAGGATGACCAGCCGTCGGCAAACGGAACGGTCATCCTGAGCTGGGGGCTGTGGAAGCGGCGTTTCGGAGGCGATCCCGCGATTCTGAATCGGACGATTCTGCTGGATGCCAGGCCCTACACGGTCGTCGGTGTGATGCCGGCATGGTTTGCATTTCCCGATCAGACGCGGCAGCTGTGGACTCCGCTGCACTACAAAGAACCGACGGAAGTTCTCGACGCGCTCGACGAGCACGATTTCGTGGCGATCGGACGGCTGAAGCCCGGAGTGACGGCGGCGCAGGCCGAGGCTGAGCTTTCGCTGATCACCAAGCGTATTCATGATCAGCATCTGGACAATGCCTCGGTGAGCAAGACGGCGAATCTACGTCCACTGCTGGATTCGATGGTGGGCAATGTCAAAACGCCGCTGTATGTGCTGCTGGCGGCGACGGGCTGCGTGCTTCTGATCGCCTGCTTCAATGTTGCGAATCTGCTGGTAGCCCGATCGGCGGTGCGGCGCAGAGAGATGGCGATCCGCGCTGCGCTGGGCGGCAGCCGTATGCGCCTGCTTCGCGAGCAGTTGATGGAGAGCCTGTTGCTCTCGACTGCTGGCGGAGTGTTTGGGATTGCGCTGGCTGCGGCAGCGATTCAATGGCTGCTGAGAGCGCAGCCGGAGATGGCGCGCGCAGAGGCGATTCATCCGGACATGATGGTCGGAGTCTTTGCGCTAGGGCTGGTTCTTCTGAGCGCGGTGTTCACGGGCGCTCTCTCTTCGCTCTCGGCGGGGAGCGGGAAGATTCTGGAGTCGTTGCAGGATTCGTCGCGTTCGCATAGCGCAGGACACGGCCGCACACGGCTGCGCAAGGTTCTCCTGACTCTGGAGGTCGGCCTGACGGTAGTGCTGCTGACAGGAGCCGGGTTGCTGTTGAAAAGCTATGCCCGGCTTCGGTCCGCGGACCTGGGCTGCGTCACACAGAATGTGCTCACCATGAGCCTGAACCTGCCGGAAGCAAGATACACGACAGATGCGCAGCGCGCAGGATTCTTCGACTCCCTGCTGACGAGAGTGCGCAGCCTCCCCGGCGTGCAGGCTGCCGGATATGTCTTTCCGACGGTGCCGGGAGCGGGCTACGGAGGCGACAGCGGATTTCGCATCGCCGAACATCCTCCGCTGCCGCAGGGCAAAGGGCAGTGGGCGCGGACTCTGTTCATCGATCCCGGATATTTTTCGACGATGGGCATTCCCGTAATGCGCGGGCGTACGCTCGGGGAGGATCAACGGCCGGGTCATCCGACGGAGGCAATCGTCAGCGAGACCTTCGCGCGGCAATACATGCCCGGTGAAGATCCGCTGGGCAAGCATGTACGCAAGGGTCCGCACACGTATGAGATCGTCGGCGTCACTGGGGACACGTTGTTCGAGGTGAGCGAGCCGGCGGCTCCGATCCTGTATTTCGCGCTCGATGCCGGCGAGGACATGAATGGCGCGTCACTGGTGATCCGGTCAGGCAGGGATGTGGCCCAATATGCTTTGCCGGTGCAGAAGATCGTCCAGCAGATGGACCGCGATCTGCCGGTGTCAGACATTCTGACGATGGATGAAGTCATCGGCAGCAACACTGCCGATGCGAGCTTTGACGCGACCCTGCTGGTGATTTTCGCGGCGTCTTCCCTGCTTCTCGCAGCCGTCGGGCTCTTTGGCGTGCTCTCCTACATCGTCGCGCAGCGAACGTCCGAGATCGGCATCCGTATCGCTCTCGGCGCCCAGCGCGAACAGGTCGTCGGCCACTTGCTCTTCGATGGCATCCGTCCCGCGTTGCTGGGATTGATTCTCGGCCTCGGAGCGGCCACGGCCGTCACCCGCCTGCTGCAGTCCATGCTCTACCGTACGGAGGCTCTCGATCCGCTGGTCTTCGGCACTGTCAGCCTCACGCTGCTGGCGGTTGCGGCGTTCGCCTGTATCCTCCCCGCCTGGCGCGCTTCCCGTCTCGATCCGGCGCAGGCTTTGAGGAGAGAGTGATCAATTTCGGCGTGCAAGAGTGCTCCCATCTCCAACGCGGAAGTTGGAGAGTGCCGAGCGTCATGGTGAAAGCAGTCCCTTCCGCGCCGGTCGGGGTGACGAAGTGAAGGTGGGCTGAAACGGGAGGGCTGGGGCTATGCGATGGCTTCATCAACTGTGGATGAAGATGGTCATGCTGGTGAGGCGCGGCAATGCCGGCAGACAGCTTGACGACGAGCTGCGGTTCCATCTCGAAGAGCAGATTCAGGAGAACATCGCTCATGGCATGAATCCTGAAGAGGCGCGCTCCGCGGCCCTGCGGGCATTCGGGAATCCAACCCATCTCCGCGATGAGGCGCGCGCCACCTGGAGCTGGAACTGGCTGGAGAAATTCGGGCGCGATCTGCGGTATGGTGTCCGCACTCTCGGCCGCTCTCCGGGCTTT
>Ga0210388_10002336_pt1 | contig 14744 bp, 14 predicted proteins | sample IncBWC19OmetaG_FD_155485 | JGI IMG/M metagenome (GOLD analysis project Ga0210388, IMG submission 155485) | Forest soil microbial communities from Barre Woods Harvard Forest LTER site, Petersham, Massachusetts, United States - Inc-BW-C-19-O ...
ATATGCTGGTGAGGACGGTCGCAGATCGAGCACGACGTCGTAGATCGCTCCTCTCGTACAGCGCACGACTTTGGCCTCTGCATGAGCTTGTGTCTGAAAATGCATGCCACGGAGCGTTCCCTTTCGTGTGTTGAACGACACGTTGCACTGCACCAACTTGGGGTTGAGCCCGTGGGCTTCGAACTCCTTCTGGCACCAAGACCTCGCAAAGAATCCGCGGTCGTCGAGATGGGGTTCGAGGTGAATCTCGAACGCCCCCGGCAGTTTGGTTTCATGAAAAAGCATGTCAGGGAAAGGTTCCGGCTCGTTGCCGTTGCAGATTAAACTTCTCTGGAGGTCTCTTAGTTATATAACGTACTTCACAGCCTGCCTTCTCTGTCGTTCTTTTGCAGATAATTGAGTATCCCCTGGAACGAATCGAATCGTGCTGGGTCATCGAGATCGATCGCAATCTGGAATTCATCCTCGATTACAGCGATCAGGGTCACAGTGGTGACGGAGTCCCATCCTGCGGTTCCAGCCGCGCTTGCATTTCTGACCCCATCAGCACTCAGCTCCGGCAGGACCGATGTAAAGCAGGATGCGAGTCTCGCTTCGATATCCATCATTTTTCTCCTAAGTTATGGCCAGGTTTACAGATTTGACGAATGCGTGCAATGTGGCGGATATCGCCTGCAGCTAATTAGTTATCGCAGAGTAACCGAGAGCCTGGCAGATGATGCGGTATTGTACGTCGAGAGCAACCCGATTCTGCAGGACTTTTTCGCTCAGATGTGCCGTTATCTTTGCCGCCTCGCTCTCCATCGCGCAGAACTTCGTTATCAGCTTTTCCAGAGTGAGCTCATGGATATCCTGGCAATACTCTGAAACCTCCATTTCCTCCATCAGTGCCGAACACTTGTGATGAAAGGTAACAGCAATCGAGGGCTTGCTCAGGAGCAGGGCGAGGAGAACGTTATGGAAGCGGGTGCCAACCACCAGATCCGTCTCTGCGAGCTGTTCAACGAGATGCCGGGCCGAGGCCGCCGGTTCGCCGCGGATTCTGGTGAGTTCCCCGGGAGTGAGGGTCCGACTCAACTTGGTTTTGAATTTTTCCAGCGCCGGCACATCCATCTGATCGCCGATTAGTAGACGGAGATCGTAGCCCCGGGTCAGCAACCAGGGCGCAAATTCTGCGAGGATAGCGGTGTAGTTCTGGTACTCGTCCGAGGAAATGGGCCGGATGCCGTACATTGCCCCAAATTCCATGATTCCCAGCCCAACCACCCGCCGATCAGCGGAATGGCTGTCGCCGCGCGGCAGCAGTTCCGTTGAGAGGCTGAACGCGATGTCGGGAAAGACAGGGTCCTCGGGGCGACTGAATCCGATGCCAGCGAGGTAGCGCCGTGTCGCCTGGTCCCGATAAGAACGGAAGGTCGCCAGAGACAACGCTGTTTTCACCAACAACCTCCCCGAGAATCGGTTGACCGGTCCTGCACCGACGCTGACAAATAGGACGCGGCAGCCGCGCATCCTGGCAAGAAGCGACCATTTAAAAGTGCTGTACGGTCCCCAGCCAAAGAGACTGAAGGCGTTCGTGAGCAATCCCGTTCCGACCACGATGAGAAGATCGGTATCGCGCAAAGCACGGTCTGCTTCCATCCACCGCGAGATCTCGTTCGGAATACCGACCAAGAGCTTTTTCAGCGCGCGGAGGAAGCGACTCTGCGGTCTCCACCGAACAGCGCCGGGGCTTACCATGGGGACAGCCGCGATTCCATAATCAGCAGACACCACATCGGGGATGGAGCAGATGCAGCGGACATCAGCTTCAGGCAGCAGACGATGCAGATTTTCGAGCATCGCCATCAAGGTGCTCTCATTGCCCAGATTACCCGCTCCGAAGTGTCCGAAAAGCGCGATTTGCGATCGCCGCACCAGGCCGGTCCGCCGTCGCGGTGCAGGACCTTCCTGAGGGGTAACAGAAATCCACTGTGAGTTGTCGCAGGCTGCCTCGACCGTCGGCACTTGTGTTGTCTGACTCATTCGATTCATGATCGGATGGGACGCTTACCGCAGTTTCTCGAACTCGACTGCATGCGCTCTGAACTCCTGTCCGGAGGCGCGTCGGCTCTTGGCCGACGCGGCACGCTGGAGCAGGCCCGCCCGCATTTTGCTGAACGTTTCATAGGGATTGAATATCATTCGGCAGATCCTGCCAAGCGTGGCTCTGACGAGCCGCATCCGGCTGAAGCCGGCGGTTTCATTCAGTCTCGCCTTGTGATAGCTCCAGAATTTGCTGTCGCGGTTGCCGCGCAAAATACTCACGGCCAGGAAGTTGTAATACTCGGCCAGCAGGCGATTCCGGCAGAGCTCAACCTCATCACGGTTGAGGAAGTCTGCAGCATGATTCCGGATCGTCAGCAAGAGCGTGCCATAGTGGGTCATCAGATACCAGCCCACCGCGCGGGTCAGCGATCCGGCCGCCAGTCGTTTGAAAGTCAGAATCTGATGAATAAAGCCGAAGTCGCAGTTCTTCAGCAGAGCCACGCAGACTTCGCGGTCTGCGTGGAAATTCGCTTCGTTGAAGAAGGCTGGCTGCTCTCTCACGAGGTCGGCGCGATAAAGGATGGAATTCGGCGTACCGAAGACATACAAGTCATCGAGAAACATGCGCCGGCAGATCTCCCGGCCTGATATCACCGGCTGCGAGATCGGCAGCCCCTGCCAGGCAACACGGTCCTCTTCGAGTCCGTAGGCCCCGACGATTCCAACGGAGGGATTCTGCTCTGCAAGCGCGACCATCTCTTCGATGCAGCGCGGGAAGAGCCAGTCGTCGGCAAAAACCATTTTGGCGTATCTGCAATCAGGGGAGATCTGGCGCAGAGCATGATTGTGATTGGCAACGACCGGAAGAAACTGCGAGTTATTGTGAACCTTGATTCTCGGATCTTTGGCGGCATAGCGGCTAGCGATCTCGAAGGATCCGTCGGTGCTGCAGTTGTTGACGATTGTGTAATCCCAATGCGGATAGGTCTGCGCCAACACGCTCTCGATACATTCGGAAAGGTGCTCCGCGTTGTTATAAAGGGGCGTAATGATGCTGACCAGGGGAAGCGCTCTTGAGGTCACGGATCCTCCGTTAATGGTGCCAGAGCAGGCGGCAGGAGATCAGAATGTGGTATGGCGCAAGCCGACAGGTCCGGGCTGGCCGAATTAGGGGACTAGCTCCGTCTGAGGCGCGCGTACCGGACCGGTCACCCATTCCTCTTTGAGCGGGTCGTATTGCCTGATGATGCGGGCCGGATTGCCGTAGAGTACCGAATATGGCGGTGCGCTTCTGGTGACTACGGAGTGCGCGGCAACCACGCAGTTGCGCCCGAGAATCAATTCACCCTGTGAACAAATGATCGCGGCACCGTGGGCGATGAAGGTTCCCTCACCGATGCGGATTCTTCCACCCTCGGTAAATCCCTGATCGGCAATCGGAGTGTGAATGTCTTCATATGCATGGTTCTGATCGACGATCAGAACATCCTGGGCAATGAGAACATCGCGCTCGATATGTATCAGATTTTTGGCTCCGATCTGCGAGCGCCAGTGAATCACGCAGTTGTCATCAATAATGATGACCGGATCTCCCTCCTGTTCCGGCTGCAGGCTGATGCCCAAGCTGGAATCCTTCTCCATTCTTATATGGCTGCCCAGCTTGATTCGGTGTGCCTTCCTCCGGTCGATCTTGCACGTATGATGAATTGACACCTTCGAACCCATTGAGGCGAATGGGTAGGTTCTGCGCAACCATTCTGTATAGAGCCGTCTCAGCAGGCGTGGACCTAAGTTCAACGGATCCTGACTTCGAGCCCGTCGTGTAGTGCCAGTACTCATCGTGGTACTCCAGCTTTACAAGGATTGGACGTCAATATCGGTATCCACTTTCGCCCTCTAACTAATCTCTCCACTGCAGACAACAACGGCTGCCTGTCTCGCGGCTGCTCCCATCCAGATTCCGTTTGACGGGTCATATTGCCTGGTGAGCCGGGCCGGGTTGCCAACAATGACGGAAAAAGCGGGAAAGCTTCTTGTAACCAGGGCATTTGCGGCTATGACACTGTTCCGGCCGATGACCAGCTCTTCCTGGTTACAAACAATGGAAACACCATGTCCGATCCAGGATCCCTGTCCGATTCTGATCCTGCCTCCGGGCATGGGTCCCTGAGTTCTGATCGGGCGTGCGACATCTTCGTAGGCGTGGTTGTGGTCCTGAATCAAAACTGATGTTCCTATGATTACATCGTGTTCGATTTCGATAAGGTTTTTGGCCGAAATCACATTCTGGGCACCGATGAGACAGTTGTCTCCGATTTTGATGTTGAGTTCACCAGAGGCTTCAGGTAACACGTTGAGCCATGTGTCCTTACGAATAACCACCGAATTACCCAAATGGATGCGCGGGGCGATGCGCCGACTCAACAGACAGGTAGGATGAACGGATAGGTCGTGCCCCACTGCCGCAAATGGATACATGGCTTTTATCCAAAGACTGAACAGCTTTGTGGTTGCCCTGGGAATCAGACTCAGCGGATCTTCCATGGGCTGACGATGGGGATGCGAGGGAAGTAGAGAGCTGTTTCTTTTCATAAGGCAGACGGATCGTACTGATTGAGTATTCTTTTCGGGCAAAACAGGAGAAGGGGGCGACGATGCGCTGAGCGGACGACTATGATAATTCAGGCAATCTGGCAGCGGCAGGCTTTTGGAAAACAGCATGGATTGATTCGCCTCCTCCTGCGAGCGAAGCCATACCGAGGAGCAACTGCAGGATGGTCATGCGGACCAGCTTTCTTGTAGCTCTCCAGATGAGTCCCGGCCTTGCCTTGTACGCTACGGGAATCCGCAGGATGCCGATGGAAGCAAGCACATCGTCCCACAGGTACCGCATGCTCGTGCCTACAGCAGGGTTGCGTCGCGTTTTAAGCATGAGAGTATGTAGTCCGACCGACTGTGCCAATGCTGTAAGTGACTCGGGGCAATAATGGAAAAGGTGCCGGGGTAATTCGAGACCATGCCAATAAGTTCCGAACACCCTCGCCTCGGCAGAGTCAATGTTCGGTATCAGGACGTAAAAATTTCCCCCCGGCTTGAGCCACTCGGCGACCCTCGCCATGACTCGCCGAGGCTCATAGAGATGCTCCAGAACGTCGAAACATGTGATGACGTCAAAGGATTCCGGCGGGAACGTCGCCTCCAGAATGTCGCCCGTGAATACCTGCGCACCAGTTGTCGCTTCGGCCTTCTGTGCATTTTCGGCCGACATTTCGATGCCAAACAGTCTCCAGTTGCCATCGCGGAAACACTCCAGGAATGAACCTGAGCTACAGCCCAGATCCAGCAGCGTTCCGGCCTGCCGGAAGCTCGCCACAGTTTCTTTCCGGAACTTCCAGCGTGCCGGCGAACTCTCACCCGCAGCAGCAATCAGTTTGTGATACGCATCCGTATAGTGCAGGTGCATCTCGCCAGGTCGAGGCGGATCAACGAGCCAGACGAGAGAACAGTCGGAGCACCGTGCCAGGGTGTATGGTTTGCGTCTCCCGTGGAAACGGTCAGGAGCCTTAAGCCAAACCCGCGGCCCTGACGCCGCACAAAGTGGACAAGTCTGCGCTTCATGGCGAGCAACCATATCGGTAGACTTATCCTGCTCGAGTAATACCGCCTCCGGGACGATTGGCACACCCATTACTGTGACTCCAGCTCTCAGAAAGGCCTCGGTAAATCGGAATCTAGGTTCATTTAAAGGGTACTGCTTCCGGAATACTATTGGTCGCTAACCGTGGAGACAGCCCAGATACCGCAATGCTCTCACGATATGCATTGAGAAGGACTTTGCCGGCAGCCGTCCAGGTAAACCCCTTGGCGGCCTCCAACGATGCCTCGCGCAATTCTCGGAGTAGCCGCCGGTCGTCGTCCAGTAGAGTCATCTGTTCGCTGAGAGACTCGACATCGCCGACACTGTGAGTCATTCCCGTCTGCAAGTGCCGGCAAATCTCTGAGCAGGCTTCTGAGGCAAGGGGAACACATCCAGAACCCATCGCTTCCGCGATGACCAGGCCGAATCCCTCCTCGATGCTCGGCAGGACAAGGACATCACTATTCCGCATCAACTTCGGAACATCATTCCGGTGCCCGAGAACATTGACACTGGGATGGGCAAGCATAGATGCGAGTTTTTCGCGGTACGAAGGGAGAAATTCTCCCGCAATAAGAAACTTGCCATGTTTCGATGCCGGAGACTTAAGCCATGCCTCGAGAGCGTAGTGCACCCCCTTTCGCACGGCGCAGACACCAACGAACAGAACCGTCAGCCCTTTCCCCGCGCGCGAATCGTCAGCAGGGTAGTAGGTTTTCTCATCGTATCCATAGGTATGCCGCAGTAATTTATGCTGCGGGAATCCCCGGTCGAGAAAAGTCCTCACCACGAAATCAGCTGGACAAAGGAGGGCGGTAGCCAATTCATACTCTTTCTCTTCCCGGCGCAGCTTCTCCTCGTTATAGGCATGCTCGTGATCGGGCGGAAGCACGATTCCCAACCGATCGCATTCGGCCTGCACAATGTCCATCGCAAATCGCGTATGCGCATTCGGCCTTTCCAGAACGGTTGGAATACCGAGTCTCGCCGCGACCTTCAATGTCTCTATCGCTCCTAACGGCCAGGTATGGATGACATCGATCTCCCCTGCCAGTCTGTCGAGCCGGCTCGCCACAATCCGGTCATGCAAGGCCACTGCCCGCATGGTTCCGATAACCCGGAATGGCAGGCGCAGACTCCCCCAGGCAAGCGTCGGCGAAACCTTCGGTCCCGGGACTACCGGTCGTCCAATCGAAGCCGGAACAACCTGCAGGTTAGCTCCCGCGGTCGCGAGTCCATTCACCTGATGCCAGGCGGTGGAGCAGATTCGGTCCGCGCCCAGGCGTAGAGGGAAGCTGTATAACACACGGATACGGTCATGGCTGCTGATCAAGGGTCACCTCCGGACGATCCGGAATGGCTGGAGGACTGATTTGAGGAGTGGAACAGTCTTGCGTGGGCGCTCCGCTCCGCAGGCAAAGAGAGCCGAAATTCGATGATGATCCGAAAGGTCAACCCTGAAGGGCATCGACAGGCAATCGTTCAGCTTGGTCAGGTGAAGCATCTGTCAACGGAGCAGACTGCCTGGCAAGCCGAGCCGGATTGCCCACCAGCACCGAAAAAGGCGGACAGCTTTTAGTCACCAGAGCGTTTGCTGCAACAACACTGTTGCTTCCCAGAACCAATTCGCCCTGGTTGCAGACGATGGCCGCACCATGCCCGATCCAGCACCCGTTCTCGATGCGAATGGTGCCGCCTTGTGACAGCCCCTGATCTTTGATGGGACGCGTCAGATCGGCAAATTCATGGTTATGATCCATGATCAGCACTGAAGCCGAGATCACCACATCAGACTCGATATGGATATAGTTTTTCGCGGAAACCTGGACACGTCTCATCACGTTGCAGCCGTCGCCGATGACCAGCATCGGTTCGCCTTCTTCGCCATTCGGGCAGTAAACGCCAAAATGCACGTCTTTCCCTATGGAAATGAAATTTCCCAGCTTCACCCGATGGGCCGCATATCTCCGAAAATCCCAGGTGTAATGAAATGTGACCTTACGCCCTATCGACGCGAACGGATACGTGACGCGCACCCAAACGCTATAGAGCCAAATGGGAAATCGCGCTAAAAGCCTGAGTGGGTCTTCGCGCCACACTACGCTACGAAAGATCTGCACCATCTATACTCACCTTGTGCCGCCGACCAGCACCTCGACCGCTGCGGATTGAACTTTCGGAGTGAGAGAAGAGTTTTGTGCAGCAACTGCCTTCGGCCTGGCGATTCGTCTGGCTTCCGAAATGGCCACGGAGATCATTGCCAGAAAAGCAAATAATTCCATCTGCATCTGTGCCATAAAACTGCATCCGAAGTAGGCCACTAGCATCGCGAACATCGTCGACCCCAAGCACCACAGCAGCCATTCCTCTCTCTTGTTACCCTCGACGAGCCTTCGAGCTTTTCCGATGCCGGCGAAACTGCGCGACAGGATTGCGATAAAGAGAGCCAGAGTTGCCAAACCACCCGTAAGCGCACAGGCGACATACTGGTCAGACAGATCCCACATGTCCCAACCCCATGTGTCATATACTCTAGTCCCGAGAAGCCACCAGTCCCAGAGGTGCCGGATACAGTTGTCCACCAGGTAATAGCGATGGTAGCTCGACGAAGACCCTGTCAGATCGACTCTTGCAATCAGCGCCCATACGGGAGCCTTCATCACCAGATGAAGTGCGGTCAAGACTGACACCAAGGCCCATCGTACGTTACGCATGCGCTGACGCAGGCACCAAAATCCAAAACCAAGAAGTCCGCTGGCGTAGGCCAACAGCGCGGTACTAGCATGGCATGTGAGCACCATCGTCGTGGCGCCGATAATCCCCAGAACGCCTATCCCCCTGGACGATCGGTCTCTTGTCCAGAGCCATATAAAGAGCGGAATCAGAATTCCTGCGAAGACGCCCGCATCAATATACGATCCGAATGCCCCCTGTGACCGGATTTGCCCGTTGCGGATCTGCGGCACCAGCGAAATCCCGCCTAGCAGCCCAAAGAGGTTGCGAACGGTAAATTGTTCGTAGAGCATAAACATGCCCAGAATTAGACACAGAACGGCGAAGACTTTGATCACCCGCTTCACATCTCCCCCGTCCTGAATCATAAACCGCAATGCTAGAAACCCGCCGACTCGATCCAACAGGTCGCCGAGGGCTTCTATCGTCGCTTGGGCCTGCATCCACTGAACAGAAAACACCGCGAAAGCGACTAGAGTCCACAAAACCGTATATCGGTCAATATGGTTGAAACCGCCGCTGAACTTCTCCGCCTTCCGTCCTGAAAGCCGCCGAACAAGCCCTGCGATGATCAGGATCCGCAACACCGTAAAGTGGATCCCCGCCAAGACGACCACCTGCCCCAAAGGGATCATGAAGGTGCCGAGCAATAGCGGCACACACGTGTATTTCCGGGGGAGAAATAGAATGAGCGCAATCGCAAGCAGCATCGCTATTGCCACTAACGGATGGAGTGCGGTTGCGCTCGTTCCTCCACCGAATCTAAGATCTTTGGGTTCCATTGGCTGTGCGGGATGGCTGAAAAGCGAATCGTCTTACGTTTGCACGTTCTGACCGCTCCCTGATTCAGAGGCCTGTTTACTTGTACGCTCGACCGGTGACGCGTAAAGTAACTTCGATGCACGCTCGCTTAAACGTGTTCCTTCTTCTTCTGAACGTGAGAGCCTTTCCGCGCGAATCATCTTGCGTTTTGATTTGTTCGCCAGATTTAATTACACTCCAGTTCTTCAACGCAAAAGACGTTCCTGCACGATCCTAGCAAGTCTCAAGAGTTCTTGATTCTTGCTCAAGTAGTTATCTCTGATCTCGGAAAGCCTTCGCCGGACAAAAGCGCGAACATGTCGCCGATAGCCGAGGCTCCTGTTGGAAGGGAAAACATCTCGATGAACAAGCGAAAATGTTCGGGAGTCATACGGTGCTATCTCTGCAGCCACCTGACCTCGACGTTGGCTAGTTTCACATTCCGCGCGCAGTGTTTCATTCTCTCGTATCCATTCAACCGAGTCTCTCTCAAAAGAATCTGGCCATTCGATGAGATATTTTTTGGGAGAGTTTGAATCGTTGGAAACATGGACCGATTCAGCATAGGGGCGCACATGTAACGTACCATCGCATTCGTTTCGAGTCAGAAATGACCCACTGATGATTGTAGTCAGATTGGCCCAGCGCACATCGGGAACCACTAAGTTGATATTGGCTACCGTTTCAATCAGTGATTTCGGGTCTTGAAAGATCCCATGGTGCTCCACAATCAGAACCGGCCGTCCAAAAAACACATTAAACGCAATATCCTCCTTCTTGATTTTTTTGCTAGGTCGGCGAAGGAACAAGGGGAATCCGCCATATCGGAGCACTGCAGGTTGAGAGAGATCACGGATCGTGAGCCGATCCGCTTCGCCCACTGGGTAAGGGACTGTATTCACTGCCGCGCTGAAGTTTCTGGAGCGAAGGACCTGCATGGCCTCTGTCGAAAAATTCCCTTGCGGGAACACCATCACCTTACCACACTGGAGACCTGTTATTTCCTCATGTACGTTCATGCGATGTTCCGCGTTCCGGACCAGAGCGCTCAATACAGTAGGTTCACGCAACGCAAACTCGGACTCTGTATGGTCATTGCCATGGAAGCAGATGGATAGCCGTGAGGCATTCTCTAAAAACAATCGTGTGATTCGACGGGAGCTCCTCCGAAAATTGTGGGGAATGAATGCGATTGCGGCGTGGAAATTGTGCTCGTTTGCCATGAGGAGCAGAGACTGGAAATTCAGGAATCCATAATTGTTGCGCAGAAGTGGATCATCTATCACAATCGCCGCATGTCCTCGGGACGGGCGCCAGCAACCATTTCCAGCAACATGTCGAAGCGCCATGGCATGTGGCACAAACCGCGAAAAGAAATCCGCCAGCGGCACCGTACCTATCTCTGTGTTCAGATCGGCGACATCTTCACTGGCCAAAAACAACACTTCAGTCCCATTCACATTCAGAACTGCCATAAAGGGCAGAGCGCCGATCGAGATGAGTGTTCGTGCAGCCGAATTGTTTGTTCCGTTGGAAAGAACACGGTCATTAAACGGATTCGTCGGCCCGAACGAAAGACCGGCAAATGGACCGCACATTTGCTCTGACTCGCGTGCAATTTCATAGCTATTAATCCCGCCGTCAATTGCACGAACAGATTTGAACCCACCCATCGAGAGCGACGCGACTGCACGGGAGTCGAACTCGTCGTCGACGCCTAAGCCATGAACGAACAGATGCCGGAAACGATGGAGTAGCAATGAGACAAGGTCGTCTGGAATTGTTTCTGACCTCACCCAGTGCTTAATCACAGTCGGGTTGATGACGATGGAGGAGGCTTCCTTTGGAGTCGCACTCGCCAGATAATCCGCATATCTGTTCACGCCAGCGGGCAGCGGCAGAGCTTCGCAACGCACGCCGAGGAATTCGGCTAGTTGAAGCAGGCGGGCATCCGCTCCGCGCAACTCACCGACATACGGCACAATCAATCTCGAGAAGACTTGTCCCTTCACGATCGAAGTCCAGTACTCTTTTCTGATGTGTTCGCGACAGACATTCTCTGTGAGGCCAGCGGTTTCAAGCGGCGCGAGAATTCTTTTAGCGTAACATCGGGGCCAAGCGGAACCCCACATCGAGCCACCGCCACGGCAGGATTTCCCTGAACAACGGTCATAGGATCGACGGATCGGGTCACCACGCTTCCAGCGGTCACTACCGCTCCTCGTCCAATCACCACATTGGGAAGGATGATGGCCCCAGGACCTACAAAGGCATCTTTTTCAATCTTAACGCCTTGAGACTCGCGGAAATGAGCGATGATTGTCACGCGCATTCCAATTGAACTTCTGTCCTCGAGCGTGATGAGATAAGGGCGAGACGTATCGAGAATGGCATCATATCCAATCCACACGTCCCTTCCAATTTGCACACCGCGGGCTCGGTGCAATGCTACTCGATATGTTCTCGCCCCGGGCATGAACCTTGCTAGGTGTTGCAGTACCCGGTTCAGCGTACCCCTGATGACGCTTTCCCTCATCGTTCCATCCAGAGTTAACCCCGCGTTGTTTTGATGCACACAGTTCGAGCAGTCTAGCTGCTCCAGAAGCGGATACGTCACTGCACCGCCGGTCCGATTGGCGCTCAAAAGACATCGATATACATGGAATCAAGCTTATTCGCGAATGGTTCGCCGTTCCAAACCGTCAAGTACGCATGAAGCACTTGGCGTGACGGCCTGAAACGCGCGGAGTGGAATGGAGAGAGATCCGCGTACCCTAGAACCGGTGTCACAGCAACCTGTGCACCTGCAAATGCAGCTCGGTTGAGGAAAGCCTCTAATAGCTCATCTCGCTCATTTGCTTTCAGATCACCCCAGAGTACATCTTCGACCATCAGGCATTTCGTCCGCCTCGTGTTGGCCACGGACATGATGTATCCCGTCAGCATCCCCCGGCGTTGACCGCACTCAAATTCCGCTACGATCGAGCCGAATCGGCGCCGGCACTGCCAATCCGCTTCACCCGCGCTCCATAGTCGTGAAAGAGATGTCTGACCGTCAAGTGATGAGGCGAGCTCAATCAAATGCTGAACAATATCCGGTCCCGGTTTGTCCGCTGCACCTTCCGGTTTCTTCGGCTGAAGCATGCGGGACCAATACTGAACCACATACCCGTGCGAGATGGGAAGCTTGAGCATTCGAGAGCAGCCCGAGATCATCCCGTTCATGGCCTCGCCCTCAATACAGTAATTCAACATACCATCGAGTCCTGCAACCCGAGCCCGCCTAACCAACTCTTGCCAGACAATGATCCCGTAGCCCCGTTTTTTATACTCTTTCGCAGCTGTAAGAAAGGCAATTATTCCGAGGTTTAAATCCCGCCCCGCGAGTCGAACGCGCCGAGGGAGGACGGCACCAAACGCCAGCGGTTCATTGTTTTTGTAAATTGTGGCGGTTAATGAAAAGCTGGCACCCGGATAGGCAAAGCAGGAACCGAGAAAATCTGGCTCATATAGCAGTGGCTGGTAAGAACTCTCTGCCCACGAACGCTCCATCATTTGGGAGATCGTTTCAAAGTCACCACGAAAATCTTCAATTTCAAGCATCCAAAGGCCCTTAGACTGTGATTTGTCGAGCGATCGACCTCTCCAGACATCAACTCATGCCATTGGCCTGCGCTGCAACGAACTTGCAAAGTGGTCCCACGATCGTCATCTCTTCAGGGTCGAGCATCTCAAAATCGATCTCACGATCCGCAAACGTCTCCAGCGCAGCGACAAGGTCCAGAAAGCCAATTGAATCGACCATGCCGGAAAGCAAGAGATCACAATCCTCCGGCAGTTGCTCGACTGAGACGCGTCCGTCACTCCGGAGCTTCCCGGTCACATAGTCCGTGAGAAACACTTGAACGTCGTTAGGCGTAACTTTGCTCATAATCCCCTCTCCAGCAATTCCACCATCGCCTTGCGATCAAACTTGTTGTTTACGTTACGCGGCAGCCGTTTGCTGCAGTGGAACCTCTTCGGCACCATATATTCTGGCAGGGCTGCACGAATCGCCTCGCGTAGGGCATCGTGGTGCTCGACATCTCCTTCAATAAACACTTCGATTCCGTTTGCGCCACTCGATGTTATCGGCCAACCAACTGCAATAACACCGTCCAACCCCGTAATTCTTCGAACCACGGCTTCAATTTCACCTAATTCCACACGGTGTCCCAGCACCTTGATCTGAAAGTCGATCCTACCGAGGTGCGTTAGCGGGCGGTTTCCTATGGGGCGACGAACCCTATCTCCCGTGCGATAAAAAACATCAGGTCTTCCGGGTGGGATCACAAACACAGCGTCTGTCTTGTCTCGGTCCTTCCAATAGCCGACGAACATCTGTGATCCATTCATGAGAAGTTCCCCCTCTTCTCCCGGCTCCACCTCATTTAGATTTTGATCTGTCACCAAAACATTCATGCCTGGATGCGGGTACCCGATCGGCACGATGTCGTGCTCCGCTTCACCTAGGGTTTGCACCGGGTCCCATCGATACAATGTACAAGAGATAGTCAGTTCAGTTGGCCCATAAAGGTTCTCCAAAACGCTGTTGGGCGCAGCTTCGAGCCACGAGATGGCCGAGGAAACGGGAAGCGGTTCACCGCAAAACAGACTCAGTCGTAGCGATTCGTATTGACGGGGCTTCAACATTCCTAGCCGCTTCATAAAAGCAACTGTAGAAGGCACCGAGAACCAAACTGTAAGATTCATGTCACGCACGAACTTACCCGGATTGATAAGTGCCTTTTGTGACGGACAGCAGATGTATGCTCCGCGCTCCCATGCCATGAACATGTCAAAGGCTGAAAGATCGAACGTCAAATCGAACATCTGCGATAGGCGATCTTGGTCAGTAATGTTGTACCGATTCACCATGTAGTCGATGTATGATGTAACGTTTTTGTGGCTGACCATAACTCCCTTCGGAACCCCTGTACTGCCCGAAGTGAAGAGCAGGTATGCAGTACCGTCAGGAACTGCGATCGGTTCCTTCCAAGCCCCCGAAGGAGAGAGTTCCTCCAAGCCAAAAAATAAATGGGCAGGCCAGTTCTCTCGAAACTTGTGCGCCGTTGTTATGTCGGGCATTATAACAAGCAACTCTTGCTTGGATCGCTCCAGCAATCTGCTTAGCTGAGGAAGTGATCCGGTGTCCACAATGATCGACCTGGCTTCCGATCGCTCGAACATGACCTCGGTCCGCTCAATCGGAAATGTTCGATTCAACGGCACGTAACCATTGCCTGACAAGAGCGCGCCAAGAACACCTGAAAACGCTGCCGTGCTGCGGTATCCAAACACCGCCGTAAGTGGTACCTTCGAGAATTCAGGGTGAGCTTGAATCGTCGCAGCGATGCGGGTACTTTGCATATGGAGTGCACGGTAAGAGAGAGTACAGCCCTCCGCGAATACTGCGGGGTGATCAGGGAAAGATTCCGCCGATCGGAGAAATCCCTCCCATAAGGCCTTTCCTATCGCCATTCTAGACTCCGGAAGAATGCGTTCT
>Ga0210388_10002337_pt1 | contig 14741 bp, 10 predicted proteins | sample IncBWC19OmetaG_FD_155485 | JGI IMG/M metagenome (GOLD analysis project Ga0210388, IMG submission 155485) | Forest soil microbial communities from Barre Woods Harvard Forest LTER site, Petersham, Massachusetts, United States - Inc-BW-C-19-O ...
ACGAAGATTTGCAAGTCCGAACGCACGACTGGCAAGAACCAGCGTGAAGAAAACGAGGATATTTATGAAGCTAGCAATTACGAGGTTCGTTATTGTCGCCGCGATCGCGGTTTTGATGGTGGCTGTCGGAAGTACAGCCGCTTGGGCCCAGACGCCACCCTGCCCCGGCTCTCCCAACTACAGTCCAGATTTTACCGGCGCCACTTTCACAGTCGTCGGGGGGGGGCCAGGTTGCCTGACGGCGAACAACAATGGCGACGCCGGCTACCCGGGTCTGTACCCGGTGGTCAATCCTCCAGCGCCTCCGCCGGTAGTAGCGACAGTACTACGGCTTACGCCAAATTCGGTCTACACGGCGGGGTCTGTCTGGTACAACGCCCCGCAACAGGTTTCCGCTGCCTTTTCCACTACCTTCACGTTTGAGCTTAGTGGATCGAACACGCCCGTGTCCGCCGACGGTATTGCTTTCGTGATTCAAGGTTCCGGAACCTTTGCCTTGGGTCCTGACGGCTGCGGGATGGGGTTTGGCACGGGTAGCTGCTCAGCGGGCCCCCCTGCTGGCATCTCGAACAGTCTGGCGGTGGCTTTCAAAACCTACGATGACGGCGATGATTTCAACAACGGCAACACCGTCCTGATCAACAGTCAAGGGACTAACCCGAACTGCATAGGCGACTCATGTACGATTGCATACAACAACAACCTGCCGAATGCTCCCAACTCGGAGACTCCCATCAACCTCGCGGACGGGTACGCTCATACCGCCACGATTTCCTATACGCTTACGCAACCACTTGCAACGGGGAGTTGCCTGTCGAACCCATGCCTTGATGTTGTCCTGGATGGCAACGACCTTTTCAATGGAGGAGTGCCCGTCAATCTGAGCACCTTGCTGTCTCTGGCCAACGGCGGTGCTTACGTCGGCTTTACCGGGGGAACGGGCGGCGACGACCTCAATCAAGACATCCTTAGCTGGACGTTCACGCCGCAGCAAGTTCAAGGTGCGCCAATCAATCCCTCAAATCCTAGCAGCTTGAATCAGAGTGCTTCGATCATCGTCGCGGGGAATACGGTGACGGCTAGTTTCAACTTTAGCAACGTCACCCCGACCGAACTCGTGATTCAGAATGGCACGATTCCCTACTTCGGCTTTAGTGGTCTGACGCAGCCGCAGTACGCGGCGTTGGTCGCCGGTACGGCGCTCGGCGGAACTACTTGCCTGCTTGCTCAAGGACTCTTTGATTCGAGCAATGACCCTCTGTGCGAGGTCAATACCTTCACCGCCACGACAACGGCGAATCCGACCCAAAGCGGTGCCAACCTCCCTCAGAGCAACACTTCCCAATTCATAAGAGACATTGTGTTCACTCAGATATTCAACCTCAACCCAGACCAGGGAACCCCGGTCAACGGTGCTGGTCTGCTTGTAATACCGCCCGGTACGGCTCCCGGAGTCGCAGAGTTCAATGACTCCGTCACCTGCCCTTACCCAATGGGCGATCCGCTGTTCGGTCAGATTTGTCCGCGCAGCATCATGACTTCGGTCATCGATGGACCGACGAAGCCCAGCGGAACTCCCAAACCCGCTGGATCTTCTCAGGTGTTCTTCTGTTGCGAACCGGAGTGGACCACGACGCCCACAATTAGTCTGTGGACGAACGCGCCTTCTTCGATTCCGGTGTCATTCCTAAGCAACCCACCAACGCCAAACCCGCCCGCCTTCGAACCGGCGCAGGGTCTGGGCGTCAGCTTCGGGGCTGTGGCTAAAGGCGTAGTGCTGGATCCTGTTCTGTCATTCCCGACGGAGCAGACCGCGGTCACTTCTGCTTCATGTCCTGGTACGTGGGGGTCGCAGCTACCAGTGTCTTACAACGTCTCCGGCAGCCTCACCCAGTACGATAACGCCGGAACGGGTGCCAGCTTTACCGAAGGTGCATACAGCCTTCTCTACGCCCCGCTCGACTGCGATGAATTCCTCGGGCTCGCGTACCCTCCGTCGATTGACCTTACGGGGGCCGGCTCGAGCCCGAACTTGGCAAGTTGGAACACCACAGCTTTCAACGTGGACTTGACCAAGCCAACCGTCGGCCCGATCACGCTAAGCCCGGCGACACCGGGCAGCTACTATGCTATCGGCGCTGCCGTAAAAGCCTCGATGACTTGCTCCGATCCTCTCAGCAACGGTGTGGCGTCAGGCATCGCATCGTGCGGCGGGACCTCAGTAACGCCCTCGAATGGGACTGGGCCTGGGTCGTTCACGACCAGCGCCTCGATTCCGACCGGGACGACTGGCCCGCAAACATTCACTTTTGCAGGCGCAACCGACGTGGCCGGAAACTCCTCTGGCGCTCCGACGCCCGTGCAATACACGGTTGTCGGCAATGCCGATCTTGCGATCGGGATGCTCGGAGGCTTACTTGCCAAGACCGGGCAGACTGTAACCTACGACATTGGAGTGGCGGATGCAGGACCGAGCGCGGCTGAAGAGGTAACAGTGGTCGACACTGTCCCGTCATACGCGACTCCAGTGAGTGCAACGTATGCGACGGGTTCGTGCACCATCGGCAATGGAACGCCTAGTTGCTCGGTGACGCCGAAAGCCTCCTGCGCAATCAGCGGGAACACGATCACGTGCAACGTCGGCGCCCTCAACGCCTGGACCAAGGGGAATCCGACCGGGGTAGGCATCCAGGTTACGGTCAAGGTAAATGTGATAGTTAAGGCCGATACTGTAATGATGAACTCGGTCTCGGTGAGCGGCGTGGCCAACGCCGATCCTAACTCGAAGAACAACACTGCGGTCTGGCCAACGCTAATCACTAACTAGAAGGCGTTAGGGTTCCGCTACAGATGCCGGGCCGAAAAGGCCCGGCTTTTTTTGTCAATGGGGATGGAGGCGCGCTGCACCGCGCAATCGGGGCGTCACTTTTGGGCAGGTGCGAATTGCGAAGCTTGCATATACAAGGCGTTCAGATCGGCGCGGTCCAGCAGCTTTTCAGCGCCGGGATCTTTGCGCATATCATCGATGAGGCTAACGGCTTGCCGATATTGTGTGGATGCGTCGGCGGTATTGCCGCTCAGGCGGAGCGCGTTGCCCAGCAGATAATGAACCCGGGCACTTTGATATCGCGAACCCAGCTTCTCGCTGGCGCTCAAATCAGTCTGCAGCTCTTGCTGAGCGTGGGTGTAGTCTTTGCTGCTGATCATGGCTTCCGCCAGGTCCAGCGAACTCTGAAGCGAGAGATACCTCAAGCCACGGCTGTCGGCCTGCTGAGCCAAGTTGCGAAAATCGTGAACGGCAGACTGCCCGTGCCCTTGACCCAGCGCAGCTTCGGATAGATGCAATTTCGAAACCAGAACCTCGTCCGGATCCGTGCCGTGAGAGGCAGCACGCAAAGCCTGGTCATAGAAACCCTTGGCCGCTTTCCAGTCCCCGCGATAACGCTCAACGTCTCCCTCCGTGTTGAGGATTTCCGCCTGAGCGATGTCGTTCTTCAGCGTGGTTGCCATCTTTTGAGCTTCTAGCAGCAGGGGTCCGGACTCGGCCCCGCGCCCAGCCTGGGCTAGAGCTTCCGCAAGGTCGTTAAGCAAGTCAACCATGTAGCTGCTATGGTCACCAACCGACTCATAGCCTTTCACGGCATCCTGCAGGCCGCTTACTGCGGCTCCCAAGCGACCCTGATACTCGAACACCATTCCGACGTCGTGTGATTCTTCAGCTACGCCTCGAGTATTTCCATCTTTGCGCCGGAGGTCCAGGGAGCGCATGAAGGCTGGCAGCGCCTCGTCGTACCGCCCAGTATTGGTATAAACCTGGCCAATACTCGCCAGGGTTTCGGCGATCCCGTCCGACGACTTTAGTTTTTCACGCAATTGCAGCGCCTGCTGAAGATAAATTAAGGCGTTGTCGTTGTCGCCCTTGCCTAAATAGACGTTCCCAATGTTGTTCAGGCACAAAGCCTGAATACTTTCGCCGCCGGCCTCCCGATGAATCTGCAGCGCCTCCTTGAAGTTCTGCAGCGCCTTGTCGTAATCGCCCTTTGACTGGTAAACCGCGCCGATGAAGATCAGCGTATCGCCTACTTCCCTCTTCATGCCGATCTCGCGTTGAAGCTGAAGAGCTTGGTTGTAGCCGGCGAGAGCGGCATCGGGCTTCCCTTGCGAATCCTCGACGCTGGCTATTTCCAAAAGGTTGGTGGCCAACCCGCGCTTGAGACCGAGCCGGCGGTTGATGGCCATCGCATCCTGAAAATTACGCATGGCGTCGTCAGGCTTATTCATTGAGCTATACGACAGGCCAATGGCGTGCAGGATCAGCGCTTTCATTTCCTGGTTATCCATCTCGACTGTGAGCGAAAGGCCCTTGTTCAAAGGTTCGAGAGCAGCTTGTGGCTTACCGTCGGTGATTTCGACAATCCCCATCTGGCGCAAGGCTTTGATGTTCTTTGGGTCCGACTTCAGAAGGTTTGTGAGTTGGGCACGAGCCTTGTCGTATTCGCCGGCTTCCGTGTAAAGCGCGCTCAGAGCAAACTCCACGTCGGCATTATTGGGCATGCTCCTGGCCAGGTCCTCGTAGGCTTCGATCGCCTTCTTGTTGTCCTTCGTAACCCGCGCATGGGTCGCCTGAATAAGGTATTTTTCGGCAATGGGCAACGGTTGGCTAAGGTCGACTGCCTTGCGGGAAGCCTGCTCAGCATCGCCGTCGTACCCGAGCGCGGAGTCCGCGTCGGCGAGGCGGGAGTAAGCCAGGGCAAATTCTGCATCCTCTTTGATGGCAGACTGGAAAGCTTTAATAGCGTCCAGGTTCCGGCCGTCTCGCAGCAGCTGAACCCCCTGGTTGTAATCTCGCAGCGCTGGCGCCGAGCGAGAACTTGGCTGGAAAGAACTGGCCTTGAGTTCCTTGATTACGTCGGTCGAAAACGCCAGATTGTTCCGGATCGACGCGGCCAAACGGTCCACTGCGCCGGGGATATCCTTTTCATCGACCGCGTCGATTTTGATGGGGACGCTGCGATCATGCTTGAGATCCTGCAAGGTAGCGTCGATGCGTATCTGTCCGCCAAATCTCGCATACTGTCCAAAGACCATGGTATCGGCGTTGCTGAATTCTGCAATGCGCCCAACCATTGTCGGATCAATGGAAGTTCCAGGGCTGATACGCAAATCGGAAAGGACCTGATGGAGGCGGTCCGGCGCAATAGTGTGCAAATGCGCGGACTGGCCCACGTCGGTGCTCAACATCTCGGCGAGACTCGGCCCCAGCCAATCGACGCTGGGATCGCCGGAGGCATTGCGGAAAGGTAGAATGGCCAGCGAAACCGCCGGCCCGGTCGCAGTCGCCGGCGCCTTCTTGCCCGGAGCAAACAATTCCGCGCGCAGCAGGAAGCCGATGATCGCCAGTGCCAAGACCGCCACCGTGCCGCCGATCCAGTGCCAAGGGATGGTCTGTCCCCAGGGCTTTTCGCTGGTGGGGAAACGTAATGTTGCCGCCGCGCTCTTGCCCTGCCAGACTTCCAGATCCTGCAAGAACTCATTGGCAGTCTGGTAGCGCATGGCAGGATCGCGCTCCAGGCACTTGGCGACGATGTTGCTGAGTGCGCGTGGAATCGTCTGGTCGTGATCGGAGACCGGAGTGGCCTGCTCCTGGTTGCGCTTAATCAGGCTGGCTACGGCACTCTCGGCCTTGAACGGCATTTTGCCTGTTAAGAGCTCGTACAGGATCAATCCCATGCTGTACAGGTCGGAGCGTTGATCCAGATCCTTGCCCAGCGCCTGCTCCGGTGACATATATTCCATGGTGCCGACCAGCGCTCCGGTCTGGGTCATGCCGTCGCCTTCGACCATGCGTGCCAGGCCAAAATCCATCACCAGAATCCGGCCAGTTTGATCGCGCATGATGTTCTGCGGCTTCAGGTCGCGGTGGATGATGCCAAGGGTGTGCGCGGCTTCCAGAGCGCGGCAGACCTGCTGCATCAGCGCGACCGCCTCTTCTGGCGGGAACTTTTTCTTTTCCTGAATCAGCGAGCGCAGGTCCTGGCCCTCAACGAATTCCATGGTGATGAACTTCACACCATCGGCATCGCCCAGATCGTAGATTCGGATGACGTTTCTGTGAGTTACCTCGCGCGAGAGCAGAAGCTCCTGCTTGAACCGCGCCAGGATCGAAGGATTGGCAGCGAGTTCCGGACGGATCAGCTTTAAGGCCACGAAACGGTCGAGTTCGCGGTCCCGGGCTTTGTAGACGGCACCCATTCCACCCTCGCCCAGCATCTGGAGGATCTCGTAGCGGCCGCCAAGAATATCGCCGCTTTGCAGCATGGGAGCAGCAACCTGGAACCGGGCGCTTCTGGGGCCGGAAGACGGAGGGGGTGAAACGCGAACGGAGCCGACATCCACGAGAGTAGCGTCGACATCCACCATGGTGGCATCGGAGTCAACGAACGTCGCCTCGGGATCGGAAGTGGCTTGGGGGAAGTCGACTAAAGTAGCGTCGGGATCAACCGGAAAGTGCGAACCGGAGCTGTCGCCCTTTGCAGGAACGCTTACACCGGGCTGGTTTGTGGAGTTCGGTCGATCCGGAGGATCAGACCGCAGATTCCGGTTCTGCATGAGTTGCCCCGCCCTGAGGCCAGAATCAGGTGCCCCAATACTCGCACAAGAAACTGAACCGAAGTATATACCGGCAGAAGCCCTGGTGTCCCTAAAAACCGGGGGGTTTAGCCACAATTTTGTTTGCGTTCGTGGTGCCGGGAGGCCCTGATTTTACTAGGGTTTTCGAGTGGTAGATCCAGTCGCGATCGAACCGGCGGCAGCGTCGTAGCGAGCGAGAGAGACGGCCTGAAAAGCTTTGCCCGCAGGTTTACAAACTTGAAATCTGCAACATGAGCCGGGCTTTCTGATATCCGTGCCCTGCCGCTTCGTTTAACCACTTCCTGGCTTCATCAAGATTGGTCGGGGTACCATCTCCCGAGACATAGCGAAGAGCGAGGTTGTACTGAGCAGCCGAATTACCCTCCTCCGCGGCAACGGCAACCCAGTGGGCTGCTTGGGTGCAACTTTGCGGGACGTGGTGCCCAATCTCATAGGCCATCGCCAAGGTCAGAGCCGCGACGTCGTCTCCGTACCGCGCTTGGCGGCTCACTGTTTGCAGCTCAAACCGGCTCAAGCCTTGCACCAGTGACGTGGCTGCATCGTCCGTTACTCGCAGGTGGCTTGGTTCAACCCCGGTTCCTGCAGGCGGCTCGAGTGCAGGTGGTTTAAACATAGGAAAGGCTGCAGGGTCGTCCCCGCTCCCCGAAGCTACAGCGGATTGGGCCCGCGTAACATAATCAGGCGCTGGCGAGTCGGCAGCATTCACCGCGGTGAGGGAAGGTCCATGAATTCCCAGCAGCGAAAATACGAACGCGAGCATGATCGCCAGCACAACCATGGGCCCGGCGTACGCTGTCGAAACTCTTGACACGCGTTTCAAAGCGGATGCGGTCCGCCTGGCTAGCGCGTGTTCCCCGTCTTCATAGTTTCCTCTGACCGGCACGAGACGGAGAGTTACTCGATATTTATCTCTGGACCGCACCAGATGGAAAGTGACTCGCCGATTGATGTGGGCGAGGGCAATCCTCCCTCGTGCAGGCTTTTCGAAGACATCCGGCGCGCGAAACAGGACTGGATCACCGATCGTTGAGCAATAGCGGTCCGCCGCCAGAGCCAGCGCTCCGGCAACTTCAGCTTGCTGCGAAACTGGCGCGACCGTCAACCGACCAACAGGGACACTAGGATTCAGAATCTGGTAAATCTTTGGCGTGTGCGCCTCGGCAACCACTCTCGCTGGTTCGAAAACATTGGCCGGCGAAGGCAACGCAAGAGCGGTCTTCCGTTCGTCTTCGTCGGAGGGAACCGCAAGGACAATCGCTTCAACGGGTGATTCAATCGGGGGTGATTCAATCAGGGGTGAATCAATCAGGTGCGAGTGAATCATCCGCGATTCACTCAATTCACGATCGCGCTCACACTGGAGAACCCAGGCTGCTTCCAACAGCTTTTGAAAGGAGGAAACATCGAAGGTAAATTGCTGATTCATGCCACCACTCTTCACATCCGGCCTAGCCCATCTGGGTCATATTGTATCCGCCCGCTTGGCAACTGTCGAGAACAAGCGTTGGACGGGTGTTTCCGGGCGGTTAGCATTCTGATGCCGGGGAGGTTGAAAGAGTTGGTGGAGCTAGTCGGGATCGAACCGACGGCCTCGTCGTTGCGAACGACGCGCTCTCCCAGCTGAGCTATAGCCCCACGTGCCGGATGGACTTCTGGTTTCCGGACTCATTTTAGCAGCGTTCTCACCTCTGTACCAAAGGGCGGCAGCAATTCCGGGCCGCTTGGAATCGTGACAGTTACTGGGGTTGGGGAAAACTGAACAAAGCATCTTGACGAACTCCCCCTCTCGGCGTCTAACCTAGGTCAACGGCTCACGTGAGCTGGCGTTTACGAAGATGTTTGCGCAACTGAATCACGCAGGGTCGAAAATTCAACGCGGAATCCTGATGGGTTCACTTGCATTTCACGGCCTGCTGTTTGCCTGGCTGCTGCATAGTCCGGAGCCGCAATTACTGACTGCATCTTCCGTGGCTGTGGGGCACAACGGTAAGGTGCTCACGCAGATCTATTTTCCCACCCAGTCCCCGGACGACAGCGCCACCAGTTCACCAGCCCGCGCAACTGAGATCTATCGCCATCAGCGCCTTGGTCACCAGAAACTGGCATGGACGCCAACCTCCACGCAGCCTAAGCTTCCTCTGCCTGCCCCGCTCATTCCATCCGAAGCTGAAGACAATTCGAAGACAGCGACACTTTCGAAACTGGGCCAAGGAGCGCCCGCGGGACTTCCCTACGGAAGTGTCCCCGGTGGTCCGGTATATGGTGATGAGATTCGTCCGGCTTTGCCCATCACGACTTCCGATCCCGTGGTCTACCCGTGGCAACGGCCAGACTCCGAGGGCAAAGAGGTCATCGAAATTACGATCGACGAAAGAGGGGAGATCGTGCGCAAGAAGGTGCTGCAGAGCCTCGGCCCGGAGATCGACGAAAGGTGCCTGGCGGCGCTCGACAATTGGCATTTTCAGCCAGCGACGCACAACGGAGTTCCTATTCCCTCGAAGCAGGACGCTATCTTCCCCTTCAAAGCTCGCGGTTAATTTGGCACCCCGAGCGAGCACTCTTTGGCTAGGCGCGAGCTCTCGCCAACTCGCAGCCGCTATAATCAATTTGTGACAGCCAAAACAATTCAACCAGTGGCCTCCGCGGATTTTCCCACGCGCTGGGGCGCATTCCGCATCTATGGATTTCGCGGAGAATCCCGCGCAGACCACCCGGTTGAAGAAGCGGTCGCCTTAGTAATGGGCGACGTTTACTCGGTTCCTCCACTGGTGCGGATTCATTCGCAGTGCCTGACCGGCGACGTTTTTCACTCCCTGCGGTGCGACTGCCGGCAGCAGCTCGAGATGGCGCTGTCGATGATTCGCGACGAGGGCGCAGGTATCCTAATCTATGAACAGCAAGAGGGACGCGGCATCGGCCTGATGGCCAAGCTGCAGGCCTATGAGTTGCAGGATTCCGGTCTCGATACAGTCGAGGCCAACGAGCGCCTCGGCTTCAAGGCCGATCAACGCGACTTTGCCCTGCCCGGACAGATTCTGAAAGCGCTCGGCGTGAGCAAAGTGCGCCTGATCTCGAATAATCCGGAGAAGGTTGAGGCTCTCGAACGTGCCGGCGTCAAAGTCGTGGAACGCGTGCCCTGCGAAGTCGAGCCCAGCGCGCACGCCGAAGAGTACCTGAAAACCAAGAAGGAAAAGCTCGGACACTTATTCAGCTCGTGATAAGAGTCGCCTCAAAGCGCTGCGATTCTTTGCCGGCAAATCGCCCACCGCAGCCCGAGCCAGAGCCACGTAGATTTCCCGAAGTTCCGGGACTTCAAGTAACACTTTAAGATGTTTTCCGACCGTCGCCGCATCTCCGCGAGCGATAGGGCCACTGAATGACGCCGCCGCGCCCAGCCTCGCGTAGTTAGACAAAGTTTGCCCCAGAATCGGCAGCATCTTCTCGCGTGCCGACTTTCGATTGATCCCTGCGGCACCAGCCACGCGCTCGCCGGCCGCCAACAAGGCAGTCAACAGCGGCGAGGCAAACATCCCCCAAGCGTGATAAGCCTCTTTCTGCCGCTTGCCAATGGCGAACGGCTGCCCGCCCAATCGCAGGACGATGGCTCGGGCCGTCCGCACCGCCTTCGGATCTCCCTCGATTGCGAACGACACTCCTACAAGGGATGGCCGCGAACCCCGCACAAATGTCATCAGCGGATGCACCGAAGCAACCGCTGCCCCCCGTTTCCGCAGCGCGGCAAGCTCATCGCTGGTCAGTGCGCCACTGGAATGCAACGCGATTTTGCCCTGCCAGTCAGCCACACCGGTCAGCGACGCTGCCGCGTGGGCAATCGCTCCGTCGGGAACGCAAAACCAGACAATCTCAGCTCGAATCCGCGCGCGAGCAGCTACCACAGCCGCGGCCCCTACTTCGCCGGCCAACCGCCGCGATCGCCGCAAAGATACTGCGGATTCTCGCGATACGATCTGGTCGATCCGATATCCGGCCCCACGCAGCGCTGCGGCCAGCGCGCTCGCCAGATTCCCCGCCCCGACAATTGTAATAAGTGGCTTTGTCGACTGCTTCGCAGACATGCCCGGGCAGAATAGCAGAATGCCGAAAGCCGAATCCCGTGCTTTATATTGTTGTCATGCCCAAGCGACCGCGCTCCAAGATAAAAAAGGCTAATCCCACCAAGGCTGCACGCGACAAGGCAAGATTGATTTCTTCCCGCACGGTGTATCGTGGACCGGTTTTCTGGGTGACCACGGACGACGTTCGGGAACCGGGAGGCGTCCGCGCTCGTCGCGATGTCATTCATCACAGCGGTTCGGTAGTCGTGCTGGCTGTCGACGAATTACGTTCCACGCCGCGCGTCCTACTGGAGCGACAGTATCGCCACGCGGCGAACGGATACCTGTGGGAGCTCCCGGCAGGCCGCATCGATCCCGGCGAAAAGGCTCTGGACGCGGCAAAGCGCGAACTTCTGGAAGAAACCGGATACAGCGCTAAGAATTGGCGTCGCATTCTCCACTTTTATGCCAGCCCAGGATTCGTTGCCGAAACTATGTCAGTCTTTCTAGCCACGGGCCTGAAAGCCGGCCCGGCTCACCCCGAGGCCGATGAAGTGATCCACAAGCGCCTGGTCCCGCTCTCCGCCGCACTCCGCATGGTATTAAGGGGCACAATCCGCGACGCCAAAACCATAGCGTCAGTCCTTTGGCTGGATCATCAGGCTCGTGAAAAGTAAGATGCCGTGGGAAACACCTGCGGGAAGAGCCTCGTTCGCGAGCCTGCCCTGAGTGAAGACGAAGGGTTCTCCCCACCGCAGTGGAGGCGTCTGCAGCGCTCCGCTCCCGGCCCTGCCGTTTCGTCTTGACACCCCAAACCCAATCGCTCCAAAATGCATCCTATGCGGGCACGTCTGGGGCCCCCCAATGCAGGACGTGCGGAAAGAGGGGGTGTGCGTGGAACGTCTGAAAGGCACCGTCAAGTGGTTCAATAACGCAAAGGGCTACGGGTTCATCGGACGCGCAGATGGTCCCGACGTTTTTGTTCATTACAGCGCCATTACTTCCGAGGGCTACAAAAGCCTGCAGGAAGGCGATACGGTGGAGTTCGAAATCACAGAAGGACAGAAGGGGCCGCAGGCGGCAAACGTAAGCAAGAGCGCCTGACCTTGCAGTTGATCTGCCTTCTACAGCGCCGCGCGGCCGTTCAGCAGCTTAACGGCCAGCCGCGTAATTGTATTCTGCATCGCCTCCCTCTATTCTCTATTCTCTGTGCCGCTGGCACTCCATTCCAATCTTGTTTAATCTTTAGTCCGTGGACAACAAATCCATCGCCAACATCTTGTACGAAACCGCGGACCTGCTCGAGATCGACGGCCAGGATTCTTTCCGCATCCGCTCCTACCGCAACGCGGCGCAAGCCATCGAAAACAACACCGAGCAGATCAAAGACATCATCGGCGAACCCAAGAAAGTGCTTGCGATTTCCGGCATCGGCAAGGGCATGCTGATCAACCTGCAAGAACTCTTTAAAGACGGCAGCCTCAGCGTGCAGGCCGACTTACTGAAGAAATATCACCCGTCAATGCTGCAGTTGCTGAAGATTCAGGGCCTCGGTCCAAAGACGATTGCGCTGATCTGGAGCGCCCACAAGGTTTGTGACGTCGACGGCGTGGAGAAGCTCGCGCGTGAAGGCAAGATTCGCGAACTGCCCCGGATGGGCGAAAAGCACGAGCAAAAACTGCTAAAGGCTATCGAAGACTACCGTCGCATCTCCGGCCGATTTTTAATCGACACTGCCGAGGCCGAGGCCGACAAGCTGACTGAATATCTAGCGAAGTTTTCCGGCATCGACCGCATCACTCCCGCGGGTTCCCTGCGCCGGGGCCGCGAAACCGTGGGCGATCTGGATATTCTGGTAACGGGCACCGCTTGCTGCGACGATCAGCAACGTGCAGCCGCCATCGAATACGCCGCCAAATATCCACCTCTTATGGATGTGATCGCAAAGGGCGACAACAAGATCAGCTTCCGCCTGCGCAGCGATATGCAAGTTGATGTTCGCCTGCTGCCTCCGGAGTCATTCGGCGCAGCGATGCAGTACTTCACCGGATCAAAAGCTCACAACGTCGCCCTGCGCCAGCGTGCCCTCAAGATGGGTTACACGCTAAACGAATACAGTCTTGCCGACCTGAAGACCGAAAAACCGGTCGCCGGCAAAACCGAAGAAGAAATCTACAGTAGCCTCAAGCTCGATTACATTCCACCGGAGTTGCGCGAAAATCTGGGCGAGATCGACGCCTCCGCAAATCACACGTTGCCGATTCTCATAACGCTGGATGACCTTCAAGGCGACGTGCACATGCACACCGTCGAAACCGACGGCAAGAACACTATCGAAGAAATGGCCGAAGCCGCCAAGGCGCGCGGGTACAAATATATGGCCATCACCGATCACTCGAAGAATCTGGCTTTCGCCAACGGCTTGGACGACAAGCGCGCCATCGCCCACATTCAGCGGATTCGCGCCGCCAATGCCAAGATCGACGGCATCACCATCTTCGCCGGAATCGAAGTCGATATCCTCGCCGACGGCGATCTCGATCTTTCCGACGACGTTCTCGCCCAGATGGATCTGGTGATCGCCAGCGTGCATTCTGTCTTCAATCAGGAACCGGCCAAGATGACCGATCGCCTGCTCAAGGCGATTGCGAATCCGAACACTTCCATCATCGGTCATCCCACAGGCCGCCTGCAGTTGCGCCGCGACGCCTATCATTTCGACATGGATGTAGTGCTGACTTCCGCTGCAAAACACAAAGTTGCGATGGAGTTAAATTCCTACCCCGACCGCCTCGATCTCAACGACGTACACCTGCGTCAGGCTAAGCAGAAAGGTGTAAAGATCGTGATCAATACTGACTCCCATCACACCTCGCACCTCGACAAAATCCGCTACGGCATCCTGCAGGCGCGGCGCGCCTGGCTCACCAAGGACGACGTACTGAACACTCTGCCCATGCAGAAATTCGGCAGGGCGATGAAGCATGAGTGGAATTGAGCTGCCGGGCCAGGAGTACAATCCGAAAGCGCGAACGCTTCTATGCCTGATCAAACACCTAATCCTGCTCCCACTCCTCCGGCACCGCCAAGCGCACCGGCAGACGCCGCAGTCACCAGCCCGCATCGCGGGCCAACGATCAACATCGCTGATGAGTTCGGCACGGCCAAGCGCAACCTGCCCCCTCTCAAACCGCTCTTGCTGACCACGGTAGGGATACTCGTCATCGTCGCCATCGTATCGTTTTTCCAGCGCGCCAAGCCGCAAGGCGCCGGATCGCTCGATGCCGTGACCGCGGTGGAACTCCCGGGGCAGAACGCATCGCTCGTCGCTCTCACCTTCACCTTGCGCAACTCCGGCAAGAAGTCACTCTGGGTGCATGACATTCAAGGAAAGCTTATAACACCAAGCGGAGAAGCAAGCAGCGATGCAGTTTCCGCCGTCGACTTTGATCGCTACTATCAGGCTTTTCCCGCACTGAAAGCAAACACGCAGCCGGCTCTCTCTCCCGAAGCCAAGCTGCAACCCGGCGAGGAGGTCAAGCGAACCGTGATTGTCGGCTTCCCGGTGAGCCTGGAAAACTTCAACCAGCGCCGCTCCGTAAGCGTAGTCATCCAGCCTTACGATCAACCCGTACCGGTGACTCTGACCAAGTGACAGCTAGGAACGGAAGAAGTGTGCGTACTTGCGCGAAAGGTTCGGATGCGATTCTATAGAACGATGAGAACAACTCGCCAAAATTCCCGCGGCATCGCAGCTTTCCTCATTTTCGCTTTATCAGTTCTGTGCGCGGAAGCTGCACCTGCTTCGCACAAGAAGTATTTCGTATACGTTGGCACGTATACCGCCGAGGCGGGCAGCACAAGCAAGGGCATCTACGCCTATCGTTTCGATTCGGACACGGGCGAGCTTGCCTCCATCGGCGTAGCCGCCGAGACCGCCAATCCGTCGTTTCTGGCGGTGCATCCTAACCAGCGGTTCCTTTATGCGGTCAATGAAACTGGAAACTATCAAGGCCAGAAAAGCGGAGCGGTCAG
>Ga0210388_10002339_pt1 | contig 14738 bp, 13 predicted proteins | sample IncBWC19OmetaG_FD_155485 | JGI IMG/M metagenome (GOLD analysis project Ga0210388, IMG submission 155485) | Forest soil microbial communities from Barre Woods Harvard Forest LTER site, Petersham, Massachusetts, United States - Inc-BW-C-19-O ...
TTGTTAGTGATTTTGGGATTCACAGGAGCCGTAACCGGAAGAGGCTGGGCTAGGGCTCTCCTTCTCGGTTGGGGCGTTCTTTTAATTCTCGGAATGTTTGCAGTGGTGGTTTCAACAATTCCTTGATCACCACCATTTGCGCCAGGTCCAACCAGTGTCGATTCGCCTGATGTAACCGGTAACCTAGGTACCGGGACCCACATCTCCGGTTAGAGCGTTTACCAGGAGCTACGGGAGCCCACCGCCCTCCGCGGGGGTGATAGGAGGCAGTCCACCCGGAAAGTCATCGCTTGTCGTCGGTTGACGGCGGCTAAAAGCTTCCCAGAAAGCCTCGCCGAACTCTTGAAATTCCTTGAGCCCGAATATCCTTCCATTGCTTCCCGAAATAGTCAGTTTCTCCGCTCGCAGAAACACTTCATGATACACGGTGTAGTTAAGGTGTCCGCGCAGCCTCAGCGCTACCGAATCTTTTGATGTTGCGAGCGCAGCGTCCGCGATATCGAGGACCTGCTCGCACTCATGAGTAATCGCCTTCTCAAATTCCGCCCATGAAAGCGATTCCTCTCGCCACCTGGCCTGATATTCCAAAACGAGTCGGGATTCCTCTTCGCGGGACACACCTGACGGAACGGAAAACTCACCTGGCCATATCGAGTAGCGGAAGACACGCGCCGATTGGACGCCTTCCAGAGCGAGAATTAGCTGAAATCCTTCTGGCAAACGGTGGAATTCGCGCAAATGTTCAACGTCGCAGTCTATGGAGACCCTGCGTTTCAGAAGATCGGACCGAATTGAAACAACGTGAGCATCGTGCAGCGACGCATCTAGGTATTCCGTTTGGGCGCCTGGCGGAAGACTTGCCCAGTCAAGAACGCCGGTCTCATCGTCGGTAGTCGGTCCCCTCTTGAGGGTGGGGCTCCCTTCGCGCTGGATCATGGGCGAATTCTATACTCGACCCCTTGTGGTCGTGGGAATTTCCGCACTGGGTTTTTCAATCTGGGCACGGCACCCGACGGAGTGGACGGCAAGTCGGATTACCGAAGAAATCCGTTCTACATGGACGGTTCACGCGTTAATCGGGAGTTGAACCAAAGTGTAGGTGTCAATACTCGTTGCATTCCACCAATGTTGCTGAAATGTGGCCAACCGCTCCACCGTAACATGGACCGCAAGCTTTGTTGGGTCTAGGATTTGGAGAGTCGTTCACCGCTTTGCCACGGGGAGTATCCGACACGCGGGAGGCTTGCCTGCTCGCATTAGACACTCGCGGGCGGACCGCTGTAGAGCTAGTCTGCTACGAGGAGCTTCATTGATGGAAGACAATCGCGACCTTGTCGTCGAAGTCGATCTTAGGCCGAATGATGTCTACACGCCCTTTCGCTGGGATCGCGGAAATCTCGCAAGGTGGGTGTCTGCGTTCGTCCTCTGTTTGATCTTCTACGATCTCTACAAAAACCAGTCGGCGACACTTCTATCTTTTCCAGACGGAGAAGCGATCCTGGCGGTCGTAGCACTGCTCGTGCTCTTCGTTCTGTTTGCGCTGCTCGTCTTTCCTTATTTGAGAATGCGAGCGATGTTCAGAAAGTCTCCCGCTATGACGAAGGCAAGGCGCTATACCTTCCGGGCTACCGGAATCACGATTCAATCGGACGACGCCAATAGCGACTGCAAATGGTCTTTCTTTCAACGAGCGGTCGAGACGCCAAGCGTTTTCGCCCTTTCAATAACGTCTCGCGGGGCGACATACATCCCCAAAAGGTGTTTCGCTTCTCCGAATGATGTGGCGCGTATGCGAGAGCTCATTCGCGAGAATATGCCCGGATTGACCACGCTGCGCCGCGACTGACTACAAGAGTGGCCTGTTTCATCCTTGAACCGGAACTAAGCAATCTTGGCATCGGCCGCCAACTCCTGGTAAGTCGGATAACCGGACATCCGAGTACTGGAACCCACTTGTACGATTAGGGCTGCCGGCTCAGACGGTCGACGCGACACCTTCTAATCAGTTGATGCGACGATACTTTCCGGAAAGAATCGATCCGTTGGCCGCACTTGGTCAAAACCCTAGCCAGGGTAGTGTTCCGGCCGATTCTACCTAGCGGGCGATTTGGCCTTTGTTTTCAATCCAAGCTGGGTTTGACCGAGTGTTGCGTCGACCCATTGAGACCACCGCATTAATCAGGACCTACTCGCCAAGCAAGCCGCGGATCGCGTCGCCAAATTCTTGCGAATGAGGATGATCTCAACGTGGCCTTAACGTGCCCGCGGTTTACTTCGCGCTCGTCACCGCGTCGATCGGCAGTAGGACAAAATTGCAATTGCCCGCATCGTGGCAATCCAATAATCCACGCCGCACGATTCTCGCGGCGCTGCCGCTGGGAAACTCCACCGGATACGTCGCCTCGCTCAAGGCACTGTCGGCCGCTCGCAACTCCTCGGCTCCGTCCACGAAACGCACCTCCGCGACCTTCGGCCCCGACTCGATCGCCACGAAGAATTCCGCGCTCGAGGTTGTGTTTACGGGCTTCGGCACCTTCACCGTTCGCATCTCGGTCAGGCGGTCGACGAGCGACATTTCTCCGGGCCTGGTCGGGAACAGCTTGCCCGGGGCCAGCTCTTGCAGCCTCTTCGCGATTTCTTCTTGTCGGTCCAGCGGAACGTGGCCTTCGAACGCCTTGAGCGCCAGCCGGTACGTGTCAATGGCTTGGTCTTTCTTCTTCTCTTCATCGTAGGCCTGTGCCAGGTGATCTGCGATAACGCCGTATTGAGAAACCAGCCACGCCGCCCGCAGATATCCCTCCGCCTCTTCGCGATGGCCCATCCGCAGGTCCACCCATCCCAGTGTGTCCCAAAAAAACGCGAGCTTCGACTCGTTTTTCAAATCCGCATCCGTCATAGTGGCCAAATGCCTCTGGCTTGACGCGCTTTCCTCGATCTTCACCGCCTCCTGCGCGTACGCTAGCGCGTCACCCAAATCCTCCTTGGCCTCCGCCAGCCCAAAAGATATGTCATTGAGCACGGTCTCCGGCGGCCCAAGCTTGCGCGCCACCGTCACCTCCGCGTGACCCTTGTCGAGCTGCCCCGCACGCAAATAAGCTTCCGCCAGGCGCGCCGCCGGGGCCGCTTCGGTTGGACGCAGGTTCGCTGCCTCCTCAAACAGCGCGATGGCTTCCTTGTAGTGCCGTTCTTCCATATAGGCCACGCCGATCATTCGAAACGTATCGGCGTCCGTCGGGTCGATCTTCAACCACTGTCGCCACACTTCGACGGCATCGTTCGTGCGTCGAAGCCCCGTCAGATATGCCGCCAACGCCTTGTATGGCATCGGCTGAGCCGGAGCGCTCCCGATGGCTTTGTGATACGAAACTATGCAGTCCTCCACTTGGCGCGTTTCGGCTTGCAGAACGGCCAAACGCATCCAGGCCCGCGTGAAACTTGGATCGGCCTTCACCGCGGCCGTCAGGGATCTCAATGCCGCGTAAGTATCCCCGCGGTTGGCTGCCTGCGTTGCGTCCGTTTCGAGCTGCGACGCTTCGCTGTTTTGGCTAGCGGGCAAATTCGCCAAAGGATCACGAACTGGATTGCCGGGCAGGAGGCTGTTCGGAGACCCTCCGGCCCCGACCGGACGAGTTAGTACGTAAGCTCCCACGTCATTCCGCATGCCCTGAACGAACCGTGCATAATCCGCCTGTTCGTTCGGGGGAACTTCCCGCATCTTGACTATCAGGCTGCGGTGTACGGTCAGGGACCGTGTCGTGGACGCATAGGTCGAGTGATACTCGGCATAGTCGCGCACCAATTCCACGGTCGCAGGAAGTAGAGCGACATAACCGGGGGGAATCTGGATCGTGGATTCCGAATCGATCCTTCCGCTCGGGCCGAGATAGATGCGGCCATTCGAATCAAGGTCTTGGTCCTGTCCCGAAGGCAGAACAAACGGAATCGTCGGCATGTTGATGCGGCGATTGCCCCAATCCGGAAGGTTGTCGCGGTGATAGTCGTAGCTCAGACGAAACGGCTCGTGCAGCGCCTCGGCCGAACTCGCTTCGACCTTGCTCACCGTCCCGACCAGGCCCATCGCTTGTGACAATCGCTGCATCAGGTTTTGCCACTCAGGCTCACCGGCCCTTCGGAAAGCGAGCCGCAAAACCAGTTCGGCATCATCGTTGTGATCGGAAATCTCCACTTGTGCATCGAGCGTGCCATTGTCCTTTAGCGTTCCGTCGAGCTTGAAATGTTCCGCCCCCTGTTGCGGCGTGTCCTCCGGAGTTCCTACGAAATGTCCGCCGCTTTCGTCGACCACCAGCGCCTGTTTTCCTCGTAGCGGGAGTGTCAGAAACCCCATTGGGGCCAGTTCGGACGTGCTATCGAGCCACATGCCGTCCTTACCCTGGGGCACATATGTGATCACGTGGTCGAATTGCGCCGGGGTCGGCGCGGCCAGATCGACCATGCGATGAGTGCTGATCAGGGCGGGATAGGCCGTGATACCCGCTGCTTGGAGCAGCGACGCAAGCAGCGTATGCTTGTCCTTACAGTCGCCGAAGTTATTCGAAAGGATGTCGTCGGCGGCGTGCGGCCTATACCGGCCAATCCCGAAATCGATTCCTATGTATCGGTATTTCTGGCTGACGAACGTATAAATCGCTTCGATCTTTGCCGTCGGGTCGGTCAATCCCTTGGTGAGGTCTTCGGCTCTGCCGCGCGCACGTCCGCGCTTTGTTCTATGCGCTCCTTCTGAAGGCCCCAGTACCATTTTCCGATGTCTTGCCAGCTTTCGTAGCTGCTCAGGAGGACGTCCGGCTCCCGCAATCGCCCGCGCGCTGCGTCGATTGCGTCCGCCGTCAGTTTCTTGGCTGGCGCGTCTTTCAGATTCGCCTCCTTCCAGGAATAGGTTCGCATCCCGGAATCTTCCGTCACCGATTGCGGCGCTACGGGGCCCTTCACCACGACGGTGCGATCGGCTGGCACGCTCACTTCCAGCCTCTGGTCCGGTGCGATAAACTCCCGCGCGAAATCGTATTCGTACCAGAACTGTCCTTGCACCAGCGGCTTCGTAGTCTTCCAGCGCGCCTGATACTCCAGCGTGTCGCCGATGGCCAGGGATTTCACCGCGATGTGTTTTTCGCGGCGATCGCTGTAGAGCGGTGCGGCCCGCGTAATATCCGAGTCGATGTCCTGAAAATTGTCCTCCGGCGTAAGAACGATTCGGCCGTCGGATTTCTTCACGCGGACGTAGGCGACTTCGATCGATTGTTCGCCTGAATCGTAAGGCAGAATAAGCAGTCCCCATTTCTGCACCCCGGCATCGCTTTGCACACGTATTGAAAGTGTCAGCTCGTGCGTACCGGTTCCGTCGTTCTGAAACGCAACCTTCATCAACGAAGAAAGCACCACGTAGGGCTCCTGCGAGTAGTCGGCAGGCGCGCTGGGAACAGCAGCTTGTTGCGCCCCCGCTACCGCAGGGAGCACTGCGCAAACCGCCAGCAGGCACACACGGAGGCTCGATAACGATGTCATATATGAGACGTTCATAACCTTAGACTAGGGAAAAAGCAACTTTACCGCGGCCCTCTCTTTAGCCCCCAACTGCTTCCAGAGCTTTGCCGATCTGAGCGGCTCTCTTTGCACGGGCCGCAGCCTCACACAACGCTAACTCCTGATTTAGTCGGATAACCGGACATGTTCCGGGTTAGTACCCACATCTCCGGTAAGCGCGTTAATCGGGAGTTGAGCGCCCGATTGAGCTAGGATCGCAACTCTCGCGTCAAACACTTTGGAGGTAGAGTGGGAGCAGCCTAATTCTGGCCTTAAGAACAAGGAACTGAGGAATCGACTGCGATGCCTATGCACCGGTTTGCGGTTTCACTATTGCTGGTGGCGTCTTTCGCAGCAATTGCCAACGGCCAGACACCCACGCTGCCCAAAATGGAACCTAAGTTGTTGCGTGAAGACCTTCAAATCGCTCGGATGTCGCTTGAGGAAGGGCATTCAGGACTTTACCGCTACACACCGAAACCAGAGTTGGACCGGGCATTCGACTCCGCGGCGGAAAAGCTCGACCATCCTATGAATGCACTCGATTTTCTCAGGATATTGGCCCCGGTGGTTGCTGAGATAAAGTGTGGCCACACCTCTGTTCGCCCTCCTATAGTTATACGAGACGCATTGGCTCAGAGTATTCCTCTGTTCCCTTTGAACGTTGTCGTCTTGAACGACCACGTGTATGTAACCAGGGAATATCTGCCGAGTGAGCAACACTTGCCCGGACTGCAAATCCGCCGCATCAACGGAATCGCCATCGACAGCATTCTCGGAACGATGCTGGCCGACGCTCCGGGCGATGCGGACTCGCGGACCGTTCGCCCGACGCGGGTCTCTGATGCCTTTGCGTCGATGCTCTACGACCTGTTGGGAATAGAATCCCCATTCCAGTTGGAGTTTAAGGACCCCAAAACTGGGAAGAAGATAACTTTGGGGCTAAGTGGGATCAGGTTCCCCGAACTCGAGAAAATCGCAGCGACTCGCTATCCCCAAGACAAGGAGCCCGAAGATAGCGCCAGCTTAAGATTCATAGATGACGGCAAGATCGCAGTCCTGACGGTCCACGGATTCTATGGCACTGTAGAGAAAAAAGAGCTGAGCGATTATTTTGACGATGCCTTCCGCCAGATCCAACAACGCAACTCAGGCAGTCTGATTATTGACGTCCGCAATAACGGTGGCGGCAGAGACTTCCTGGGCAAAAAACTTCTCTCGTTTCTTCTCGACGAGCCTTTTTATTACTACGACGATCTCATCTACAACGGTCGCGAGTTTGATTTCTTTCGCTATGCGGAGGATGCTAAACCTATCCCTGCTGACACGGTCGAAAAACGGGCGGATGGCAAATATCATGACATCGAGCATCCAAATCTGGGGTTGCAGCAACCATCGCAGCCCCATTTTTCGGGTAAAGTAATCGCGCTCATGAATGGCGGCAGTGACTCAACCACCTGCGAATTTCTTTCCACTCTCCACTACAACAAGCGCGCCACATTTGTGGGAGAAGAAGCGGGTGGAGGTTATTACGGTAATACTTCGGGTCCGACCGTCGTGGCAACTCTACCAAACACAAAAGTGCGATTAGTGGTGCCGCTCCGAACTTACTATCTGGCGGTAAAGGATGGAATCCCTGATCGGAGCATTCTTCCGGACTACGAAGTTAAAGCCTCCATCGGCGATATTTTGTCCGACAACGACGTCGCGATGCTCCGAGCTTTGAAACTGGCTAAAAGGAATTGACCCTGCCGATTCGTGCGGCGGCGTCAACTCCTGATTACCGGACATCTGCCGGGCCAGTATCCACTTTTCCGGTCAGGGCGTTAATCAGGACTTTGGACGTTCTGTTCGCTGCTGGCCACAATCAGCCTTTAATCATGCTCTTTTGAATTACTCACATCTATGATCCTTAAATTAATCAAGATTGCTACGTGATCGGGTAGGTCACAATTTACCTTGGTGATTGCTGGTAACGACAACGCGCCGCCTTCGGGGGGAAGCGAAGGATCGAATTCATAATCGTAAACAATGGTCTGTATGTACGGGGCGGATGACGGCTTCGCGAACGTCCAATGCCGAATATTCTCGATGGCATATTTCTGTAACAGTAGATGCGCTCGTTCTAACGGGTTATCTGGCGGCATGACGACACTCTTGACGCCCCCGTCCGCATCAATCGCTATCGTGAGGGTGATCTTGCCCTTTACATGAGCAGCCCGGGCGACCGACGGGAAGTCGGGCGTTTCGATGTGCTTTGGACGGAGCGGCTGCCGTGTGTTCGCCGAACAGCCGGCTGTTCGCCAAATCAAGAAGCCAAATAGCCCCAATTTCGCCATGCTACCCTCCTGATTATGCGCAACCGTTCCGATTCGCATCTTATCGGATTCCCGTAGCCGATAGGCCCTAAGTCCTGATAAGTCGGATTACCGGAGAAGTCCGTTCCAGGAGTTGCCGAGGCGCTGAGGTAACTGTGGTATCTAACGACAGACAGACCCTTCTTTTCTTTTCCTCCATCGAAGGAATTTGAGATCCTTGTCGAAGCAAAAATGGAACGCCGGTACTCGTCGGAAACAGGTGCTTGAAGTGCCGAAGATCAGGAATATTTCGTTCCTTGTGGTTTTCCTCGCTCTGGCTATGCCCGCATGGGCCGGACACACGTTGACGGCACAGGAGCAAGAGGTATTGGAAAGTTGGATCAGCCGACATCCGGAGTATCGAATAGCCACAGACGAAGACTGCAACTGCGCCGACGATATCAAGCAGATGAAAGCTGGGTCCGGTGGGATGTGGACGCCGGTGCCCGACTACCACCCGTATGCAGTGACCGGCGATTTCAACGGCGATGGCATTGAAGATTTCGCCGCGGTCGTGATCGAACGTTCCAGGCAAGAAAACAACTTCGAACTTTTGATCTTCAATGGTCCCGTGAAGTCGGAGTCAGAATTGCCTGCCTTCACCGAGTCGGGTCTTGATCTCAAATATCAGGGATTGTTTTATGGGCCACCGCGACCGAAACCGTACCGGCTCTTGCTGGGTCGCTTCGAGAGCGACTCGGGTTCACACTTACTCCCATCCGGCCATGGCTACAAATGGAGTAACTAAGGCCGAAGGCCCTTATAAATCGGCTTACCGGAGATGCTCATACCATTACCCACTTTTCCGATAAGGGACTTTTTGGCCGATGTCGCTATCGGCTCTTCGGAATTCCTCGCTGGGTGTACTCGGAAGGAATCTGGACTGTGAACGAATCAACGTATGAGTATGGCCCGTGTGTAGAGCCCGGTATATCGAGAGAAAATCGAACTCGCATATACCAATCCCCGCCCGCCAAATGGTTGAGCGGTACGCTAAACAGCAGACTCTGACCTGGAGCAATTGTCGTGAAACCCAGCACGTCGCTGGAATAGTTCGCATAGCCTTGTGGCGGGCTCGGCGAGGCATCTGCCGCTGACGAATCTGTTGTTGGGCCACTCGCTGAAATCCTAACCGCGTGTTGACCTGACCGTACGACTTCGTCATAGACCACGATCTCGCCTTTGCTGTTTGGACCATCGGCCGGGACAAGAATGGGAACCCGGCAATTGTTTACGATTCTTATCCAGACACCGGTGTCCGGTTCCGCATCGATGAATCGCGTACGCGGCCCGACGTGATCGAACTTGAGGTAAACGTACGGATTGGATTCGTTCAAAACAAAGCTCTCGGCAGTCTGATTAGCCTCAGCGGGCCATTGAAGGAGCATCAATATGGAGAAATAGGCGAGGCTTCTAATCATGGCGATGCGCTCCCTTTCGTGAGCGTGTGGTGCACATCTTAAGCTACATCCCGATAAGTCGGATTACCGAAAAGTGGGTATTGGTCCCCACACGCCCGGTTTGGGCGTTAATTAGGAGCCATCCAGACTGACCACCGGTCCACAGCCGCGTGGTACCATCGCGGCACTTTATCTAGAGGTATTTCAGGATGCGCGGTCACGTGATGTCGTTGGCGAGTGCTCGTCTTGCGCGAAGGATGCTCGTCTTGCTTCTCGCTCTCCCGGCCGTACCGGGAGTAAGTGCGCAGCAAACCGCGATGGAGTCAGCCGCGGATCAACTCGCTGGCCCAATCGTTCATTCCAAAGAGCACAAACTCGTCATTTTCGACTTTTCGGGGCCTGGCAATAAGATCACAGCGCTGGGCGAAAAGCTCGCCGATGATTTCACTGCTGCGATCATGAAATCCGCAGGTGAACTTCAAGTGGTCGACCGATCGCGAATCGAGGCGAAGCGTAAGGAGAATCACTATGCACCCGAGATCGTTTTGGATCCCTTATCCGCCCAACTGTTTGCGCAAGAGCTCGGGGCCAAGGCAATGATCATCGGTGAGCTGTCCCTCGGCACGAACAACGTATTGAACGTCGAATTGAAAGCGTACCAAGTGATCGACGGGAAAGGCATTAAGGGCCTCACAGTTTCGTTTCCAGTTAGCGACGATATGGCAGTGCTCATGGGGATGAACGTCTCAAGCCAAAATCTACCCGCCGATCCATTCCCAAATTACCCGAAAGCGGCCACGCCAGGGTATTCGCCGCCGGTTTGCCTGTATTGCCCCAGGGCTGACTACTCGTCAGAAGCGGCCAATAAACGCGTGGAGGGTGTTGTCGAGCTCGTTGCCGTTGTCGAGGCGAACGGCCGTGTGACTGACATCGCAGTCCTCAAGGGATTGCCTGGAGGCCTAACGGCGCAAGCGTTAGAAGCTGTCAAGAAATGGAGGCTGAGTCCCGCGACAGGACCCGACGGGAAACCAGCGGCGGTGCGGCAGATTATCGAGGTCACTTTCAAATTGTTTTAGCAGAGTTCTCCGTGAATTCCGTGCGGTCAGCTCTCGCGGGTCGATCAACTCCTGGTTAGTCGGATAACCGGACATGTTCCGGGCTAGTACCCACATCTCCGGTAAGGGCTTACCGGAGAAGTGGGTTCTAGGACCAAAATGTCCGGTTATCCGACTCTAATTAGGACTATGGCCTAATTTCGACGCGAGTCCCCACCGGCACCATCCCGAAAATCTCCTGAATCTCGTCATTCGTCACCGCGATGCATCCGTCAGTCCAATCCACTAGCCGATGCCGCGCGCCAATCCAGCCATATTGTTTTCCGAGGCCGTGGATTTCGACGTCCCCGCCGGGACTGACACCGAGATTGCGTGCGCGAGCACGGTCCGCAGCGCTTGGGTAAGAGAGGTGCAGCGCCATGAAAAATTGGCTGTGTTCATTCTTCGCGTCAACGGTGTATTCGCCCTCCGGCGTCTTGTGGTCTCCCTGACGTTCTTTTGCACGTACAGGCTGGCCCCCCAGAGCCACTTTATAGGTCTTTAGAACGTGTCCATTGTTCTCAAGGGTCAGTGTCCGGGCCGATTTCATGACCACAATTCGGTCCGCCGTGTTTTTCTCCGGCGACTGCGCTCCGGTTGCACCCCGTCGAGATTAGAAATGCAAGCGTCGTCAGCCCGATCGTTTTGTGGAAGGAGTTCATCCGAGAATCTCTTAGCACAAATTGACCGCTCGCAGATAGCGCCTGATTAACGCGCAATCTCTGATATGGAATGACCTGTCAACTACGAGCAACTGGTTTCTGGTTTATGTTTTCTTCTCTCTCTTAGGAGGTAGCGCAGGTCGCGGTCGAGGTGATTTTCGCGACGGTTGATCACTCTGATATTCGCGGGTCGAAACCGCATAATCGTGATCCGTCGGGAGCTGCCTCGGACTAACAGCGCGGGTTCGGTCCGAAGGCCTACCGCATAGAGATGTCGAGGATTCTCCTTTCCGTGTACTCCTCGGCCGCTACCCACGCTGCCTCCTTTGAGCTTCTGGCTTCACAACAAATTCACCTTACGCCGCTCGCTGCAGGGACTCCTTCTGCACGGTTTCTACTTTTATCCCGATGGCCCAGATAAAACCCAGCAACTCGCGTCCCACCGCCGTGATCACTACTCGACAAAGAGCCCGAGTTTCTCGCCTTATCCGAGTATGTGACAACACAACCACGCCTACGAAACTTCCTTATGTATGAGACCTCGTCTGATTTCGGCAGGACGAGGGTGGTCGGAATTGTGGGAGGTCTACTTGATCGCTACATGCACACCCACTATGCGCTCTCCTTGAAGATGGAAGATTTGCTCCCTCTCTATTTGCCTTTGGAAACCTACCTGCTCGAGGACACGCTCCCCGCCCTAGTGCTCGTACCTATTCTGTGGCTCAAATTCGAGGCCCCAAAGTTTCGCATCAACGACGATGTGTGGGTTGAAGAATTGTCGGATGATTTACTCCTGGCACGCAGTTGGCATGGCCGTTACGGCCATTCGGATAACGACTTGGTCGAGAGCGCTGCGACCCACGCTTTGTTCATATCCGGCCGCTCCATTGAAAATTACAGTTGGCTGGACGAGTCCATCATGCAGCCGGAATCATACCCAGTCGAGACGATCGATACTTTTTTCGCGGCCCTCCGCATCGCTACAGATTACCCGACAGGTTACGCACAAATGCTAACGCTCCCTCTCGGTTGGGCCTCAGGCTATACAGCAAATCTCCCATCGCTCCAAGGTCCAACGGTGAAGAATTATCCACTCAGCTTCGATCACGGCGGGTGGAATGACGAGGTCCCGACCGTGAGTTTCGGCGACGCCAAAGTCATAACAGAAACCTTCGCGAATCTGCGGGATGTGAGCGGAACGAAGCACGCGCGAAAGGTCGGAATCGCCATGCACCGGCTGAATCTCAGTGCCATGCGGGCAACTGAAGAAGATGGAGTCATCGATGCGATGATCGCAATTGAGGCACTCTTATCTGATGGCAGGCAGGAGATGACACATAAGATTGCGATGCGCCTAGCTGCGCTCTACAAGCTTGTAGAGCGCTCTCGCGCAACACAAGTATTCACGGAAATGAAGCACATCTATAACTTCCGCTCACAGATCGTTCACGGCGGAGCCAATCTAGATAAGTATCGGAACATCGAAAGAGGGCCAGCAATCGTCGCAACCGTCGATGCTGCGGTCGATTATTTGAGAGCTGCGTTCGCGGTCCTGATCAAGAACCCTGCGCTTCTGGACCCAACGAGGATAGACACCTTCCTGCTTACCGACCAGCTTTGATCCTCGGGATTCCCGCGAGCGACGCGGTCATATGGGCTCCTCTCTGGATAGATACTTTATTTGGTCGGAGAGCGTCGACCATTTGTTCGTGTATTTCTGATGCTCCGCATAAATCTGTGACACGGCGATTAAAACCCACATTGCCGACGGCAAAATGCACCACCAGTGCCTGAGCCCGGGAACGATCGTCGCACTGATTAGCACGTAAATGGCCGTCGTTTGCATGCTCACGACGAACCCATTCTGTACGTACCATTCCACACTCAGATTCTCGGGGTTGAGAATGATCCGGTGGTAATGGTCATACCACGATTCCCATCGCATGTCGTCGATGGCAGCCTTGCCTCTCTCCAGAGTTAATTCCATGAGCGCCGTCGATTGTTGGTCGGCCGGCATGTGCTTTGCCATGTCAACTCGCTGGTCATAGATGGCTTGCGCGATGGGCCTGGTGTCGTCCGGAGCATGAACGCCCAGTCGACTTCTTGCGAGTGATCTCCATGCCGTGTCACGCCAGGGCGCAACGCTTTCCCTATCCGAAGGCTCAAGAGGCCGCCGAGTTATGTATGCTCCCACCGCCCCGCCCGCAGCTCCCGCAAGGCTGCTCACGAAGCTAGTCATGCAGTTGCCAATGATGAAGGCCGTTACCAGAATGACGGTCAGCTTTGTCTTATAACCCAAGAAACCCATGGCAAAGAACCACCCGAATGAGCCAGGAACGGCCAGCTGATAAATCAGGAGAACAACGAAACCCGGAATCACCGCCGCGACGAAAAAGAAAAGCCTTTCAAGCGGATATTTTGAGAGGTCCATCGTGGAGATAGCGTACTGCCGCAGGGAACAGATCACAAGATCGTTGGGATTGCAGCCCCGAGCTTTAGAGATTGCACGTGTGTGCCGAAGCCGCAGGATTTGTCTTGGAGCGGTTCCAAAGCCGTCATTCAGGCCTTTGAAGCGCCTACAGGAGCCGCACGAGCCAATCCACCGGGAGGGGCCGCTTATACGACCACGGTGTATCAAACGACCACGCGCTCGGCGTGTGCGTATCAAGACGTTTCTTTTGGCACGCACTTTCGTTGCCTGCCCAAATACCCTGCTTGCCCAGAATCCCCGTTACTTGCCTCATCAAAATCACTGGGAAATCGCTTGCCCAAAAGTGTGGTCAGCCCACCTCGAAAAGAACTGTTTTTTGGGCACTCGTGCGGTCGGGGCAAGTCAATCGCGTGGGTGCTAGTACCTACATATCCGGTTATCAGACTTCCCAGGAGTTAGGCAAGTAGTCTGATTGCCCGACGATTCACGCCAGTATGCCCTCATCTCACATGCTCACCAGCGCGAGCCAGATACGGCGAGTGGTGGAAGCCGGACGAAAACTCTTTACAAGCGCATATTGGCAGAGCAGAATCGCCGCCTCGAACTGGAAACCCCGAGTGCGAGCGGAATTTGAATGCCTGAACGAATTCTTATGCATTAAACTTCGTAATCGATCACACTGCGGCCCAAGAACCAGATGAGCGTGCAGGCATCCATTCCGCAGCGGACAGACGGTCGACGATATGAGGCAGTGCTTCGCCTTAGCGAAGCCCTTTCTCTTTGCCAAGAGCCCGAGGACCTGACGAAGATCCTCTCTGAACAGTTGCGCGAATTCCTCGTCTTCTTACAATTTTACATCGTAGTCTACAAGGACAACTCCACTGAAGTCGAATGGGCTGTTGTCGGGCGAGAGAAGAGCCTCGTATCGGCATACGCGGATGTGCCAGTTGAGCAGCGGCCGTCGTGGCAGGCGTATACCAGGCAGGAACCAATTTACATACGCGACTGGAACACCAATGAAGGAATACCCATCCGTCTCAAGCAAGGGATTGCAGCTCAAGGGCTTGACGTCGGGCCGCTCGTCTTTGTTCCCCTTACCACGCCACAGCGCCGCCTCGGCGCTTTGGGCATGTCGGGACACCCTGGAATTAGTTACAGCAGCGACGACATTAGCTTCTTGCAACTAATTGGTCGAGTTGTCGCCTTCGCGATTGACGACAATTTCAACCTCAAACGAGCAGAGGCCTCAAACGCGG
>Ga0210388_10002340_pt1 | contig 14737 bp, 18 predicted proteins | sample IncBWC19OmetaG_FD_155485 | JGI IMG/M metagenome (GOLD analysis project Ga0210388, IMG submission 155485) | Forest soil microbial communities from Barre Woods Harvard Forest LTER site, Petersham, Massachusetts, United States - Inc-BW-C-19-O ...
TTCGGCATCGGATCGGATTCTCGGTCAACGAAGAGAGCGGACGGTACGTGGAGATGCGGGGCGACTTCTTTGAGCCCGATCACCTTCGAGTCCAGAAGGGGCGGCCCGGAGCCTACACCTTCGAGACCATAGAAGATCCGGAGATGTACGCGGAGTACCTAGACGATCTAGCCGAGGCCAACCAAGCTGCCTGGAACTTCTACAAGAAGTGGCTTAGGCGCGGTGTGGCTAAGGAGCAGGCCCGTATCTCTCTTCCTCTCAACTTGTATACGGAGATTCGCTGGACGGCCAATAGTCGCTCTCTGATGAACTTCCTCGCCCTCCGAAACTCACCCGGAGCAATGTACGAGATCAGACGGTATGCAGAGGCGATAGAGGAAATCTTCGCTAGGCATTTGCCGACAACCCATCGAGCTTTCGTGGCTGCGGGCCGCGTGGCACCATAACCAGGAGCATTTATGCCAGCCCCAGACAAGGCAGACACTACCCGACCGCTTCATAAGGCGGAGATCGCCGCATTCGAGGCGTTGGCCGAGGTTCGCTTGGCCGAACGCGACCTCTTCTCGGCACAGGCCCAGAAGGCGGGCAACGATGCCATGATCAGTGCCATCAATCTACGCACGAAGCAGCGCGAGGAAGCGGCCGAGCAAGCCAACAACTCCAACAACTTCGTCTACGTCTTCGACAAACAAGTCGATGACAATACGGTGAAGTCGTGCATTACCAAACTGACCGAGTGGTCACGTCTCAACCCCGAGTGCGAGATTGAGGTTCAGATCAACTCGCCCGGTGGATCGATCTTCGCGGGCCTTGCGCTTGTGGACTTCATCAGGTCTCTCCAAGACAAGGGTCACACTGTCAACACGGTGGCTCTTGGGGTGGCAGCGTCGATGGGCGGCGTCATCCTCCAGGTTGGCACGACGCGGATCATGGGCAAGAACTGCATCCTCCTACTCCATCAGGGATCGTTGGGCGCAATCGGTGATTTTGCCCAGGTCGAGGATCGGGTTCGTCTCATGAGCTTGTTTCACGAGCGTATCCTTGATATCTTCGAGGAACGGTCGAAGCCCATCAATCCCAAGACCACCAAGGCGTTCATCAAGCGCAATTGGGATCGTAAGGACTGGTGGATGACGGCCGACGATGCTCTCAAGCTAGGGTTTGTAGATGAGGTTCGGTAGGGCTCCTTGGGGAGTAGCTCAGTTGGTAGAGCGGCGTGGTGGTTAGTCCGCATGTCGCAGGTTCGAGCCCTGCCTCCCCAGCTTAGTCATGCCCGGTGCATTCAACTTCTCGTCTGGCGACGGAGACCACTTCTACTGCAAGGTCTGCGATGAGCCAATCGATATCGTGGCGTACCGTAGACTTGCCCTCTGCCCGGATTGTGAAGCGCCAGTGCTCGCCAAGGTCAAGGGTAGTCCAGATGAACAGGTGGGCCGCATCCTTGAAGCCCACGGGGATGATTGGGACGACGCTTTCCTTGCAGATCTCAACGAGTGGTGGGATGAGATTCAAAGACGAGCCCGATAGCAAAATGCCTGCAAATCTCAATAAACCTAAGTGCTCTGAGTGCGGAGCGGAGTTCATTCCGAACATCATGGTCGCTAACGGGCGCTACCTCTGTGCGCTTTGCATCCGAGTCCAATCTCAGATCACAGACGATTGGGATAAGGACTTCCTCCGGAAGATGAACGACCTAGATCCGCTTGACGGACCTAGATACGGCTGATACCCTCTCACGTAAGTACCAACTGAATAGCAGTTCCCCTACGAGGGTTTACAGATACAACCGTGAGGAACACATGAAGCTCAAAGAAGAGCCATACGACGTTGGAGTCGTCGTCGGACGATTCCAGGTAGCGTCCCTGCATTGGGCGCACCGAGACCTGATCCAACAGGTCTGTGATCGGCACGACAAAGTGCTGGTCTTTATCGGGCTCGCCCCGATTCGCAACTCTCAGGGCAACCCGCTCGACTACGAGGCGAGGAAGCAGATGGTCCTTGCTGAGTTCCCGAACGTCACGGTCGGGTACATCGATGACTCGTGGTCGGACCGTCTCTGGTCCCGCAACTTCGACCGGGAGGTCCGTAAGAACTTGACCCCCTCGCAGTCGGTGTGCGTCTATGGAGGACGTGACGGATTCATCTCTCGCTACCACGGAACGCTCCCAACGCGGGAGTTCGAGCAGGAATCCTACGTCAGCGGCACGGAGATGCGGAAGGAGATCGCATCCCGGAGCACCAAGGCCACACCGGAATTCAGAGAGGGTGTCATCTGGGCGACCTTCAATCGCTGGGATACGACTTACCCCACCGTGGACATCGCATGCTTCAACGAGGATGGGTCGAAGGTCTTGCTGGGGCGTAAACCCGAAGAGACTGAGTTCCGCTTCCCCGGAGGATTCATCGACCCCTCTGACAGTAGTGCCGAGGCGGCGGCCCGCCGCGAGATGGGCGAAGAGACAAGCGCTTCAATCACTGATCCCGAGTACGTCGCCTCTCTTGTCGTTGATGACTGGCGGTATAAGGGCGAGCCAGACGGCATCATGACATTCCTCTTCCGTGCGAAGCTCCTGCACGGACCGCTTGAAGCGGGAGATGATCTGGCGGAGATCCGTTGGTTCCCTGCGGACGGCTTGTACAAACGGGACATCGTTCCCACACACCACCCGCTCATCGAGGCTCTTGGCCTTGCGTGGGCCTAACGCTCAAGGATTACAGATACCATGAGAACCAAGAACATCATCACCAAGACTGACAGCTACAAGCTGACACACTGGAAGCAGTACCCGACGAACACGACCGGCGTCTACAGTTACTTCGAGAGCCGTGACGGAGCCAAGTACCCATACACGGTCTTCTTTGGACTCCAGTATCTCCTTCAGGAATACCTAGAGGGTCAGGTTGTGACACCGGAGAAGTTGGCACACGCCAAGAAGCTAGCGCTGGCGCACTTTGGCCGTCCCCTCTTCCATGAGGAAGGGTGGCAGCACATCATCGACAAGCACGGAGGCAGACTTCCGCTACGTATCAGTGCCGTCCCCGAGGGGACTCCTGTGCCGATCTCCAACGTCATGATGACCGTGGAGAACACGGACCCCGACTGCTTTTGGCTCACCAACGCTCTTGAGTCGCTTCTGACACACGTCTGGTCTTCGTCCAACGTTGCGACGATCAGTCGGACAATCAAGGAGGGCCTAGCAGGTTTCTTGAAGACCTACGGAGACGGTCTGGATGGGCTCCCGTACATGCTTCACGACTTTGGTTACAGAGGCGCGTCCTCTGACGAATCGGCCGCAGTCGGCGGTGCCGGTCACCTAATCAACTTCGCGGGAAGTGATACTCCTGTCGCCATGGAGTTGGCTCTGGACTACTACAACGCTAACCTCGACACTCTGGCGTACTCTGTGGCGGCCACCGAGCACAGCACGATGACGGCCCTGGGTCGAGATGGCGAGTACGAACAAGCCCTTAGGATCATGAAGGACAATCCGGACTCAATTCTCTCGGAAGTGGGCGACTCTTACAACATCTACGACTTCGTGGATCAGGTCACCGGACCATGGCTCCCGACGATCATGAACCGCACCATGCCGTTCGTGGTGCGGCCGGATTCGACAACCAAGCAGCATCCGACGCCGCCCGCACTGATGGTGGCGCTCCTGAACCGCATGGGAGCCAACCTGACCGGCTACATCCAGCACAACTCTAAGGGGCTCAAGTTGCTCCCGAGTCAGATCCGGACTCTCTGGGGAGACGGTATCCCGACTCCTGAGGCTGTCTTCGAGATCATGCAGGCGGTGGTGGATGCCGGGTGGGCACCCGAGAACATAGCTGCTCTCGGAATGGGCGGAGGGCTGCACCAGAAGCACGACCGAGACACACAACGAAACGCTTTCAAGTCATCGTCGCAGAGACGAAACGGGGAGTGGCACGATGTCTGGAAGGACCCGGTGGATTCGACCAAGAAGAGCAAGCGAGGCAGGCTGGCTCTTTATAGCAACAACGGGGAAGTCCGAACCGTGCGGGAGGCCGAGGTTGGAGGGCACAATCTGCTCGAACAGGTCTTCGAGAACGGATCGCTCTCCAGGTACCAGACATTCGATCAGGTACGTAACAATGCGGCCCTAGCGTTGTAGTAAGTACCGTGGAGTAGAGCAGCTAGGTAGCTCGTCTGGCTCATAACCAGAAGGTCGTCATAAACGGTTCGATTCCTACCTCCGCATCCTGAACATCGCCCCGGCAAGCCAGAAGCTTGACCGGGGCTTTGTTGTTTGCTACTGTCCGTTTATGGCTAAACCACTTGATAGGCAGACCGCACGCCTAGAACGTCGTATCGCTGGCGCGGGCAAGATCAACCCCAGCACTCACAAGCCGGGTTCGATGAACCGGCACAAGTCGTCACCCAACGGTAACGGTCGTCGGCCTACGTCGAGAATCCAGGCGGATTCCCGGAATGCGACAAGCTCATGAGGTTTGTCCTCAAGCCGAATAGAGAGATCCGACTAGATCGGGTCCGTGCTGGCGCGGCGACGGATGCCCGTTGGCGAGAGTGTCTAGGACCGGCCTACCAGGGCCGAGACGAGGACGGAGATCAGGTCTACAGGATCGACTCCACGATTGCCCACGAGATCGAAATGCGAGCAGAAGGTGAGCGAGATGTCTTCAGCAACAATCGAGGCCACTGAGATCAAGCCCGAGTTTCGGGCGTGGCCTAAGATTGGCCGCTTGAATCGCAACGTGGTCGTCACCGAGAAGATTGACGGCACGAATGCAGCGGTGATAATCAGCTACGATCTTGTTCCCGAGTACATCAAGGAACGGGTGGCCCACGAGGGCGTGTTCGACCACATTCGGTACGAGGGTGGCACCATCGTCATCAATCCGGCTGACGGACAGCTTGTCTGGGTCGGGTGCCAGAGTCGGAAGCGTCTCATCACTCCAGAGCAGGACAACTTCAACTTCGCTCAGTGGGTATTCGACAACGCAGTGAGCCTGGCGATGGACCTGGGCGACGGATATCACTTTGGCGAGTGGTGGGGTTCCGGCATCCAGCGGGGCTACGGACTAGAGAAGGGTGTCAAGAAGTTCTCGCTCTTCAACGTCAAGAAGTGGTCGTCTGTCATGAATCCGGATGCTCCCGATTTCTTCACCGAGAACCTGCACACCGTCCCGGTCCTCGACATCCATACCTTCTCCACCGAGCGCATCAATTCGGTGGTAGGGATGCTTCGTGCGTCCGGCTCGAAGGCGTCACCGGGGTTCTTCCCGCCCGAGGGTGTCGTTGTCTTCCACACGGCCACAAATGATCTGTACAAGGTCATGTGCGAGAACGATGAGACCCCAAAGGGAGCCTAAGGGGAGCGTCCCGCCTGATAGTCTCTTGGAGACGGCCGCGCCTCTAGAGATGTGGCGGCGTGCGACTAAGCAGGCTCAGCGTTCAGTCTTCCGTAGGCACCGGGTCGGCGCAGTCCTCTTTAGGGGCAACACCATCTTGTCAAACGGGTGCTCTCACGATTCCGACCTTGCAGGCGAGCTACGGTCGGTTCATGCCGAGCGGCATGCCCTGCAAGGGCTCTGGAACATCTGGAGGGGCACGAGAGATATCGACTGTCTCGTAGTGACGTTGACCCGGAGTGACAACTTTGCTCAGGTCTCTAAGCCTTGTGCGTCGTGTGCTCAGCTTTTGCTCGCGTCGGACATTCGGAACGTGATCTACGCCGAACGTACGAACGATGGATCGTGGACTGTTAGGAACCTCCCGGTGGAGTTCCTGAACAACTGCAAGAGCCCTCGCCTGAGTTCATAGGGTCACCGCCCCGATAAGGGGCGTGAAGACTGTCAGGCGTATCCAGAACTTCCTATTCACGGACCTTCCGAACCGAGCGCTGGTCATCTTCAGTGAATGGTTCATGTCGCCCAGGGGAGTGTGGCAAACCTTCCTGATCACGGCACTCATTGTCATCTTCGAGTTGCTCTTCCCGCACGCTGACCCGCACGGGTTCTGGCTGCTCTACTGGCTGACGGTCTACAGCGCTATCACGCAGCCCGCGCTAGCCTATGTTGGAGGGAAGTCCTCCGACCACTCTGAAGAGGTCTTGAAGCGGATCGAGGGCCTAGAGATCAGCATTCTAGAAATTGTGCGACATCTAGAAGACATGAAAACTCGCGACAACTCATAGGTAATTAGCGCATGGTCATCACCCCAAACATGAGCCTTACCGCGTGGACTAGTTCGGATGACGATTTCGACCACACCCAGCTAGCCACCAACTTCGCACTTGTGGATGGTCACGACCACTCTCCGGGTAAGGGAACACAGCTAAACGCCGCCGAGGCGATTGTCAACGAGACGATCACTGACGCGCTGATCGCCGCCGCAACCATTACGGGCGACAAGATCGCGGACGAGACGATTACGGCCGCCCTGATCGCGAACAACACGATTACCGCCGCGCAGATCGCGAACAACACTATCACGTCCTCGCAGATCAGTAACAGCGCAGGAATTACCCTTGAACAGTTGGCGGCCGGTGTTGCGCGTCTCACTGTGTCTACCAAGACTTCTGCCTTCACTGCGGCAGACGGTAACCTCTACGAGGTCTCAACCGCCGGTGTCGCCGTTACACTTCCGACGCCTACGTCCGGATCGCTTATCTCCATTTGGAACGGCGGAGACTTCGCGACCTCTCCCACGGCTATCACCGCTTCGAGCGGGGTGATCTTGGGTAATGGGGTGTTGAGCACGAGTATGGATTTGGGTGCCGGTGGCGCATATGTCACGCTCTACGCTAACGGAACCGACTGGTTCATTGTTGGAGGGGGATTGGATACTGGTTGGGTTTCTGTAACGCTCGCCAACGGTTGGACTAATTCTGTAGGTTACTATCCCGCCTCGTATCGAGTTATCGAGGATCGTGTCTGGCTTCGCGGGAGTCCAAACGTACCGTCGTCTGATGTGGTTGGGTTTACCCTCCCTGTTGGTGCCCGTCCGGCGTCCCCCGTCATTCTCGACGCTGGCCAGTATGCCGTTGCAACGAATGGTCAGGTATCCAATGAAGAGACGGATGTCCAGATCACCTTTGACGGGGTCAGCTTCAGCCTGACCTAATTCCTATCGCCCGCCGTTACCTCTAGGAGACGGGTGCGTAGGTAGGAGAGGGCTTCATGCCGTTCTCCCGAGTCCTCATCTCTCGTCCAGTAGAACACCGCCCGTTTCCACACCATGTAGGCATCCTGTTTACGTGTACGTAACGGATAGAGGTCGAGGACCCGTGTCAGGGCAACACAGTCTGGCTTCGATTGGATCTCCCAATGGCCGCGTGGCCTAGTAGCCCCGTAAACCTTCTGTGGGTACAAACTCCCAATCGAGGTTTGCATTTGGACTTCCTGGAGGCACTCCCAATCTTCAATCAGGAAGGGCAATCGGAATCGACATCCGGCCTTTGGTCGAATGATGAAGTTGGCACCACTGTCAATCATTCCAGAGAGCCAGTAACCAAGCGATTCGTCCATCTCCCTCACTATAGGGGAGATTGACCCTACTTTCAAGGCGAGACTCTCTAATAAGGCTTGAACCTTACCCTACGAATCCAGGAGACTCATGCCCCCATACCTACCAGTGGTTGCCCTCAACCGATCTAGTAAGATCCGGATTGACAACCAGCTAGTCGCGTCCTTCGCGCAGATCTACAGCAGCATCACGCAATACCCACCGAACGACCAGACCGGACCGACGTATGTCGATCTCGGTGCAGAGGTCGAGGGTGGAGATCCGGTGTGGAAGGAAGTCGCCTACCACTCGTCAATCGGTCAGCTTCTAGTTGTGGGTCCGCTCACGTCTACGAACGCTCCCGTCGTTGTGTCAAGCGGCCTCGTCGCCACCGCCGATGGCTCTGATCTCGTGATCACTGTCTCGTCCGGTGTCCTCAAGACCCGTTCGACCGGCGTGACCACGGTGTCTGTCGGTGGATCGACCACCTTGGCTGCGGCCTCCAGTTCGCATCCTCGTATCGACACCATTGCGGTCAACGAGACCACGGGTGCCATCACGAACGTTGAAGGAACCCCGGCAGTCTCGCCGGTCGCTCCTGCGGCGCTCACCGGCACGCTTGCCATCGATCATGTTCTGGTCGGTACGAGCGTGACTGATGTCACTCAGGCCAACGTGACCGACGTAGCCCCTCGCGGCTAATCGCAACCCCCGTTACGGAGGGCTCCCACTATAAACGGGAGCCCTCCGAATGTAAATCTGTATAGACAAGTAAGGAAAAGATGAGCGCATCAGATTTCACCCTCCCGCCGCCCGTGCATCAGATGCCGGTGGCTGACGACAAGATTCAGAACCGCAAACAGCTTGTGGAGTTTGCTTCTGAGCTTCAGGACACCGAGGCCAAGTTCGTGGCCAACGTCATGGTCAAGATGAGCCAGAAGTGGTCGAGTCGCGCATGCACGGTCAAGAACCTGGAGCAGATGCGTGACGAGATTCTCGAATTGCTAGCGAAGGGCGGCATCCTGGCGACGGTCGATGTGGCACCCGTGCTCAACGGGGAGCCCCCGGTGGTCGAGATCGTTGGTCACATGAGCGGCACGGAGCGAGCCGAGTACGGCATGGATCACGAGCGCAAGCAGTGGGAGGTCCAGAAGGCACATGCACGCGGTGAGTTCTTCCTGGGCGAGAAGGAACATGCCGATTCGACGCCAGCTAAGAAGCGTGACGCGGCCGAACGAGAGAAGCGCAAGGGGTCCTAAGTGGACTTCCTATCTCAGCTACAATCCAACTTCGACACAAAGCCTGTCGGGATTGCTGAGTTCTCGGAGAGCAAGAAGTTCTGTGGGAAGCCGCTGTATCCGAGGCAGCGGCTCCTACTCAAACTGATTTTCCTAGAGGAACTGAACGAGTACGAAGAGAAGGTTCTCGACTACTGGATTGCTGGTGGTCGAGGCGGTGACGAAATCGTTATCTCGCCTGACATCCGGGAGCGGATCAAGCGGCTTCGAGAGAAGGGTAACAGTCACTTCCGAGAGGTAGTGGTGGTTGCTGGTCGCCGCGCCTCCAAGGGCCACCTCGCCGGGCTCGCCATGGCAAAGACGATGTACGACGTGTTGCGGATCGATGACCCCCGCAAGCACTTCTCTCTACCGGAAGAGGGCACCAAGGAGATCTATTGGTCTTGCATCGCCACGGCTCAGGATCAGGCCAAGAAGCTCCAGTACGCAGACCTTGCGTCTACGATCAACGCCTGTAAGGCGATGCAGAAGTACATCCAGAAGACGCAGGAGCTTGAGTGCAGCGTCAACACACAGTCTGACCTACGCCGTGCCGATCTAGAGAAGCGTCAGGGCCGCAAGGTGGTTCGAGACACGGCTATGCTCCGGGCCAACGCCCTCCCGGCTAACCAGGCATCCATCCGTGGCCAGGCGACACTCGTAGCCGACTTTGACGAGTTCGCGTTCTTCATGCAGGGTGACTCCGCACAGTCTGACAGTGAGTGCTATGAGGCCCTGAAGCCATCTCTTGACCAGTTCGGAAAGGAGGCCATGCTGTTCATCAAGTCGTCCCCGGCGTCGAAGGTCGGAAAGTTCTACGAGCGCTTCCAGGCCGGTATGGCGGTGGACGATGACGGCGTACCTCTCTACGACAACATCTTTGTCATCCAGATCCCTTCCTGGGCTCTCTATGAGGGTTGGTGGGACGAGGAAGCCGAATACGATGGTCCGCAGCAGTGTCAGCAGGCGAGCCCCGATTGGGACCCCGAGCGGCGTAAGGGGGACAGCACCTACTTCTACACTCGCAAGGATCGCGAGCTTATCGAGCAGGCACGGCAGGAGGAACAGGAGAACCCCGAGAAGTTCAAGGTCGAGCGCCGAGGCCAATGGGCTGAGACTATCGACGCTTACCTCATGCCTGAGAAGGTTGACGCTATGTATGCGGGCACGCCGGTCTTGAGCGAGGAAGGCAAGGTCACCGGCTACACGCCAATGAAGACCAACTTCCGAGAGTCGTCCTATATGTACCAGTACGTCGGCCACCTTGACCCGTCATCCACCACTGCCGGTTTTGGATTTGCTCTTGGTCACATAGACTACTACGCTGGCGTGCCACACGTCTGTTTCGACATAGTAAAGCGATGGACCGCCGAGCAGTTCGGTGGTGTCATTGACCCTGATGAGGTCATGGAGGAATTGATGCAGTACATCGGGATCTTCCGGCCCAAGGAGATCACGACCGACCAGTTCCAGTCACCGGCCATCGTCGGAGGACTGCGTAAGCGGTGTCAGAAGGCGAACTACGGAGAGGTCCGAATTTACGAGAAGGTGGCAACGGCGTCCGTCAACTGGAATCGCGCCGAGGTCTTCAAGACAGCACTCTACCGTGGGCTCGTACACGCTCCCTTCGATATCAAGGAGGCTCAGTATTCGGCTCTAGAGTTGAAGCGCCTTCAGAAGATCGCCACCGGACAGATCCCGAGGGTTGAGCATCAGACTACTGGTGACTGCCAGACGAAGGATATCGCGGACTGCATCATGACGGTCACCGAGTCTCTGATTGGCGACTTGCTAGCGAATGACACTCGCGCCATCCTTGACGAAGGTCTCCGATCCGGGGCTGCCGGGGGCTACCCCATGCTGTTGGGAGAGGACCGGCACCCGTTAGGGAAGATGACCCTCAACATGGCGCACAATGAGATCCTCAGGCGGGCTGGTGGGCGCGAAGGTCAGAGTAAGGGCAGCCGCAGGGCGACTCCCAATCGGAGCTACGGGGCAAAGCCGGGATACACACGTCGGAATCGGTACTAGGTTCTAAGAGCCAGCAACAAGTAAGATACGATGAGCCGCAAGATCTCTTACGCCTTCCGAGATGACGGAGTATACGCCATCGAGAACGGGCAAGTCATCGCCTTTGCCGAGACCCTCGACAAGATCGCTCTAAACGGGCAGGATGTACAGGCCCTAGAGACAGTCACTGAGCACGCCAAGGCAGAACTTGGTATTCGCTCTCAGGAGACCTCTTACGACGGCGACACCGAGGGCCTAGGTGGCTTCGGTCACGGCTCCAGTGCCAAGGTTGCCACACACATTGTCACCCCGAACGGCCTCAAGGGCAAGATCATGGGTCAGGTTGTGCCGGGTCTCTGGAGTGACGAGGTTACTGTCCGCTTCGAGAACGGACACATCGCTCGCCTAGAGGTCACCGACGATTTCACCTTTACTTCTGACGCGAAGCCGCTTCGTGCCGTCGCATCCGCCAAGGCGCAGGCGTCGAGCGAGGACCGGATCGAGTTCCTTCGTGAGAAGCTAGCTGAAGTTGCTGATGGCGACGGTCTTTCACTCAAGACTCGCCTCGCGGATCTTCAGGAGATTCAGGAGATCGCCACCGAGCTTGGCTCGCGTCGGTCCGCCAGCACTGAAGAGGTCACTGAGCTTGACACTATTCGCGCCGAGGCGGCCTATGAGGCTTCAGAGGTCAGGGATGCTCTAGCTTACCTAGAGGACGCCGAGCCTATGGCACCGCCGACTCCGATCCTCTCGCGGGTCGTTGAGCAGGAGCACGTTGGGCGGGGAGACGCGGGCTGGCTCGACAAGGTTGCCCAGGACATGATCGAAGAGGCCGACGCTACAGACTTCGACAAGATGCTCAACGAGGGACCCGCTGTGTTCGTCGCTGAGCTTGAGAGCGGCCCGCTAGCCGACCAGGGCCTTACCGCTAGCCTAGCTACCAGTTTCATTGAGAGCAAGGTCGCCGCAGCGCGCCCGGAGATCCGTGAGAAGATCACAGAGCTTTGGGTCGAGCGCGTCGAGAGTGCTCGTCGGGAGGCATATGCTAACCGTAAGCAGACCATCGCAAAGGAGGCGGCAGCCGAGGCAGACTTGTACGAGTCAATGCCGGATGATATCCTCTTCTCGTAATGGAGCAAACGACTGTCTACTGCCGCCAGTGCAGGACACATTTTCCCTTTCATTGCGTCGAGTATCCTCCAGCTATGGTAGTGTGCCAGCAGGGCCACGTTCATCAGCTTGAGGCGTATCACCCGGAACTAGCTCCGTACTACAAGTACGTCGCCACGCTCCGCAGACCCTAATGGACTACATCGCATCGATCTTCGACATTGATCTCGCCAACGACACGGACGCCGCCAATCAGGGCAAGCGTGCTACTGCCGCTGCTCTTGCACGTTGCCGACAGCGTTTCGGGAGCTTCCTCCAAGGAAGTGACGGGCACGAGATCGCCGCACGGTTCGATCTCATCGAGATGGATCTCAAGCAGGTTGTCGCTGACGTGGTGTCTGAGTATGGCGGAGACGTTGATAACGTCGAGGCATCAGTTACCTCAGTCCTAGCGGCCGGTGGATTCTGCGATGACTGTCGTAAGTGGAAGAGCGGTCCTAAGGCTGGCTGCACATGCGGTACTTCAGACGGAGGGTCGTCAGACGATGATGACTCCGAAGGCGACATCGATAAGGAAGCCGCTTCCGGAGGCACCTTTCGCGACAAGGTGGCACGGTACGGGTACTGCCCCGCCTGCGAGTCTCCTGGCCAGCTTGTCGGTAAGCTAGGCAACCGCGACCACTATCAGTGCTCGAACTGCGGCTCTGACTTCTCAGAGTTCGATACGCACCCTGGAGTCACTCAGGCTCCCGCTGCCGCCCCGCAGTCTGTAGGACCCCCGTCGCCTGTCATGGCACGGTGGAACGTCGTAGGGGAGGCCCTAGAGACCGAGAAGCTACCCGACAACTCGTTCGGTAGTGACCCTTGGAGTCACGGACCGTCTCCCCAGATCGACAAGAAGGACTGGAAGCCGAACGCCCTCAATGATGAGGGTAACCTGAAGCCGATTGATACGGAGGGCGCGGGCTCACCCCACCCGACCGAGCATCACGACATCAGCCGGTCTACGGACCACACACGAGACTTCAAGGAGCAGACAAACGCCGTGACCGAGCAGGAGACCCTCAAGGGCACTGACTCGGTTGATGGTGCTGGTTTCAACGGTGACAAGAACCAGACTCAGTATCCGACACGCACGTTCGGTGACAAGGGTCAGCAGCCGTCCGGTGTGGGGGACGAGGCATTCCCCAAGAAGTCCAACGGGCACGGTAACTTCTCTGGCGATATGTATGAGGACGACGCCACTCCGGATGACGAGAGTGAGATTCTCACACGTCAGAAGAAGCTTCAGCGCAATGAGTGTCCCGACTGTGGGTATAACGTCGAGCACTGCAAGTGCGAAGAGGGTCAGCATACCGCGTCTGGCGACCCGGACAAGAACCCAATCCGCGAGTCTCTGCGGGCCGAGCACGGTGTCCTACCTGAGAGCGATCTCCAGGCGGCCATCAGTGCCTTCAAGTCCTAAGACGCCACCTAACCTCCGCTTGTCGCACGGCAAGCACTCATGCAGTAATTGTGAAATGTTCGACAAGAAGTCTCTCGTCTGCAAGGGTTACAGCGATTACCCCGTCGAGGGCGATCTGGTCTGTAACACCTGGAAGCCCGAGGACGGATACGACCCGGACGAAAACTCGTAACGACTTTTCTTGACCGTCCCGGTTTTCTTGGAGAAACTCGCGACAAACTTACCCTCTTTCGGGCTCAAACGCCGTAGTAAGTTCTGATGTCAGGTCAGAGCGCACGTAACACGAAGCAACTGAACGCGATGGTAGACAACCTCCGTGCTCGTGGCGTGTCACTACCTCGCAACGCCGCTAGAGCCCAGGTAGAGGCTCTGTCAATCCACAAGATGGCGGGTGCTCAGCCCGGATCGTCTAGGCGCTACGGATTCCTTGACACGTCCGCTAACTCAGAGAGTGCGGCCGACGACATCCAGCAGAACACCCGCATCATCCGAGAGATGAAGCGCCAGCGTACCGCGTCGAGCATGCGGAAGAACGCCAACATCGGCACGGGAGGCGGCGGAGATGTCTTCGCGGCTATGCCTCGGTTCTACGACCCCCTGGAGTATTGGGACATCACCGGACTTCCCTGGAACATGGCAGACGAAGGCCACCGGCACAAGCTCCACAAGTGGCTGCGGCTCTACTACGCGACTCACTACCTAGTTCCCATTCTCATCGACATCTTCACCCGCTTCCCTCTGTCGGGCATGGAGATCCGGTGCAAGGACAAGCGGGCCACCAAGTTCTACGAGGAACTGTTCCTCAATGACCTCAACTACCCGGAGTTCTTCGTCGGCCTCGGTCGCGAGCACTTCCTAGTCGGTGAGGCATTCCCGCTCGCGTCGTTTGATGACACACTAGGTATCTGGGAGCGCGAAGAGCTATTGAACCCAGAGGACATCATCATCGAGAACTTCCCGCTCTTGGGCTCTCGTGCGCTGAAGATCGTTCCGCCGGATTACCTCAAGAAGCTAGCACAGACAAAGCAGCCTGCTCGCGAGTACCGGATGCTGGAGATGAACTTCCCAGAGTTGATCCCGTACCTACGCAAGAACGAACACATCCCGATCAGCGACGTGTTGCTCAAGCAGGTAGCTAACAAGTTTACGTCGTGGGACGACCATGGCACTCCGATGTTGCTGCGCGGACTACGCACGCTCATCCACGAAGAGAAGCTACTGGCTTCACAGGACGCTATCGCAGAGCGCCTGTACTCTCCCCTGATCCTAGCCAAGATGGGGATTACCGATCTGGGCGATGGTCAGGGTCCGTGGTTCCCGTCTCCCGACGAGCTTGACGCTCTCCGTGACGATATGGATGTGGCGCTCTCGTCCGATTTCCGGCTC
>Ga0210388_10002341_pt1 | contig 14736 bp, 16 predicted proteins | sample IncBWC19OmetaG_FD_155485 | JGI IMG/M metagenome (GOLD analysis project Ga0210388, IMG submission 155485) | Forest soil microbial communities from Barre Woods Harvard Forest LTER site, Petersham, Massachusetts, United States - Inc-BW-C-19-O ...
GAATTCAGTCGATGCCGAGTTGTTTTTTCGCGTCGGGGCTGAGGCGCTCGGGGGTCCAGGGCGGAGTCCAGACGACGTTGACTGCGGCGTTGCGGATGCCGGGCAACTGCTCGAGGCGCGACTTGACCTGGGCGCTGATGTTGACGTGTTCGGGGCAGCCGGGCGAGGTCAGGGTCATGTCGATGGTGACGTCCTGCTTGGCTTGCTCGGGTGTGTCGGCGGGCGCGGGCGCGAAGTTGACGGTGTAGATGAGGCCGAGATCGACGATGTTGACGGGGATCTCTGGATCGTAGCAACTTTTCAGCGCGCTCAGGACGTCTTGTTCGGTGACCGTCGGCATGGGAATCCTCCTCGGATATCCGTCTTTCAATTTCCCGATACTGTTCCAGTCTACCTCCTTTGAAATGATTCGTGTTCGGCAGCCGATCTGGTAAAGTTTTGCGCATGATGAGCAAAGAGGCGAAGCAGAGGATCCAGATTGCTTTGGCGCTGGCCGTGGTAGTCGCGGGAGTGCGCGCGGCATACATCCTTTATGAGCGGCATGAGGATTATGTTGCGGCGCAGAAGCAGGAGTTGGCGAAGAGAGCGGGCTACGCGAATGCGGACTATTATGTGGTGCCGAAGAAACTGTATCCGTTCGATTTGAAGTCGGCGAAGCAGTTGACGCTGCAGCCGGTGTGGACGAAGGAAGGATACCGGTACACATATTATCCGTATGACGCGGCGCGGAAGCGCACGAACTTTGCGCAGGAAGCAGGGCTGCTGTTGCCGATCGAGCGGCTGGAGATCAAAGATGTAGTGACGGAAACTCCGGCTGCGGCGGGGAGCAGGCCGCAGGTGATGGCCGTGTTTGAAAAAGATGGGAAGAGCTACGCGGTGCCAATTGGATTTGAGAGCGACGGGCAGTTCAAGATTTATTCCGACGAGATGTTTTTTGTGGAAGATCCGCATGAGTTGTACAAGCACTGGCCGGCGGATGTGTGGCAGGCGGTCGGGCAGCACGAAGTGAAGCCGGGGATGAATGAGCTGCAGGCGGATTTCGCGGTCGGGATGGGAGTTCCGGATGCGGGCGGGTCAGAGGACAAGACGGTAAGGTATCCGAATGGTGGAAAGGCGCTGGTGGTGGTGTATCGGGATGGGAAGGCCGTCGAGATTAAGCCGGGGACGTAGGAAGTCAGAATCCCCTCATCCCAGGAGTCCCTTGGTTGTAGAGATCCTTCGACTGCGGTCGTCCTTCGCGCTTGAGGCGCGAAGGACAATCCTCGCTCAGGATGACAAGTCTTTTTATTTCACTCGAGCTGGTTATTTCACTTCGGCCAAGGCTTTGGAGACTTCGTCGATGTCGGGGACTACTGGGATGTCGTAGTTTTTGTGCCAGGCTAAGTTGCCGTTGCGGTCGATGATGGAGATGGCGCGTCCGGTGATGCCTTTGTCTGCGAGATAGACGCCGTATTGGGCGGCGACGGCGCCGCGGGGTTGGAAATCGGCTAGCAGTGGGTAATGGATTCCCATTTTTTCGGCGTAGGCTTTGTGAGACCAGACGCTGTCAACGCTGAGGCCGAGGACTTGCGCGTCGAGCTGATCGAACTGCTTCATGCCGTTGACCAGGCAGACGTGCTCTTTGGTGCAGACGGGGCTCCAGTCGAGGGGATAGAAGATGATTACGACGCGCTTCTTGCCCTTGTAGTCGCTTAGCTTTATTTCTTTTTGATCTTGATCTTTCAGAGTGAATTCGGGCGCCGGGGCGCCGATGGTTGCGGGCATGATTTCCTCCAGGGTCGTTCTTTAGTTGATCGATAAGTTCTTATTCCATCATAAACCGGATTGAGGAGTTGGCGGAGGCGTTGGCGCTGCGCGCAAAAAGCAGGTTCCTCCGCGCGCCTTCGGCGTGCTTCGGAATGACAAGGCTGAGTGAATTTACTTCACCACGGGGGATTTGGCGTCGGCGGGTTTTTCTTCGTCGGCGTGGATTTTGCCGTCGTCTTCGGCGTAGAAGGAGCGGTGTTCGGCGTCGAGCTGTTTGGGCGTCATGGTGAGGATGTAGCTGTCTTTTTTGCCCTGGAAGCTGGCGGTGTAGTCTCCGCGGTCGGGGTTGACCATGCGTTTGGTGAAGGAGCCGGAGTGGACGAGTTCGGCGAGAGACGTGGCGAAATGGTTGTACTGCTTGTCGAACTGGTGCTGGGCGCGGATGACGACGCGCATGTAGGCGAGGGCGACGGCTTCGGACTCAGAACGGGCAGGGTCGCCCTTGAATTTTGGCTGGTAGGTGGGAGCGGAAGTTGGAGGAGCGGCGGCCGGTTCCTGCGCCAACGAGGCAGACGCGGCTAGAACGAGGCTGGCGATTACGGCAACAAAAAACGTGGAAGGCTTATTCATCTGAATCGTCTCCGCGCTCATCTGAAATCTTCTCCGTGCGCTCATCTGAATCGTCTCCGCGAGTGGCGGGAAGAATTGGCGAGCCAATCTCCGCCCCAGAAGAGCTTTTCGAGCTTCTTTTTTATGTTACTCCCGTAATTTAACTTCGGTCACGTTCTCTTTGCAGAGGGGACAAATGCCGCTATGCTCTAGCTAAGACACTACGCCCTACAGGGATAACTATGAAAGCAGCCGTGGCCAGAAAACCGATCATCAAAATTGCAGTAGTGGAAAGCGATCCCTTGAGGTTTGTGGGATTTCGCGCCTTGTTCGATTCCGAGCCTGAGTTCGAACTGATCTCCGCCGGCCTGCCCGAGATTTCCACGTTGCAGAACGTGGACTTGATCCTGTTGGGAAACCGTTCCGGACAAAACCTTTTTGACGTAATGGCGAGCCTGAAGGCGACGCGTCCGGATCTGCGAATTATTGTGACCGGGTCGGGAGTGGACGAAGAGACCATTCTGAAGGCGATTGCTTCCGGGGCCAAGGGCTATGTGGACGAGGCGGCTTCGCCGGCAGAGTTTGCGCAGGCGATCCGCATCGTGAGTCAAGGGTCGGTGTGGGCTCCGCGGAAGGTGCTTTCGATGTTTATTGAGCGAGTGTCGTCGGCGCCGGGACGGATCTTTCCGGCGGGCCGCGTGACGTTTACGGACCGCGAAAAGGAAGTGCTGGAGATGCTGGTGGCGGGACGGTCCAACAAAGAGATTGGCGCACAGCTTGGGATTGAGGAGCGTACGGTGAAGGCGCACGTGGCGAAGTTGATGCGCAAGGTGGGCGTGCAGAACCGGATTGCGCTGTCGGTGCATGCGATTACGCATTCGCTGGTGGCGGCGAAGTAGGGGCAGTTGCTGGTACCCAGTACCCAGTACCTAGAATTTAAAGACCTGAGGTGCTTGAGATCCTTCGCTCCGCCTGAAGAGCGGCTACGCTCGGGATGACAATGCCGGGGTGGGTTACTTCAGGACATTGACCTCGGTAATCTTGTAGGGAAAGAGCCTGGGACGCATACTCGGCTTACCTACCACAGAACCTGGGAGACGGGGTTGGGAGCGGCGATTAGGGTCACTGCTTTCAGCCCCGATTTTTTTGTGTCGGGCTGTTCCTTTCTTAGGTTTCTCCAATCCTGCACAGTTTGATACTGAAGCGAGCCGCATGTGCCCTCAGCGGCTAAAGCCGCGATCGACTTGAAGCTACTTACGGCGCGGCTGAAGCCGCGCCCTTTCAAGACTATTTTAAGCTCAGCCACTATCCAGTCGGGTGCCTCCTGATACAACGGAGGACGCTTCGTTTACAATCCAAGTAACAGATCCCAGTGAAATTCTTGTGTGCGAGGAACCATGAAAAAGTTCTTTTTGTTGAGCCTGATCGTGTGTCTATGTTCTTTGTGCTTTGCGGCGGATGACGAATCGAAGGAAACCAAGGCGGGGGACCGGGTGCAGGCGGCGGCTGATGTGCTGAACGAGATTCAAGGAGCGCCGGATAAAGGCATTCCGCAGGAGGTGTTGGGATCGGCGGAGTGCGTGGCGGTGGTGCCGTCGATGCTGAAGGGCGGCTTTATGGTGGGCGCGAAATATGGGCGGGGGCTGGCCAGTTGCCGCACGCCGAAGGGTTGGAGCGCTCCGGCATTTTTTACGGTGACGGGTGGGAGCTTTGGATTGCAGATCGGCGGACAGGCGGTGGACCTGATCATGCTGATCATGAATAAGGATGGGATGAAGCATTTGCTGTCGAGCCAGTTTGCGCTGGGCGCGGACGCGTCGGTGGCGGCGGGTCCGGTGGGGCGGCATGCGGAGGGGAATACGGACTGGAAGATGCGGGCGGAGGTTCTGACCTATTCGCGGGCGCGCGGGCTGTTTGCCGGCGTGAGCCTGAATGGAGCGGTGATCAAGCAGGACAAGGACAGCACGCGGGAGTTTTACGGCCGCATGGTGCCGTTCCGGACGTCGCTGGTAGGGGAGATTGATGCGCCGCCGGGGGCGAACACGTTTCTGACGACGCTGGCGAAGTGGGCGCAGGAGGCGGCGAAGTAGGGCGGGCTTCGGGCTTCCGCTATCCGGCTTCGGGTTTATACGCCTTCGTATTGGTTACACGGGGGAACACCAAGGTCCCTCGCTTCGCTCGGGATGACAATACTTTTGGCGGGATGACAGCGCCTGTTTGGATGGCGACGCCTATTTTATTGACAATGAATTTTTCACGGTGGTAGGGTTCCGCTTCCTAATGCGGCAGCGACTTGAGTACGCGGCAGCGTGGCCGTTCATCAAAATCCTGGGTATTTTGCCGCGCCGGTTGGCCCGGGCAGTGGCCATTGGCCTGGCCTGGGTAATTTATCTTCTGCACGTGCGATTGCGGCAGGTGGGGATGCGCAATCTTGGCATGGTGTTTCCAGAAAAAAGTGAAGCGGAGCGGGCGCGGATTCTGCGCAGGGAGTTTGCGTCGCTGGGACGGCAACTGGCGGAGGTCTGCCACTTTCCCAAGTACACGCTGGAGAACGTCGACGATGTGGTGGTGTATGACGGGTTTGAGAATTATGAGCGGGCGCACGCTCGCGGCAAGGGCGTGCTTTTGTTTGCGGGGCACTTTGGGGGTTGGGAGCTTTCGTCGTTTGTGCTGTCGATGCACGGGCATTGGATGCATGTGCTCATGCGCGGCATGGACAATGCGTATCTGGGGGAGTTGATCCTGCGCTACCGCACGATGCATGGGAACAAAGCCGTCGACAAAGATGACTTTGTGCGCGGGTTGCTTTCGGCGATGAAGGGTGGGGAAGTGGTGGGGTTGCTGATGGATACGAATATGACTCCCCCGCAGGGAATTTTTGTGGATTTTTTCGGGATCCCGGCGTGCACGGCTGCGGGGCCGGCGCGGATTGCTTTGCGCACGGATGCGGCGGTGGTGCCGACGTTTACGATCTGGGATGCAGAGCTGGGGAAATACCGGCTGCGGTTTGATCCGGCGGTGGAGTTGGTGCGGACGGGGGATTTGGAAGCCGACATCAAGGCAAACACGCAGAAATTTACTTCGATCATTGAAGAGTATGTGAGGAAGTATCCGGAGCAGTGGCTGTGGGTGCATCGGAGGTGGAAGACGCGGCCGCCGGGGGATGCGCCGTTGTATTGAGGCGGCTTCGGGCTTTGGGCTTCGGGCTTTCGGTACGGCGTTCGTGGTGGCTTCGGCGGACAGCGGGTTCCTCGACTTCGCAGGATCATCCGCTTTGCGGATGATCTTGCTGCGCTCGGAATGACAAGATTTTTATTTGGGCGCGCGGGGATTGCTGCTAGTAGGTGAAGGACTGGAGCTCGGTTACTCCGGAGTCGGGTCCGTCGACGTAGCCGGTGCGATTGCTGGGATTCAGGGCTATGTGCGTGAAGACCACGTTCGAGGCGTTGGAGAAACTGAATCCATTCAGCGATTCGACCAGCACTCCTTGCGTGTTGTAGACCTGAATGCTGCTTCCGGGCGCCGTGCTTGAAACGGACTGAGCCACGAAGAAGAGTTTGTGCAGGGAATCGAACTCGACGTCGGAGCCGCTTTCGATCTGGCTGGTCGCTCCGGGCAAGGTTACGGCGAAACCGGTTTGAGTTTTCAGATTGTAGAACTCCACTCTGAAATCAACTTCCGTGGTGGTGCAGGCGATTCCATCTTCGGAGTCAACGGCTAGGCCGTTGATCGATCCCTGGCGGAACGGGGGCGGACCGGGAATGCCGTTGAACTGGTCGACCGTCCCCGTGGTGAGATCGACGAGGGCGAATACGGGCGGCGGACCTCCGACCTCGCCGTTCGCGGATGCGACGACGGCCTGATTGGTCGCGCTATCGTAGGCAACCACGGGCTCTTCGTTAAAGTTGAATATTGGGTTGGTGAGAATGATCGTGGGTCCGAAGGTATTTGCGCCTACGTCGGAGCCGAAGACGAACGAGGGACCGTCGCCGCTATTCTGAAAGGCAAGAACAGCGGTGATGGTGGAGGACTGGTTTCGGCTGAGTCCGATGATAATGTCGTCGCTGGCGAGGTGCGGGGTCCAGAGGCGGGTGAACTGGTTCGAGTCGAGCGGATTCAGCTCTTCATAAATCCGTTTCGCGACGTAAAGCCCTTGCACGTGCTCGCGCTCGACCAGGCCTACGCTGGAGGGGGCAATTCCGAGGGTCAGAAAGTTGTCCTGAGTCTCGGTGGTCTTGACGACTTTCAGAATCTTGCCGGTGGCCTGATCGAAGGTTTCGACCGCGGCTAGCACGTTTCCGTTGTTCAGGAGTTTGTCTTCACTGAGAACGCCTTCGGTGCCGTTCTGGTCGATGTCGAAGCCGAAAATCTGGCCTCCGAACTTGCTGTGCACAAGCGTACTGCCGGCACCGACCGGCGCGGTGGTTGCGTGAGACGTCGTTGCGTTGGACGACTGGGCGGCAATCTGTAGGGGCTGGGCGAGACAGGAGAAGCAGAGCAGGGCGAGCGCGGTGGTTGCATTCGGCAGACGAAGATTCACGCTTTTCATGATGGAGAGCTTACAACCGAAGGCGGGGTGCGGATGTCAGAAGGTTGTAAAATCTGTGGGGCATCCAAGACGGAGGGTGCGAGCCATGAAAGTTGTATAATCCGGGGACTTTTAGGGGGATAAAAATGCGGTTGATTAGCACTTCCGGGCGCGCAAGCGTGGCTCGAGCAGGCATTGGTCGCTGCGCGGCGACTCTTCTTCTGTGGCTAGCGGTCTTGGTAGTGGCCGCGGCGTTCTCGACTGAAGCGGCTTCGGCGCAGACTGGATATACCGGCATATTCGGCGGCGGTCCGTTTTACAAGAACGCGGCCAACAACATTACGGAGATAGAGAATTCCGGTTTCACGGAAGCGATTGTGTGGAGTGTGGAGGTGAGCAGTACGGGCGACTTGAATTTCAATGGAGAGTTTCCTTTGACTTCAGGCGGCGTGTATGTCGGGAACCAGACTTATCCTGATTTTCCGGCGGACATGGCGACGTTGAAGCAGGGGACGGTGAAGCGGGTGACGTTCAGCATCGGGTCGTCGAATTACGGAGACTGGGAAGACATTACGGCGCTGATCAAGGCGCAGGGGACTGGTCCGGATAGCATCCTGTATAGGGATTTTCAGGCTTTGAAAGCTGCGATTCCGGCTCTGGACGCGATTGATTTCGATGATGAGAACAGCTTCAATTCGCCGACCACGATTGCGTTTGGAGTGATGCTCGGGAAATTGGGATATCACGTGATGCCGGATGCTTTCGACGACAGCAGCTACTGGACCAATGTGGTTTCGCAAATCAATACGAAACTTCCGGGCACGGCGGACGGAGTGCATCTGCAGGCGTATGCGGGGGGCGCGGGAAATAATCCTTGCGTGGGATGGAATTTCGGGAGCGTTCCGGTGTTTCCAGGGCTGTGGGATCAGGACGACACGCCGAGCCAGGTGCAGAGCATTATGAGCGGATGGCACAGCCAGTGCGGGATTACGGGCGGGTTCATGTGGCTCTATGACGACTTTGTCGGCACCGGGCTGGCGGCACAATATGCCAGCGCGATCAACAACGCGGTGGCGAGCAGCGGGTTCACGCTTTCGGGACCGGGCAACGTGTTCCTGAATCAAAGTTCAACGGCCGGCACCTTGATTACGGTCACGGACTTTGGTGGGTTTGACGGGACGGTGACTTTAAGCTTGTCGAGTCTGCCGAAGGGAGTGGAGGCATCGATCCGGCCGGAGGGGAATGAGCAGGGAGTGCGGTTCAAGGCGACTCCTGCGGCGAGTACGGGATTCACTTCTGTGACGGTTACGGGAACTTCCGGCAGCATTACGCAGGTCTTTACGTTCACTCTGGCTGTGAGTGCAGCGGTGGGAGCGACGGGGACTGGCACGCAAGTGGATTTATCTTCGGAGTTCAATTTGAACGGGATCTACCAGGATGGGATGACGTATTCGACGGGAGGCCTCGATGGATTAGGAGATTCGTATTCGGCGAACCTGCTTACTGCGTCGCGGGTGTTTGACGGCGTGCTGTTCAACTTTGGTCCGGCGAATGAACTGGACGCGGTCGGTTGCAGCGGGCAATTGGTTACGCTGCCGCAGGGACAATTTTCGGGTCTGATGTTGTTGGCGACCGGGGTGAATGGAAATCAGAAAACCGAGACACTCACGGTGAACTACACGGACGGAATCAGCACGGAATTCGTGCAGAGCTTCAGCGACTGGTACACGCCGCAGAAGTTTCCGCATGAGGCTGAGGGCGTAGCCATGGCATATCGGAATCTTGACGGCGGCACAAAGGATAAGCGGACGTTCAGTCTGTATGCGTACCGGTTTGCTTTGAATCCGGCGAAGACGGTGCAGAGTGTTACGTTGCCCGATGATGCGGATGTGGTGGTGCTGGGGGCTACGTTGGTGCCGTGAGCGGGGGGCCGGTGCATTGTGGTTGAGGTTGCAGTTCAGCCGTCCCCGCGGGACGGGGTTGGGTTTCTCGACATAGCACCCGGCGTTGAAAACGCCGGGCTATTGTCGGGCGTCTTGCGGACGCTTTTACCTTTCCCGTTTTGGATTCATCCCCACACGTGATCGGGATCAAATTCGACGTCGTTCTTCTTCAAGAACGCCAGGAACTCTTCTTCATAATTGCGCTTGCGGTGATGTTCGGCTTGCTTCTGGATGTAGGCGATGGTGTCGTTTTTCTGCGAGATTCCAAGGGTGAAGGCACCGTATCCTTCTTGCCACGCGAATTCTGTTTTGAACGTTTCGTTCATCCAATGCGACGAGGCGCCTTTTATCAACTGCATGGCTTTCGCTAGCGGCAGGGTCGCAGGTAAGGAGAGCAGGATATGCACGTGATTTTCGGTTCCTCCCGCCATTAGCGCTTTGAACCCGTTCTTCCGGGCTATGCCGCCGAGGAAGGACCAGAGTTGAGGTTGGATCTCAGGCAAGATCAGATCGCGCCGTTGTTTGGTGGAGAAGACGCAATGGATTAGTTCGGAAACGTACGTATGGGACACGGCAGGCTCCGGGGAGAAGATTCAGCCGTCCCTACGGGACGGAATTCCAACACCTGTTATCGTACCCGGCGTTGAAACGCCGGGCTATTGTCAGGCGTCCTACGGACGCTTTTTCTTTCCCAGAACGGTCTGTGGTCGGCTGCCTCTTCCGGTAGAATCAAATCTTCCTATGAAAACCTTTGAACAGATTGCGGAGTTGGAGCGGCGGTATTTGTTGAGGACTTACAACCGGTATCCCGTGGCGTTGGCGCGGGGGAAGGGCGTGTTTCTTTACGACATTGGCGACCGGCGGTATCTCGACTTTGTTTCCGGCTTGGGGGTGAATGCGTTGGGGCATGCGCATCCGCGGATTGTGAAGACGATTCGGGAGCAGGCGGGGCGGCTGATTCACGTGTCGAATCTTTATTACCACGAGTATCAGGGAGAGCTGGCGGAGAAGTTGTGCACGCTCCTGGGCAGCTCGTTTGGAAATGCTCGCGCGTTTTTTTCCAATAGCGGGACGGAGGCGATTGAAGGGTCGATCAAGCTGGCGCGCCTGGCGGGGCATCGCGCGGGGGGCGACGGAAAGTCACGACTGGTGGCGCTGCAGGGGTCGTATCACGGGCGGACATTTGGAGCGTTGTCGCTGACGGGGCAGGAGAAGCATCGCAGGGGATTTGAGCCGATGCTGGAAGACGTGACTTTTGTGGGACAGAACGACATTGAAGGCTTGCGGGCGGCGGTGACGGACAACACTTGCGCGATTGTGCTGGAGCCGATTTTTGGCGAAGGCGGAATCAGCGAATGCTCGGTGGAGTTTCTGCAGGAGTGCCGGGCGGCGGCGGACCGGCACCGGGCGGCGCTGATTTTTGATGAGATCCAGTGCGGGCTGGGGCGGACCGGGACTATGTTTGCGTTTCAGACGTTTGGCGTGACTCCCGATATTGTGGCGATTGCGAAGCCGATTGCGGCAGGGCTGCCGCTGGGGGCATTCCTGGCTAAGGAGGAGTTTGCTTCGGCGATTTCTCCGGGGCAGCATGGGACTACTTTTGGAGGTGGTCCGCTGGCCTGCCGGGTGGCTTTAGAGTTTCTGGCTATCGTGGAAGACGAAAAGCTTTTGGAGAACGTGAATAAAGTTGGCGCTTATCTGCAGCAGGAATTGAAAACGATTGTGGAGAAGAGCGCTGCGGCGAAGGAAGTTCGCGGGCGAGGATTTATTCAGGGGATCAATCTGGCGATTCCGGCGCGTCCGATTGTGGATGAGGCGTTGGCTGAAGGCGTGCTTTTTAATTCGACGCAGGATACGGTTGTGAGATTTCTGCCTCCGTTTTTGTTGGAGGAGAAGCATGTGGATAAGGGGATCCGGGTGCTGAAGAAGCTGTTGCGGAAGAGACGGAAGGCGGCTTAACGCTTTCGTTCCGATCGCAGGCCGAAAAAATCAAGAGCTTTTAACCGCGAAGGTCGCGAAGAAAAGCCGCGAAGGTCGCGAAGAAAATCAGGGGAAAAACGGGGAGCCGAGGCTCCCCAAGTGAAAGTGAACAGAGGCGTTGTTCTTTTAGATAGAACCGGAACGTGAGGAAAGAGTTGTCTGGGTTGGAGAGATTCGGAGTTGGAAGATTTGGTTGGGATGACGGCAGAATCGGAAGTTGCTATGGCGCCGGGCGCTGGGCTTGGTCCGGCTTTGGGCGTGGAAGAGTGCTGGATGGATTTTGATGGGGCGCGGATGCGGTATCTGCGCGCGGGGTCGGGTCCGGCTTTGATTCTGGTGCACGGGTTGCTGGGATATTCATTCTCGTGGCGATATACGATGCCGGCGCTGGCGCCATACGCTACGGTTTATGCGCCGGACATGATGGGGGCGGGGTTTTCGGACCGGCCGGCTGCGATGGATCATTCGATGCGGGGGACGGCGCGGCGTCTGCTGCAGTTTATCGCGAGGCTGGGGATTTCTTCTTTTGATCTGCTGGGCACTTCGCATGGTGGCGCGGTCGCGATGATGATGGCGGCGGAATGCCTGGAGGGAAATTCTGGTCTTAATCCCGATTCCGGCTTGCGGGTGCGGCGGCTGGTGCTGGTGGCGCCGGTGAATCCTTATTCAGCGCATGGGCGGCGGCTGGCGCCGTTTGTGGGCAGCCGGTTTGGTTCGGCTCTGTTCCGGCTCGTGATCGCGCGGATGAGCTTCCTGTTTTCCTACGGGCATGCTCGCATGTATGGCGACCGCCGCAGCATTCCGCCGGGAACTCTGGAAGGATATATGGCGCCGCTTGAGAAGCCGGGATTGTTTGAACATGCGCTGAGCATTGTGCGTGCCTGGACGAAGGATTTGCGGGAGCTGGAGGCGACGCTTCCGAAGCTGGCGGGGGTTCCCACTCTGCTGATGTGGGGGAGCAAGGATTCGGCAGTGTATGCTTCGTCGGCTGCGCCGCTGGCGAAACACTTGCAGCACTCCCGGTGCGTTGTTTTTCCGGGCATTGGACACTTGCCTTACGAAGAGTGTCCGGAGGAATTCAACCGGGCGTTGATTGAGTTTCTGGTGAGCGAGGGGCGTCCCGGCTGACGTAAGGAAGCGAACCAAAAGCGCTACTATTGCGGCGCAAAGAGCGCACCGCACCGCGCAGGCTCGCTCAGGTCCTTCGTTCGCGCAAAGTGCGCGCTCTCTCAGGATGACAAGTTTCAATTCAAATCATGACGCACCACATTTTCGAGCTGTTACGGGGAGCGCTGGTGCACTACGGCTACTGGGCCGTGGCAGTGATATTGCTGGTGGAGAATGTGGGCGTGCCGTTTCCTGGGGAAACGGTGCTGCTGCTGGCGAGCTTTCTCTCCTATACCGAGCATGAGTTGCAGTTGCCGTGGATTATTGCGGTGGGGGTGGTGGCGGCGACGGTGGGCGGGGAAATTGGATTTGCGGTGGGGAGGCATGGCGGGCGCCCGCTGATCGAGCGTTACCGGGAAGCGTTCTCGGTTCCGGCGGAGACGGTGGCGCGGGGGGACCAGCTTTTCGAACGGTATGGATCGGCAGCGATTATTGTGGCGCGATTCGTCTTCGGGTTGCGGGTGCTGACGGCGCTGCTGGCGGGAGCGCTGCGGATGCCGTGGCGGAAGTTCGTGCTGGTGAACTTTGTGGGGGCTACGATCTGGGTAACGGCAGTTTGTTCGGTGGGATATCTGTTCGGTGGTCATTGGGGCCGGCTGGTTCGTGATCTCAAGCGCTTCGACATAGCGGTCGCCATCGTGGTTTTGGTGGTGGGCCTGTGGTTATGGTGGCGAAACCGGAAGCGGGTGTAGAGAGTGCGGGCACCGACTTATCTTCCATGTGCTTCGACGTAATCTTTCGCCGTGGTGCAGGATTTCCCAGTATTTTCGACGAGAGCGTGGTGTCCTACTTTCGTGAGGCGAAAGCCTTTAACCGCAAAGTGCGCAAAGGATTCGCAAAGGTCGCGAAGAAAAGCAAAACCGAAATTAGGACACCACCGACGAGAGCGGTCTTTTCCGGAGTGCCATTTTGAAACCAGGGGTGGGGCGAGCACCTTAAGAGTCAACGTTTGAGCGGGGGAATTCTGGCGAGACGCGGCTATACTGTGCGGGTGTCGCGGGAATCCTCGTGCGAACGCGGGGTCCGTGGCCAAGGATTTTACCGGCGGGTCGCGCCGGAATTCGGACTAGGAGAAACGCATGAAGAAAATCGGGTTTTTGACTCTATTGATCATGGCAACGCTTCTATTAACCCTGGCCTTCCCGGCGGCGGCGGCGGGACCAAAAGCGCCGGCTCCGGTTCCTGTGGCGGCTCCAGCGCCAGCGCCGGCGGCAGCGCCTGCGATGCCGGTGCATCCGCACATCGATGAAGCGCTGGAAGCGATGCGCAGCGCCAAGCACCATCTGGAGATTGCCGAGCACGATTTCCACGGCCATCGCTCGAAAGCGATCGAGCACTTGAACATGGCGATCCACGAAGCGGAGATTTGCGCTTCGGAGCCGTAGAGCCTGGGTCCAGGGATTGGGTGTAAAGGATGAAGGCAGCGTCTTCGGACGCTGCCTTTTTTCGTGGTGGTGCAAATGTAGTGCGAATAGGGATGCGAGCCAAACGCGCCCTTCGGTCGCTCGCGCGCTTTCAGGGCAGGCTCCGTGGATACGCGCGGCTCGGCCAGGTTCCCTCGTCAAGCTCGGGACAGGCTCTTCGCTGCGCAAAGAACGCTTGCTCAGGATGACAATCAAGCTGCGGACGCTGCCCTTTTTTATTTCAAGGCGCGGGGGTAGGGGCGGGCTTGGGGGGTATGGGTTTCTTGGCACCGAAGGTGTATCCGACGGAGACGCCGACGCGAAACACGTTGTCGGAGTGGAACTGGAAATTGTCCTGGATGTGGTAGTAGTGGCCTTCGGGGCGGACAAAGACGTTCGGGATGCGATGCCAAACGTAGTAGCGGAGCCCGGCGCCAAAGTCCTCCATGAAGTGATTGCTGCTGATGTAGTTGGTGCAGCCGCCGACCGGGATCGTGCATACGGGAGCGTAGGGAAGGTAGAAGCGTGTGGTGGCAACGCCGAAGCCGGCAAAGGCGTCGAGGACCATCTTCTTGCGGAGACGGGACTGGAAGAGCAGGTTGACGTCGGTGAAGATGGGGCGGTAGGTTTCGCCGTTGTAGGGGTAATCCGCCTGGTGATATCTCCAGGAAGTCTCGGCGTAGAGGCCGAGGTGGTGCGGGAATTTGAAGAAGTCGCCGCTGATGTTGACGTAGGTGCCGCCCTTTTCAACGGGCTGGTGGAAGGTAGCCAGGTCGCTCGGGGAGAAGGGCGAGACGAGCGTGCTGCCGCCGACCATGAGGTCGGCTTGCTGGGCAGAGGCAAAGCGGGCGAACAGAAGAACCGCACACACGGATGTGAGCAGCGCGAGTTTTCTCAATACATCCCCCAAGGTTGATTTGTTCAGGACTTTAGATTGTACACACCGGACGGGTGGAAGCGCGGCGCAGGGGTCGCAGTGGGCGGCAGAATCCCAGGGGGGCAGGAAAACCAACCGCCCTGGGATCTCGATTGAGCGCACCCGCGCAGTCAGATTGTCTAGTCTGGGCCGCCACCGATGGTGTAGCCGATCGAGGCTCCTACGCGAACCACGTTGTTATTGTTGAAGACGTCGGTGTTGTTGGTGATGTGGTAGAAGTGAGCCTCGGGGCGAACGAAGACATGGTTCCAGACGTAGTAGCGGATGCCACCGCCGACATCGACCAGGAAGTGATCGCTGCTGACGTAAGGATTGCAGGTGAAACCGTTGGTGCAATATCCAACGTAGAAGCGAGTGCTCTGGCCGCCGATGCCGGCCATGAGATCAGCGCCGACCTTTTTGCCGAGTTTGGGTTGATACATG
>Ga0210388_10002343_pt1 | contig 14729 bp, 13 predicted proteins | sample IncBWC19OmetaG_FD_155485 | JGI IMG/M metagenome (GOLD analysis project Ga0210388, IMG submission 155485) | Forest soil microbial communities from Barre Woods Harvard Forest LTER site, Petersham, Massachusetts, United States - Inc-BW-C-19-O ...
CCGGGAGCGATTGAATTGACTTCGCTCAGCAATCGCGATTTTACATTGTCGGTGGCCACCGCAGTTCCCGACAGCGCGAACGCCGCCGGCGAGACCAACAACAAGCCCAACAGCAATGTTCTAAGTACGCGCATACCGGTATGTTACCGAATAAACCCCGCCCTACAGTTAAGCCACAAGCCAGGCTGTGGATCGTCTCACAATATGGACCGACGTACCGCTCAAGGGTCGCTTCGGCTAATGTAGAGCTCCAACATGCCGTCAAATCCTGAAAATTACGTAGATCGGATCCTCAAGGCAAAAGTCTACGATGTCGCCGTCGAGACGGCCCTGGAACCCGCACCGCGGTTGTCACGCCGTCTCAACAATCGCGTCTTGTTCAAACGTGAAGACCTGCAGCCGGTGTTTTCGTTCAAAATTCGCGGTGCATACAACAAGATCGCGCAACTGTCGCCGATCAGCGCCCAGCGCGGCGTCATCTGCGCCTCGGCCGGCAATCATGCGCAGGGTGTCGCGCTCGCCGCACGCACCCGGGGAATTCCGGCGGTGGTGGTCATGCCGTTGACGACGCCGGAGATCAAATTGCTGGCAGTCGCGGATTTCGGTGCCGAGATCATTCTGCACGGCGATGACTACGACCAGGCTTATGAACATGCGACGGAACTAGCCCGCCAGCGCGGCCTGGTATTCGTGCATCCCTTCGACGATCCGGACGTGATCGCCGGGCAGGGCACCATCGCGATGGAAATCCTGCGTCAGCATCACGGCGACGAAATCGATGCCATCTTCGTGCCGATCGGCGGCGGCGGCCTGATCTCCGGCATCGGCGCATACGTCAAGTCCCTGTATCCCAGGATCAAGATCATCGGTGTGGAGCCGGAAGATGCCGCCGGCATGTTCGAATCGCTGCGCGCCGGCAAGCGCGTCACGCTGGAGCGCGTCGGCATGTTCGCCGACGGCGTCGCCGTGCGCCGCGTCGGCGAGGAAACCTTTCGCCTGGCGCGCCAGTATGTCGACGAGATCATCCTGGTAACCACGGATCAGATCTGCGCCGCCATCCAGGACATCTTTCAGGACACGCGTTCGATTGCCGAACCGGCCGGCGCACTGGCGGTGGCCGGCATCAAGAAATACGCGGCGCGCGAGAATTGCGCCGCGCGCACGCTGATCGCCATCAACGGCGGCGCCAACATGAATTTCGACCGTCTGCGCTACGTCGCCGAGCGCGCCGATATCGGCGCGCAGCGCGAGGCGCTGTTCGCCGTGGTGCTGCCGGAGGTGCCGGGTTCATTCCTGCGATTCTGCGAGATATTGGGACAGCGCAGCGTCACGGAATTCAATTACCGCTATGCAGATCAGAAGGCCGCCCAGGTGTTCGTGAGCCTGGCGCTCAACAACGGCAGATCCGAACGCGACGAATTGCTCGGCATGATCGCAGCCGCGGGGTTCACCGTGCGCGACATGACCGACAACGAAATGGCCAAACTGCACGTGCGCTACATGGTGGGCGGACATGCGCGCGGCCTCGCCGACGAACGGCTGTATCGGTTCGAATTCCCCGAACGCCCCGGGGCCCTGCTCAAGTTTCTGCAGGCCATCGGCACCAATTGGAACGTGAGTTTGTTCCACTACCGCAATCATGGGTCGGACTACGGCCGCGTGCTCGCCGGCATCCAGGTGCCCGTAGATACCCGCACCGATTTTTTATTGCACCTCAATGTGCTGCAGTACGCGTACACGGAAGAAACGGAGAATCCGGCGTACAGGATTTTCTTGGGCGGTTGATTCGGCGCCCAGGCAGGGCCGCCCCGCGGCTCAGTTCACCGTAGCCGCGGTCCTTGCGGTTTGCACCGCGTCCGGATGCGCTGCTTTCAGCCAGCCTTGCGCGCGACGCACCATGGGATCGTCAGCACCCCGCGCTTTCAGCAAAATAGGGACTGCGGCGTCGAGTTCTACTGCGGCTTCCGGCGATTTACCAGCGTGCTCCAGCGCGTAGGCGTGAATGGCATGCGCTTGCGCCAACGGCGGGCTGGTTGCCGGCAGCGTCGCGGCCCAGATTTTTATCGCCTCGTTGCTCTTTGCAAGTGCTTCGTCAACTTTACCGCGGTCCACTAGCAGTCGGGCAAAATGCATGAGTACCGACGCCCGGTATTGATGATTATCGGGAAGCGATTTGTCATACACCGCGAGCGCTTGGCGAAATTGGCTCTCCGCTCCCGGCAGATCGCCTTTGTCGTGCAGCAGCATCGCGAAGCTTTGGCGAGCATAACCGACCATGTAATGGTCCGTTCCCAAGAGCGAAAGCCTCATATCGAGGACGTCGCGCAACAAGGGTTCAGCCTCCGCGAGTCGCCCTTCGCGTTGCAGCAACAAACCGTAGTTGCTCTTGAATACCGTGGTATTGAAATGTCGGTCGCCGTATGCACGCTGCCCACGATGAAGGGCATCTAGATAGAGTGTTTCCGCTTGCTTTAGCTCCCCCATGTTTTGCGCGACGGTTGCCAAGTTCTCCAAACGTTGAGCTACACGCGGATGATCATCGCCGAGTACACGGCGATCGATGTCCAGGGCTCTCTCATAGGTTTGTTTCGCCAGGGCCCATTGCTGCTCGCGCGTATAGACCGTCGCCAGATCGTCAAGCACGACGGAAATGTCGGTCGGCGGCGCCGAACTCTGTTCCAAGATCGCGAGGCTCCGAATACATAAATCCTTCGATTGAGAATACTGACCCTGTTCAAAACGCAGCATTCCAAGCGCCCAAAGTGCATGAGCGGATTCAAGACTTCTCGCGCCGAAGTCGGTCTGCGCAAGATGCAGCGCTTCCTGCAGCGGTTGTTCCGCGCCGCGAAAATCGCCCAATTGGGCGCGTGCGTGCCCGAGTTCCAGCAAGGTATCGACGTGCGACGCATCGTGCGACTTATCCTGTAGCCGCAACGACTCGTCCAAAATCGGCAGGGCGTCCTGGTACTGTCCGAGGCTGTCATAAACCGCCCCGACGGTGGACAACAACGCGGCCTTGGTTTCCGGCTGGTCCCGCAAACTCGACTGCAAGCGCTTGGCGCCCGAATCCAATAATTCGCGCGCGGTAACCTGGTTGCCGCGGTTTTCCTCGGGATCCGATAGCTTGAACAGATTGACGAGAAAGTTCGAAACCTCTTCGGCCCTGGCTCGTTCGTGTTCGGCCCGTTCGCGCTGCTGCGCGACCCGGTCGCGTTCCGCCGCGATCCGCAGCGACTGCCTGTATGTGTTTGCGGCAAACGCCAGCACCAGGGCGGCTGCGCCCACCCCGGCCGTTACCGGCAGCCAGTGGCGCCTGACGAACTTGGAGCTGCGATACGACCAGGTGTCGCGCCGCGCAATGACCGGCCTACCCTCCAGATATCGCTGGATGTCGCTCGCCATCTGCTGCGCGGACGCGTAGCGGCGTTCGGGCTCTTTGCGCATGGCCATCAAGACGATGTTGTCCAAGTCACCCGCTAGAGTTCGCATCAGGCGTTTGGCATTGGTGCTGCGAGCATTCGCGATGCTGCGCGATTCCTGCGAATCATTCGTGCTCACTGCCTGACTGGGCGACCGCGGGTCTCTCTCGCAAATGGCGCGCTCTATCTCGCTGAGCCGCACCGATGCAATGACAAAGGGACCGGTTCCCGCCAGCAACTTGTACAGCAGCACGCCCAAGACGTAGACGTCGCTCGAGGTGGTGATGGGCTGTCCGCGCACCTGTTCCGGACTGGCATGATCCGGAGTCATGATTCGAATGTCGGCCTGGGTCATCGCCAGCGTGTGGCGCGCTGCTTGGCGCTCGTCCAAAAGCTTGGCAATCCCGAAATCAAGCAATTTGGGAACGCCTGCCGCCGTGACCAGGATGTTCGAGGGCTTGAGATCCCGATGCACGATGAGGTTCTGGTGGGCGTAGTGCACTGCAGCGCAAACTATCTGAAAAAGCTTCAGACGTGCGGTCACGTCAAGCCGGTTCGAGTCGCAATGAGCATCGATGCCAATGCCATCGACGTACTCCATGACGATGTATGCGCTGCCGTCCGGTAATGCGCCCCCATCCAGGAGGTGGGCAATGTTTGGATGATCCAGCTGCGCCAAAATCTGGCGTTCCAGCTTCAGCCGCGAGTGCATCCCAGTCGCCAGGGCGCCGCCATGCACCACCTTGATGGCCACCTGCTGTTCGAACTGGGCGTCGGCCCGCTCGGCGAGGTACACCTCCCCCATACCGCCGGTACCCAAGGTGCGCAGTACCCGGTAGGGTCCTATGCGATCTCCCATCATTTCTAAAGCATGCGCTCTGCTGCGGAGCTAGTGCAAACCACTAGCCCTTGCAGCGGGGTACTTCTTACGTGTATGAAAGCGGGACCGCCAACGGTGAAACCTCAGGAGTTGGACTCACATGTCAAATGGAAACGACCCCAAAAAGCCGCCACCTCCTCCTCCCCCGCCCGGACCAACCCCTGATGGCAATCCTAACTCGCCCCCCCAGCTCGCAGTTGCGGCAGGCGTGGGCGGCGTCGTCGGCGGAATCATCGGCGCAGTGATCGGCAGCTTCTTGCACTGATTGGACAGCGTGACCGAGTACCAGGCGCTGCGGCAGCCGCGGCATGAGATTCTGCGGCTCCGCGGACTCGACATGCACTTGACCCGTTGGGGACCGCCGCCGTCGGTTGCCGCGCCGCCGGTATTTTTGCTGCATGGCTGGCTGGATTCCGGGGAAACCTTTCAGTTCATGGTGGATGCGTTCAAAAAGGATCGGGCCTTGGTGGCGCTCGATTGGCGCGGCTTTGGGCGCAGCGAGTGGCCGCAGGAAGGCTATGGTTTTCCCGATTATCTCGGCGACTTCGATGCGTTGATGGATGAATTGGCGCCATTCGCCCCGGCCTGCATTGTCGGCCACAGCATGGGCGGTAACATCGCCAACCTCTATGCGGGCCTGCGGCCCGAGCGGGTGCGCTGCGTGGTCAATCTCGAGGGCTTTGGATTGAACCGGACCAAGGCGGAGGACGCGCCGAAAAGGATGCGCAAATGGCTGAATCAAATCAAGGTCCCGGCGACGGAAAAAAACTACAATTCCTTCGAACAACTGACGGCCGTCATCCAGTACCGCTACCCGCGATTCTCGCCGGAAGTCGCCGCGTTCGTCGCGCGCGCCTGGGCAACGGTGGATGAAAATGGTCTGGTGCGGCTGGCGGCCGACCCGCGGCATCACTGGGTGAATCCGATTCTCTACAAGCGCGAAGATGCTGAGGCGACGTGGCGCGAAATTCGCGCTCCTCTATTCATAATGCTGGGCGCGGAATCCGAATACTTAAAGCGGCTGGGCGCCGACGGCACCATTGACGCGTTGCGCGCCACGTTTCCCGGCGTGGAGATTGCGAGCATCGCGGATGCCGGGCACATGCTGCATATCGAGCGGCCGGAAATGGTGGCGCCTTTGGTCGAGGCCTTCCTGGACGCGCATGAATGATTCGCGGTATTTATCCGACGCGATTCGGCCAGCTGCATCTGCGCAGCCACGAAGGAAAAGGCGTGCCGCTGGTGCTGCTGCACATGTCGCCGCGCTCCGGAGCCATGTGGGAGGAGTTGCAGGAACGGCTGGACCGGCCCACCCATGCGCCCGACCGCCTGGGCTACGGCTACTCCGATGCTCCGCCCTGGGCGTTATCGCTGGAGCAGTACGCACAGGCGACCATCGACGGTCTCAAGGCCGCGGGAATGGCGGGTGCCATCGACTTGTTGGGCATGCATACAGGGTCGATCGAGGCCATCGAAATCGCGCAGCAGCTGGGTTCCCAGGTGCGCCGGCTGGCAGTGGTCGGCATGCCGCTGTTTACCGCCGAAGAACAACAGCGGCAGCTGGAAAAGTACAGCGAGCAACCGTTGCGGCCGTTGACCGACGGCGGGCATGTTCTCGGCGCCTGGCGCGGCGGCTTTGCATTTCGCGAGCCGCCCTATGACCTCCCGGACACTCACCGCCGGTTTGTCGAACATGTGCTCGCGGCAAATCCGGGCGCGGCGTTTCGCGCCGCCTGCGGCTACTCGGTCGATGAAAACCTGAAAAATCTGAATACCCCGTTGACGGTATTCGCGCCGCACGACGACATCATCGAGCAAACGCAGCGCGTGAAGCCCTTGTTGAAGAGCACTGCCTACTATGTTGATCTCCCCGATTTGGGCCAGGACTTATTCCATCGCGCGCTCGATCGCATGGTGATGCTCCTCAATCGGCACTTGCCGCCATAAAATTTGTCGAATCCAATGGACATCACCAAAACGCCGCCGCTTGATTCTGCCGCAAGCCGCGCAGTCACCACGGCGGCCGAGCAGGGCGCGAAATCTCCAGTGGCGAGCGCTCCCATCGCCGACCGCGCCGACATCCGGCCGCTGGATATTCCGGCGGCGCTGCAAATTCTGCTCTCTGAACTGCGTGCCGCGCTCGGTCTGGAGATGGGATTGGCGAGCGAGGGCGCTGCACTGGACAGTCCGGTTCAAGCGGCGCAGGTATTGGTGCGGATGGTTCTGCAATCCATGCCCGACGAGGCACCGGATGTGGCCGCGTGGACCCAAGCCCTGGCGCGCATGGAGACGGCTTTACAAACGGGCCTCGCGAGCGCCATCACCGCGGTCAGCGCGTGGCGCGACGTACCCGCAGCGGTGGTGGACGCTGCCAAAGAAACCCGCGCCTTGGTGTTTTCGGTGCTCGCCGATGAACCGCAGAATCCGCTGTGGCTGCGGCCCGAATGGGTGGGGCTGGCGCCGCGGCTGCAACGCTTTTGGCGCCGCCGGCGCCTCGCGCGCCGGCGCTTGATGGATCCGGATTATTCCTCGGCGGGTGCACAGCACAGCGATGAATAGCGAACCTGAGATTTCATCGCCGGCGAATGCTTCGGCCTCTCGAATATTGAAGCGGATCGGGCTCAGCGTCGTGTTCCTATGGTTTTTGATCGGCGGTGTGGCGCACTTCACCGCGACCGAGATTGAAATGCGCATAGTGCCCCCTGCCATTCCATGGCCGAAAGCGGCCGTGCTGATCAGCGGCGTGTTCGAATTGTTGGGCGCGGCGGGCATCTTGATTCCAGCCACCCGCCGCGCTGCCGGTATCGGCCTTTTCATTCTTACAATTGCAGTGACGCCGGCCAACATCTACATGCTCCAGCACGCGGAGTTGTTCAACGTGCCGCGCTGGGCCCTGATAGTCCGGCTGCCGTTCCAAGTAGCGCTTCTCGCGCTCATACTTTGGTGTACAAAGGCCAGGCCGCGCGCGCCGAATCCTGCGTCGACAGCCAACTTGCAATAACTTACGATCTTGCCATGCAAAATGCACCAAAACTGACGGGCCTGTCGGGCAATGAGATCTACTGCATGCGGCTCAAAGGGTTTACCCCGAGCGGCGTGGTGATCGGCAATAGCATCCAGTCGATGGGTTTTCTCGGCGGCGTTCGATCGGCGTTCCGCGGGATCGTGGGCGGCGAGATTCCTGACGTGACCCGGATGATCCATGCGGGCCGCGCGGCCGCCTACACACGCATGCGGGCGGAAGCGGATCGGGAACAGGTACACGGCGTGGTCGGCGTGAATTCCGAACTGCGCAATCTAAGCGGCAATTCGGAGTTCTTGTTCGTGGGTTCCGGCGTCAGCGGCGGTCCCGGTACCGCGCCGTTCACCAGCGCCGGCGATGCCCAGGAGCTCTACTGCCACATGGACTGTGGTTACGATCCGAAGGAACTGGTGTTCGGCAACATTGCCTATTCGGTAGGCGCCGTCGGCGGCATCGCCGGCACCTTAAAGACCTTGGTTCGCGGCGAGATCAAGGAATTCAGCGATGTATTCAACGAGACGCGCCACCACGCGCTCGACCGCCTGGTCACGCATGCGAAGGCGGTTGGTGCAAACGCGGTGGTTGGCGTGCGCACCAACGTGCTGCATTTTGCCGGATTCCACGAAATGTACATGGCCGGCACCGCCGCCTTTCACGCCTTGCTGCCGCCGGCAACCCTTACCTCGCCCGTGACCAGTGATCTGACCGGCGAGGAGCTGTGGGGAATGACGCAGCTGGGATACATGCCGATCAAGCTTCTCATTTCCACTTCCGTGTATTCGCTAGGCGCCATCGGCGGAATCAAGGCCGCTTTTCAGAGCTTGGTGCGCGGTGAACTCGGCGATCTCACCACGCTCATTTATGAGGCCCGCGAACATGTCTTCGAGCGGCTGAAAAAAGACGCAGCGGCGGTCGGTGCGGAGGAAGTCGTCGGCATCAAGACCTATATCGTCGAGTTGGGATCGAGCTTGGTGGAGATCTTCGCCGTGGGCACCGCTGTCGCCAAGCTTGCGGGCATGGATGTCAAAACCCCGACGCTGCCGGCGCAAGCCATCATTCGGGACAAGGACACCTGGGTCAACGGTCCCGGCGGCTTTGAGATTCAAACGCTCCGCGCCGGCGGTTGATCCAGGAAATGCCATGATCCGACCGCCTTCCGGGCATCCGCTCAACACCACTCTGCCGCGCAAAATGCGCTATTCGCTCATCGTCGGCGGCATGCTGCTGACCGCCTGGCAGGTCGCGCCCGCAGAAGGCGTCAGCGCCTATCTGCCGCTGAACCTCGAGCCTGAAATGGAGCGGCAGATCGAACGGGTGCTGATTCTCGCCGACGAACCCATACTCAAGCGCCCATTCGCCGTGGCGCTGGTCGAGTTGGCGCTGCCGCAGGCTTGTGAAATCGACAAAGTCCTGTGTGCCCGGGTGCGCAGATACCTCGAGCGCTACTCCCGCGATTACGCGCTTACCCATGCCAGCGTCACGGGTTCGCTCACGCATGGCGAGGGCGTGGTGCCCAATCAGCATGGACTGCCCGTGGACAGCAATCACGAGTTGTCGATCGCCGCCTACGTGCAGCCCAGCGATTATTTATTGCTGAGTGCCGGCGCGGTGTCGTACAGCGGCCGCACCACGCCGACAGGTTCAATGCTGAGCGTCGGCACCAACTGGGCACAGCTCGACCTCGGCTACCGGGATCATTGGCTTTCGCCGATGACCGACAGCAGCACGCTGATCAGTACCGAGGCGCCGACGATGCCGTCGGCGACCCTATCGAACTACGAGCCGCTGACCCGGCTCGGCTTTCAGTATGAATTTTTTTGGGCGAAGATGTCGCAGACCGGCAGCAATAGCGGTCGCAGCCTGCCCGGCGACAACATCCTGTACAACGGCATTGCCAGCCGTGGCAATCCGTACCTTTTCGTCACACAGTTCTCGATCGAGCCGTTTCCCGGCTGGTCGGTCGGCGTCAATCGCCTGGTCGAGTACGGGGGCGGCAGCGGCTTGCCGGATTCGGCGAGTTTTCTGGCGCATGGTTTCTTCAATCCCAGCGGCCAGTTCCAGACCGAGGCCAATCAACAAGCCTCCTATGTCAGCCGTGTCATCATCCCCGCAAAGACGCCATTTGCCCTGTACTTCCAATATGCCGGCGAAGACAACTCTGACGGCGGCAGCTACCTGCTGGGGAATCCCGCAGCCTCGGCAGGTATCGATTTCCCGCGGATTTTCCGCTATTTCGACGCCACTTTCGAAATCTCCGAATGGTCCAATATCTGGTACGTGCACAATATATTCTTGGACGGCACAACCAACGACGGCATAGTAGAGGGCAATTGGGGTGCCGATCAGCGCAACTTCGGCGACGGCGTCGGAGCAAGAAGCATGATGCTGCGCGTCGGCTGGGAGCCGGACTTCGGCGGATATCTCGAAGAGCGCATTCGCACGGTGGTCAATGAGACCTACTACGGCGGCGATAACCGCAACTATGTGCCGCCGCCGCCGGGCGCTTTTCCGTATCACCATTATTACGATTTTTCCATTCGCTACTCGCGGCCTTGGGAAGGCCTTACCGTCGGCGGGGAGGTTTTCGCCGGCCGGGACGTGTACGGTAAATCCTTCAGCCGGCTGTCAGGGTTCGTGCGTTACGGCGGTGATGCGCGCACGCGCGACACGGGCGCAGTCGATGAGGCCGACGCGGACGAGACGGCGGACGAAGTGAATCACCACGGCGCCGAAGTATTCGTCGATGCCGGCGCAAACGCCAACGAGGTAAAGATCAACCTCAACGAAGTGCGTATCAACGGGGCCCCGGTCCAGCAAACCTCCACGACGCCGCTCAATTTCGGACCGCACTTCGCCGTAGGCGCGCGCCGCGCCGTCAGCGACACCAACGATCTGGGAGCGCGCGTGGAGTTGGATCAAATCGATGATCACCTGCTCATCGGCCTGCGAGCCCTCGATTATCGTCATCGCTTCGACAGTCCCTTCACATTCAGCTTGTTCGGCGGGGTTGCCCGCTACAATTTGGCGACGCCGGCGACGTCGATCTACGCAGGCATGGGCGGGGGTTGGCGAAATATCCTGCCGAAATGGGATTTGGATTTGGATCTTCGCTACGCGCAAAATGTTGCGCGCGATCATGTATTGGAGAGCGATCCGCAGGGCCTGCGCCCCGACAGCTTCTATAAAATCGAGAGCGCCACGTTGTATTTGTCCCGGCATTTCTAAGTGAATCCTGGAGCGTATGACTGTCGAATCGTTTGAGATCAGTGAGCTGACATGGAACGACCTCCCCTGCCACCGTTTACTGAAGAAACCGCGCAGCAAAAAGTGCGCATGGCTGAAGATGCATGGAATTCGCGCGACCCAGTGCGTGTGGCGCTCGCCTATACGACCGATAGTCGTTGGCGCAACCGCGCGGAGTTTCTGCAGGGCCGCGATGCCATTCAGGCGTTTCTGACTCGCAAGTGGTCGCGGGAACTCGATTACCGGCTGATCAAGGAACTCTGGGCATTTCGCAATAACCGCATCAGCGTGCGCTTTGCTTACGAATGGCACGACGACAGCGGCAACTGGCTGCGCAGTTACGGCAATGAGAACTGGGAGTTCGACGAGCACGGCCTGATGAGGCTGCGCATTGCCAGCATCAACGACCTGCCGATTAGAGAGGCCGACCGCCGCTATCGCTGGCCGCTGGGACGGCGTCCGGATGGACACCCTGCATTGAGCGATCTGGGCCTGTAATCAGCGAGTTTCGCGGTTTCCCTGGATTTTGGTATACTATGGGGGGGTACGCTTTACTGGGTCAAGATTTCCAGGAGTTGAAGGACCACAAACCCGATGCAGCATGAAGATCACAGTGCGCACTCGCATGAGCACGCGTCCGATGCGCACAGTCACGACGGCACTCGTGAACATGGCCATGACCACGATCACGGCCATGCGCACGCTCATGGGATGGGTCACGCGCACGCGATGGCTCCGGAGCGCATCAACCTGCGCATGGGCGTCGCGGTGGCGCTGAACATGATTTTCGTGCTGATCGAGGGCGGCTTTGGGTTTGTGTCGAACTCGGTGGCATTGATCGCCGACGCGGGGCATAACTTGAGCGATGTGCTGGGCCTGGTATGCGCCTGGACAGCTCTGTTGCTGGGTCGCCGCGCGCCGGGCGCAAAATTCACCTACGGGTTGGGACGCTCCTCGGTGCTGGCGGCGCTCGTGAATGCCGTTCTGTTGCTGCTGGCATGCGGCGCCATCGCCTGGGAGGCCGCCAGCCGGCTCGGCTCGCCGCCTCCGGTGGCGGGACGGACCGTGATGATCGTTGCCGGGATCGGCATTGTCCTCAATGGCATCAGCGCCTGGTTGCTGCACGCCGGCAGCCACGGCGATCTGAACCGGCGCAGCGCGTATATCCATATGCTGGGCGATGCCGCCGTATCGGCGGGAGTGCTGTTGTCGGGTCTGCTCATCGTGCTCACGGGCTGGAGCCGATTGGATCCCATCGTCAGTCTGGTGATCGTTGCCGTGATATTGATGAGCACCTGGCGGCTGCTGCGGGATTCCTTGACCCTGTCGCTCGACGGCGTGCCCGCCAGCGTCAATTCGTCGGCCGTGATGTCCTTTCTCGCCGATCAGCGGGGAGTAACCGATGTTCACGATCTGCACATCTGGGCGCTCAGCACCACCAGCGTGGCGCTGACTGCGCACCTGGTGGTACCGGACCGAAGTGCGGAAGACGCACTGTTGAGCTCTTTGACACCGAATCTAAAACGCCGCTTCCATATCCATCACGCGACGCTGCAAATCGAAAGAGACCGCTGCGAGCATGGTTGTGAAGCGGAGCCTGCCGCGCTGTAAAAGCCCGGCCCGCCGCTTTGCTCGCCAGCGGCGCTGTGAGCCTCAGACGGGGTGATGGGTTTCGAGCCGCGCTTTCGCGGCTGTGAGCAGCCCGGTGAATGCTTTCGCGTAGAGTTTTTCGGCCCTGGCGCCGAGAAACCCGCCAATGATGGGAATCGGAATCGCGAAACGCGAGGTCCATTCCACGTCTGTCCCACCCGCGGCGGGCGTGAATGTCAGGCGCGATACTACATGGCGAATCGGCAATGATGCCTCGCGAATCGTGTACTCGAAGTAGGAAGGTCGCTGCCACGCGGTGATTTCTTCCACGTACCTGGCGCGGCGCCCGACCTTGACCTCACGCAAGCATCCCAGGCCCGCTCGTTCGGTATCGCCGGCGCGCAGCAATCTGGTCGCTGTGCCGTCGTCCGCCCGCAAAAAACCTTCGTGATCGCTGACCGCGGCGAATACCCGTTCAATCGGGGCATTGATGTGAATCTTCACGCGGACATTACGCATAGGTGCGCGATTATGGTGCAAATGACGCAGCCGTAGAAAGCCGCTACAGTTCGGCAAGAGGGAGAACAACAATGTCCAATGAAAATGCCATCCGCCGCGAAGTCGGCGCCATCGCGTTGATGTTCACGGGCTTGGGCTCGATCATCGGTTCCGGTTGGCTGTTCGGCGCCTGGCGTGCCGCCCAGCTGGCCGGCCCCGGAGCAATCTATGCATGGATCATCGGCGCGGTGGTCATATTGTTCGTCGCGCTGACTTATGCCGAGCTGGGTGCCATGTTTCCCGAGTCCGGCGGTGCGGTCCGCTATGGGCACTATTCGCACGGCTCGCTGGTCGGCTTCGTGGCCGGCTGGGCGGCATGGATCGCCATTGTTTCCGTGATTCCGGTGGAGGCCGAGGCTTCGGTGCAGTACATGAGCTCATGGCCGTGGACCTGGGCGCAGGATCTTTATAAACACGCCGCCAACGGTCAGGGCGAGCTGACGGTACCGGGCCTATCGATCTCCGCCGTTCTGGTGGTGATTTATTTCCTGGTCAATTTCTGGAGCGTGAAGGTTTTTGCAAGCACCAACAGCGCTATCACGTTTTTCAAGCTGATCGTGCCTGCCGGGACCGCCGTTGCGCTCATGTTCACCAGTTTCCATTGGGAGAATTTTCAGGTGGGCGTGCACGGCGGGCAGCACGTGGGAAATCTGGCATCCATCCTCACCGCGGTTGCCACCAGCGGCATCGTGTTCAGCTACAACGGCTTTCAAAGTCCCGTGAACCTCGCCGGCGAGGCGCGCCATCCGGGGCGCAGCGTGCCGTTCGCGATCTTCGGCTCGATCGCGCTTGCCAGCGTGGTGTATATCCTGTTGCAGGTCGCCTTCCTGGGCGCCGTGGCGCCGGAACATTTGCGCGAAGGTTGGGCGGGACTGGAATACAGCTCGCCGTTTGCGCAATTGGCGCTGGCACTCAATTTGAACTGGCTCGCCCTGCTGCTCTACGCCGATGCCTTTGTCAGCCCCAGCGGCACCGGCAGCGCCTACACGGCGACCACCGCGCGCATGATCTACGCCATGGAGGTGAGCGGCACCGTGCCCGAGGTCCTCGGCCGCGTGCATCCGCGCTACGGCATTCCGCGGCCGGCGATGTGGTTCAATCTGGTGGTGTCGTTCATCTTTTTGTTCTTCTTCCGCGGTTGGGGCAAGCTCGCGGCGGTTATTTCCGTCGCCACCATCATCACGTATCTCGTGGTGCCGATCAGCGTCATGGTGTTGCGCCGCACGGCCCCCAACCTGCATCGCCCGCTGCGCGTGCCGGGATTGGCAGTGCTGGCGCCGATGGCCTTCGTGCTCGCGACGTTGATGCTGTTTTGGGCCCGCTGGCCCCACACGGGACAGATCATGCTGCTGTTGATACTGCCGATGCCCGTGTACCTGTACTACCAGGCGAAGGCGGACTGGCGCGATTTCGGACGGCAGCTGCGCGGCGCCTGGTGGCTGGGCGCGTATCTGCTCGCCATCACCATTCTGTCATGGGCCGGCAGCAAGGAATTCGAGGGCCACGGCTACATCGGCTATGGCTGGGATCAGCTGTGCGTGGCAGCGGCTTCGATCGTCTTCTACTTCTGGGGATTGCGCAGCGGCTGGCGCACGCCGGGAGTCATCGCCGCGGAAGACAACGCTGCTGCAACGCCGGCGGTCAAGCCCTAAACGGCGAGCAGCGCGCTTCCCTGTTTCTGATCCGCGCGCAGATAAATCGAGCGCTTGGGAAGGGCCATCACCCGCTGCACCATGGGCTCGAAGGCTTCCAGCGGCATGGTGTCGTAGTTCGGGTCGAAGGCATTCTGATCATGGCGCGTGCAAAACAAGGCCGTGCGCTCGAAATTCGGATGATCGCGGAACTGCTCGCGCATGTTCCGATCCAGCCCCAGGTAGTGAAAGAAGTAATAGCCCTGGAAGATGCCGTGATGCTGCAGCATCCACCAGTTCTCGTCCGACACGAAGGGCTTGAGCACGGTCGCGGCCAGTTCCGCGTGATTGGTCGAGGCGAGAATGTCGCCCATATCATGCAGCAA
>Ga0210388_10002344_pt1 | contig 14727 bp, 11 predicted proteins | sample IncBWC19OmetaG_FD_155485 | JGI IMG/M metagenome (GOLD analysis project Ga0210388, IMG submission 155485) | Forest soil microbial communities from Barre Woods Harvard Forest LTER site, Petersham, Massachusetts, United States - Inc-BW-C-19-O ...
ACGCCGAATCCACGGGGTACGACCCATCCCGACGGCTCGAATACCTACAACACGGAATGGCTCGGGCACAACGATTTGCAGGGCCGCACGGTATACCAGACCACGGTGCATAACCAAGGCCATCGGGTGATCGCGTATGCCGGGCACTTCGCGGGAACAATGTTGAATCCCATGACCGGGGTGGTGGAAGAGAACGGAACCTCGATCGTTGATGTCACGGATCCGCGCCACCCGGTGTACCTGAAACATCTGATTGCCGATAAAGGTGGAGCGCGCATGGTGAAACTGTGCGACGGCAATGATCTGCCGCATGGCCTGCGCGGCCACACCTATATGCTGCGCGAGAACGGCGCTGTCTCCCACGAGGTGTGGGACACGACCGATCCGGCCAATCCGACGCTGGTGTCAACGCCGGTGAGCGGCCTGGATGTCACGCATCGCAATTGGTGGGACTGCAAGACCGGCATCGCATACATCGTAGGGGGCGCGACGAAAAAGACCGACGCCAGCTACGACGGCTGGAACAATGCCAGCAGCCCGAATCAGCACTTGAAGATTTACGACTTGAGTGATCCGGCGAATCCGAAATACATCATGGACTTCGGCTATCCGGGTCAGAATCCCGGTTCCACCTTCATCATGCCGGGGACCACCAATGTCGTGCCGCCCGGGGTGCATGGCCCGATCGTGGCCACCACCCTCAATGGCCAACCGGTCAACCGGCTGTACATGCCGTACGGCGTTGGATCCAACGGCATCATTCAGATAAATGATCTCACCAAGGTGCTGCCGCCGCCCTACGGGACCGGGGTCTATGCGAACCCGGCGCGTCCCACCGACGCCGAACTCCTGCAGGGACAGATCGGTGTGGTCTATATGCCGGGCGCGGAGGGTGGCCACTCGGCCATGCCGCTCTACGGCATCAAGCTGAAGCAGTACGTGAATTTCACCAACAACAACGTACGCGACATCCTGGCCGTGAGTTCCGAGGAGACCGACAACCGCTGCACGGGATCACCACACCTGATGTACCTGCTCGATATCACGGGCACGGTCGGGCAGGGCGGCAATACCAGTGCGGAACAGCACCCGTGGCCGATTTCCACCGTGACGGTCGATGACTTCTCCGGGCGCCCGAACTTCTGTTCACGCGGTACGCGCTTTGGTGTTCACTCGCCCGCGGAGAACTTCCAGGACCCGACCTACGCCCGGCTGCTGACCAGCGCCTGGTTCGATGCCGGCATTCGGGTCCACGACATTCGTGATCCGTATCACCCGAAGGAAGTGGCGCACTTCATTGCACCGGTGAACAGTTTCACGCAACCCAGCAGCGCGGTCATCAATGGCGTGACCTACACGGCGCTGGATGTGTCCTGCGACAACACCGATGTCGATAATCGTGGACTGCGCTATTGCGGCGACCGCGTGGGCGGCGGCCTTGACATCGTGCGCCTGACGGGCGAAGCGGAAGATATTGCCAAAAACGACCACGACAGAGACGATTGATTGTCGTTGACGCTACGGTACTTGAGCGGCGCCTGGTGGCTGGGCGCCGCTCTGCTATGCGTCGCGCTTCCCGCGGCGGCCGGCGATCTCACGGTGATCTCCTTCGGTCGGGCGGACCGTGCGGCGCTTGCCGAGGCGTACCTCGAGCCTTTCGCGAAGGCGACCGGCATTGCGGTGAACTCATTTTCCTACGACGGCCAGGTCACCGAACTCACGCAAATGGTGCACGCCGGCGCGCCGGTGTGGGATGTGATGCAGGTCGAGTCACGGACGCTGGAACAGGGGTGCCGGCAGGGCCTGTTCGAAAAGCTCGATCCGGCGCGCGTACCGTCCGCCACGGATCTCATTCCAGGAGCGCTCTCGCAGTGTGGCGTGGGGATTTTTACGTGGGCGCAGGCACTGGTCTATTCCGACCAACTCCGCGCTGCGCCGCATTCGTGGGCCGACTTCTGGGATAGCCGCAAATACCCGGGCAAACGCGGTCTACGGCGCAGCGCCAAATATACACTGGAGATTGCGCTGCTGGCCGACGGCGTCGCTGCCAAGGACGTGTACTCCACGCTTTCGACCGAAGCCGGCGTGCGGCGCGCTTTCCGGAAGCTGGACAAGATCCGCAATAATACCGTCTGGTGGGAGGCCGCCGCTCAGCCGGGAGCACTGCTGGCGGCCGGCGTGGTGAGCATGAGTTCCGCCTACACTTTGTGGTTCGACCCCGCGGAGGAACGCAATCGTCACATGCGCATTGTCTGGCGGCAAAGCCTTTATGACATCGACAGTTGGGCGATCCCGAAGGGCTCGCCCAAGCTCGATGAGGCGTATCGCTTCATCGCTTTCGCAAGTTCCCCGGAACGCCAAAAAGTACTGTCCGAGCATTTGGCTTACGGGCCGACCAACCCCAACACGCTCCGACTGCTGCCGGTCAATCTCGCAGGTAATCTTCCTTCCTCGACGCCCAATCTCACCGACGCGCTGCGCATCGACACCGCATTCTGGATCGAGCACGGAGACGCGCTGGAACGGCGTTTCAATTCCTGGGCACCCGCCATCTGCCGGCAACAGGACGACGAAGATGACGACGACTACTTCGATCTGCCGGTATGTCAGGACGCCCAGGGCAGAATGCGGATCAGCAACGGAGCAGTCAGCGCCAGCCGCATTGGACAGCCGGGCAATCCGCGGGAGGTGTCACGAACCATCTCCATTGCCATGAGCGATAACATGCGGTTCACGCCTGACCGCATTGAGGTTCGCAACGGCGAGACCATCCGCTTCGTGCTGCAAAACCAGGGGCAACTTCGCCACGAGCTGGTCCTGGGCGAGCCGGAGGCGCTGCGCCGCCACGCGGCCATGATGCAGATGATGCCCGACATGCAGCACAGCGGACCCAACATGGCGAGCCTTGCACCCGGCGAAAGCGGCCAATTGATCTGGAAATTCACGCGCACGGGAACGGTAAGCTTTGCCTGCCTGCAAAGCGGACACCTGGAGGCCGGCATGCGCGGTGCGGTTGCCGTTCAGTGAGGCCGTTCGCGCAGCGCGCACTGTTCGCGACTCTGCTGGCACTTTCCGCATTTCAAGCCGGCCAAGCCGCCACGATCACAAAACGTGAACTCGTGCGCCGCACTCAACAACTCTTGGATGCTTTTGCACCGGGTGATAAGGCGCCATGGCAGCTGTACCTGGCTGCCGATGCAATGCTGTTCGACGAAATGGGCCGCTCCATGGACAAGCCCGCGTTCCTCGCACAATTGCAGGCATTGCCGGAAGGGTACTCAGGATCGATTGAGTTGAGGAATCCAGCGGCCCGCTTCATCGGCTGCGCAGCAATCCTCAGCTACGATGCCGATGAAACGGAAACCATCTTTGGGCAGGAAATGCATGCCCGCTATCACATGACCGATACCTGGGCATACCGCCATGCGCGCTGGCAGATGATCGCCAGTCAGACTCTTCGCTACTACGAAGACCCGGCTGTCGGCACGGTCCCAGAGTCATTACTTGAAGACTATGTGGGCACGTATGAGTTGACTCCGGGCAACACCAAGACAATTACGCTGCGGGACGGAAGACTGTATGTGCAGCGTGGCAACGGTCAGCCTGCCGAACTGCATGCCGAGTCCGCGGATTTATTTTTCCGGTCCGGGATCGAGGGACGGTACTTGTTTCAGCGCAACGATGCCGGCCGCGTCAGCGTGTTGATTGACCGCCGCAACAATGAGGACCTGCGCTGGACGCGAATCCGCTAGGGCTCATTCCTTCGTAGGTAGATCCAACGTCTGTGCCGTTGCAGGAACGGGAACGGCCTGCTCGCCCCCTGAGCCGGCAACCGCAGCCACTGCGATCGTCATTGCGATCAGCAGAACGCCGCCAACAACCCATGGTAGGAGGTCGTCTTCTGGACCTTGACTCATGGAAAAATTATGCACGCGTGATAGGCCGGAAACGATGAACCGGATCACAGTGCGGCCACCAGAGCGGCAAATAGTTCCTGGCCGACGACACCGTTGAAAATCTTGCAGAGCGGGTCAACCTCGTGTCGAGGAGATCTTCGCATCGGCAAATTCTTCAGGCAGATCCGCAAGTTGCGGTCGGCCGACAAAATCGGTCGTGTAATCTATTGACTGGCCGATCCGTTGGCGGCTCGGGACCACTGCAGGGTCCATGTCTGACTGGGGATGTCCTTACAACTCGAAAGAATCAGCGGCGTCAGATTTGCCGCGCCTCCTGCCAACGTGTCGAGGCATTTGCCGCCGGCACCAATGATCCGATCTTTCGAAATGCGCCAATGCTGACTTGGAGTTCCGTTACAGGTGACGAGAATGATGGGGGCGCCGTCCAATGCGGCACCACCAAGCACATCAACGCAGCTGCCCACGTTGTCGGCGATCCGGCCGTTGCCAACGAACCATTCCTGGTTAGGGCTGCCCACGCACTGAAACAGCACTATCGGCGTGCCATCGGCGGTGAGGCCGTCTTGCACATCGGCGCAGGCGCCGCTGATCCCGATGATCTCGTTGCCGATGACGGGAATCGGATCCGGGGGTGCGACATACGTGGATGCGCACGCGCACAAACCCAGATCAAGGAGAACAAGCGCAGGGAACACTCTCATGCGGATGTCCGGACTTCCATATGCGGTTCTGCGTGACCAGTCTAACTTATTCTACAATCGCCAGATGCTGCGTCGCATATGCATTTTTTGCGGCTCGAGTTCGGGCAAGCGTTTAGTTTATGAGCAGGCCGTGCAACACGTCGGGCGGCTGCTTGCACTGCGCGGCATCGAGCTGGTGTACGGCGGGGGAAATGTGGGTCTGATGGGTACCTTGGCCAACGCCTGCTTGGAGTCGGGAGGACGCGTCATTGGAGTAATCCCGCAGTCTCTCGTGGATAAGGAGGTGGCGCACGCCGGATTGACGGAGCTGCGCGTGGTCAGGTCCATGCATGAACGCAAATTTCTCATGGCAGAGCTGTCCGATGCCTTCATGGCCTTGCCCGGCGGATTCGGCACATGGGAGGAATTGTTCGAGATGCTGACCTGGTCGCAGCTTAGGATACATCGCAAAGCGTGCGCGATACTCAATGTGAATGGCTATTACGATGAGTTGCTGAAGATGGCGGACAAAGCCGTCGAGGAAGGATTTCTCCGAGGCGCCAACCGTGACTTGCTGCTGGCGGACGCCGATGCCGAGCGCCTCATGGATCGTGTAAGCAACCAGTTTTCAGCGATCGAGCCGGGTGATGGAACTTTGATTTAATCCCTCGGTCGTGTTATTTGACGGGGACTCATTGGCGTACACACGGTGGTTCGACATGAAGCTGCTCAGAAATGCCAAATTAATTTCGGCCCTTGTCTTTTCAATGGCGCTGGCGGCGTGCGCGAGTACCGATTACGCCTCGCAGCTTTCCCAACCCAACTTTGGGCGGTGGGTTTCGCCGTCGGTCAGTTTGGATCCGGCCGCTCTGATGTACGGTCCATTGGCGCCAAGGCCATCCCAGGTTCCCTGCTACACCGCGGACAATCGTTGCACGCCGCAACTGCAACTGTTGTGGGCCGATTCAGCGCCGCGCTGACGCATCGCATCATAACTTTGGAATGTGAATGCGGCTGATCATCAATGAACCCGACAGGCCGAATAACAGTGTCAACGGGTGAAATGAGTGTCCTGAAAAGCTTAACTTACCAAACCACAGGTGCTCGCCTATTGCGCCAATAACGGCTGCGAAACACAGCACGCAAACCAGGACGAAGGACGTCGGTATGGGAGTGCCTTCGAAGTATTTCACTTTTCCGCTGCCGGCCGAGAGCGCATCGGCGGTGATGTTGTATCGAGCGAGGCGCGAGACTCCACAGGCGACGAAGAATACCAGGACGATTCGATCATATAGGCCTTGCATGCCCAGACCGTAGCCGATCATTGCGGGAGCGACTCCGAACGATATGACGTCGGCGAGCGAATCGAGCTCCCGGCCCATGGCTGATGCCTTCTGCCGCCATCGGGCGATTCGGCCGTCGAGTACGTCGAATACCAAGGCAAAGAAGATGAGCGCGCACGCGAAATAAACATGCGCAACGACGTCTGTTTGAACGTACGTTATCGTCGCGAACAAAGATGCCGTCCCGCAAACGGCGTTGCCAAGAGTAAACCAATCCGCTAAATGGAACTCGCGGATCATTGCGAAGGGCTTGGGCGGCGTGCCGGTGCTCACTGATTCCATTCTGACACAGATTGGATCGTGGCCAGCCAACGCGAATACAATTACATGGTTTAACCGAGTCATCCTGGGAGAGCACAGTGACCAACTTAACGGGCGGCGGACTGCTGGCGAAGACATTGCAGGCGGCGGGCGTTACCGAAGTGTTTTCGCTGCACGGTGGACATCTCGATTCATTCCTCATCGCGTGCAAGGACCATGGCATTCGATTGACGGACACGCGCCACGAAGCTTCCGCCGGCCACGCCGCGGAAAGCTATGCCCGGGCCACCGGCAAGATTGGCGTCGCGGTGGTCACGGCCGGACCTGGTTTTGCCAACGCATTTACGGCCATGGCGAATGCGTTTGTTGATCGCATGCCGGTACTCTTTATCGTCGGCGCGCCCTCGTCGCGTGAAGCCGACCTCAACACCTTGCAGGGCGGCATCGACCAGATCGCCGCCGCCTCTCAGGTGACCAAGTGGGCGTATCGGATCGCCAACGGCGCGCGTGTGCCGGAAGTCGTCGAACAGGCCATTCGCCGCGCGATGAGCGGCGCGCCGGGTCCGGTGCTGCTGGAGATACCCATTGAGGTGATGTTCACGCCCGTCAAGGCGCCCGAACGGGCCGAGAAATTGGACAATTTTGGCGGCAACGCCGGCGCGGCGCCGAGTTCCGCGCAAATCGCCGCGCTGCTCGATCTCTTGCAAGGGGCGGAGCGGCCCGTGATTATTGCGGGCGGCGGCGCCACTCTCTCGAGATGTGCAGAGGCATTGTCGGCATTCGCGGAACTGGCCCATGTTCCGGTCGTGACCGGCACGAGAGCCGAGGGGCTGATGCCGCAGGAAAGCGAATTTTACGGCGGCAGTTCCATGAGCGTGCCGGTGGCCGCCGCGATGGGTGCACCCGCGGACGTGGTGCTGCTGCTGGGCGTGCGCATCGGGCTGTTCACGGGCGGGCGCTACGGTCTGATTGCTCCCGCCGCAAAAGTCGTGCAAATCGACATTGATGGCGCCGAACCCGGACGCGGCGGTCCGATCGACCTGGCGGTAACGGCAGATTGCCGTACTGCGCTATTGGAGATGACGCTTGCCGGCCGGCAACGACGCTGGCCCGATCGACGCAGCTGGGCCGCGAAGTTGAAATTGGCGCGGGAGATTCCGAACCAGCAAATGAGTTCGACGCCGCCCTACAATGCGCAAGGAGTGCTTCACCCCTTCCACGCGGCAAGGGCCCTGGCAGCGGCGATTCCTGAGAACGCCGTGATCGTATGCGACGGCGGCGAATCCTCAATCTGGATTCGCGACCACATTCGACCGCGCGGCACCGGATCGTTTCACACTACCGGCTATCTTGGGGCGCTCGGGGTTGGCCAGGGCTTCGCCATCGGCGCGGCGCGAGCATTTCCGGATCGGCCGGTGATTCTATTCGCGGGTGATGGCGCCGTCGGCTTTCACATTTCGGAATTCGACACCATGATGCGCCATGGGCTCAACGTGCTCACCGTTGTTTTCAACAATGCCTGCTGGGGTATGTCGCAGAACGGCCAGGACCTGATCTACGGCAAGGACAAGCGCGCCATCGTAACCTTGCGAGACACGGACTACGAAAAAGTCGCCGCGGCTTTCGGCGGTTTTGGCGCGCGCGCTGCCAAGCTGGAGGAAATCGGCCCGGCGGTTCAGGCGGCCCTTGCAAGCGGCCGCCCCTCCTGCGTCAACGTGCGCATCGACGGCGACATCATCAATCCGGTCACGGCACGGATGGTGGGTGTGGCGCTGCCGCCGGCCGGCAAGGCGCCGGAGAAAACCACTGCGATGAGCGCCGAGTCGGACAAAGTGGTGATGCCGTACTACGAAAACGTTGAATAGGGCAATCCCCCGGGCACCAGCCTGCGCGGCAGGTTTTCACACCATTTCGTAGCGTATCGGCAGCACCTTCGGACCGTTCACGAACCATGACTGCGACTGCAGCGGCTCGCCGTCGAGCTGCAGCGATTTGATTCGCGGCAGCAGTTCCTCGAACAGGATTCGCATCTCCAATTTGGCGAGATGCTGGCCCAGGCAAAAATGCGCGCCGGAACCGAACGAAATATGGCGCGCGGGCTTGCGTTCGGGCCGAAACTTAAACGGCTCATCGAACACCGTTTCATCGCGATTGGCGGACGCGTAGCACAGCATCAGCCAGTCGTTCCTGGCGATGTTGCGCCCGCCGAGCCTGGTATCCGCGGTCGCCGACCGCATGAAGGTTTTCACCGGCGTCGTCCAGCGGATCGATTCTTCTACAAGGCCGGGAATCAGCGCCGGATCCGACGCCACCCTGCCCAATAGGGCGGGATCCTGTGCCAGGGCCTGCAGACCGCCGATCGTTGAAGAAGAGGTAGTGTCGTGACCGGCTGTGGCGACAATGATGTAGTAACCGGTCGAGTCGATATCCGCAATCGGTTTGCCATCGACCTGGGCATTGGCGATCACCGTCGCCAAATCGTCACGCGGATGCAGGCGTCGATCGGCGCTGATACCGGCAAAGTAGGCGGTGAAATCGGCGACCGCGGGCTCGATGATTTTCGAGAATTGCTCCGCGGTCAGCACGGCCGCCGCACGCGCGCCATCCGGGTCGGCCGCGCCAAATAATTTCTGCGTGAGCATCAGCATGCGCGGTTCATCCTGTTCGGGTACGCCGAGGATGCTCATGATCACGCGCAGCGGGTAGCCGAATGCGAAATCGGCGCCGAAGTCGCAGCGTCCGCCGAGTGTCGCGAGGCGCGCGACGGCCGCACGCGCGATCGCGCGGATCTGGCTTTCCAGTTTGCGGACATTGCCTGGCGCGAACCAGCTTGCCGTCAGCGCGCGATACTTTGCATGGCCCGGATCATCCATTTGCACCAGCGAGCGCACCAGATGCGGACTGCCGCCGGTGATCTGGCGCACGCGCGCATCGTCGGCCTGTGTGGTCAGCGTCGCCGGCCGATCGCCGTTGTGGAACAGCGCATTCTGGCGGCTGATCTCGAGAACATCCGCGTGGCGGGTGACCACCCAGAACGGATCGAACCCCTCGGTCTCGGCAAATCCCAGTGGGTTGTTGGCCCGCAGCCAGCGATAAGTGTCGTGAATGCGATCGCCGCCGTAGGCCGTGGGATCGACCAGCGTTTTGGCAATTTCGGCTGGAATGCGGGCATCAAGATGCTGCGACGTCATTTTTATTCACCTTCCGTCATTGTGCGTGGGATAGCAAAGCCTTGCGCGGACCTGCGTAGCCAAAGAGAAACGCGGCGACTTTTCGCATCTGAATCTCTTCCGCTCCTTCGGTGATCCGGTAGCGGCGATGATGGCGATAGATGTGCTCGAACGGCTTGTGCCTCGAATAGCCGATGCCGCCGTGAACCTGCATCGCACGGTCGGCGGCATCGCACACCAGGCGGTTCGACCAGTAGTTGCACATCGAAACCTTGTCGGAGAGTTCGCTCTCGATCATCTTGTGGTCCATCCGGTCCATTTCCCAGGCCGTCTTGCGTATCAGCAGGCGCAGCATTTCCACCTGCGTCGCGAGTTCGACCAGCGGCCACTGGATCGCTTGATTGTCCGCCAGCGGCTTGCCGAATGGCTTGCGTTGACGCGCATAGCGGACGCTTTCCTCGATGCAGTAGTGTGCGGCACCCAGCGAGGAAGCCGCCTGTCTGATGCGGTTTTGATGCACGAAACTCTGACCCAGCCTAAGGCCGTGGTCAATTTGCCCCCAGTAGCTGTCTTCAGGCAGCCAGACGTCGGTGAAGCTCACGCGCGGATGGTCGGTCGGCATGTTGAAGGTCCACAGCCATTCCTCGATCTTGACTCCGGGGGTGCGCGCGGGAACGATAAAGCAGGTGATGCCGCGCGCGTCGCCGTCTTTGCCGGAAGTACGCGCGAACACCATGACATGGGTGGCGACATGCATGCCCGTGGTCCACATTTTCTCGCCATTCAGCAGCCAGCCGGCCTTGCCGTCCTTGGGCTGGCGCACCGCGCGGGTCTCCATGAATGTGGCATCGGAACCATGGTTCGGCTCGGTGAGACCGAATGCCGTGCGCATCTCCCCCTTGAGCAGCTTGTCGCCGTCGCGCGCATCCTGCTGCGGCGTCGCGAACTCGCGGAACAGGATCACGAATGGATTGTTGCCCACGATCGAGTGCTCGGTTTGCAGATCGTTGTGCAGCCCCAATCCTAAAGCGGCCAGATGCTCGCGGATCACGGCCAGCCACAGGTTCGAGCCGCCGCGGCCGCCATACTGCTTTGGCCAGCCAAAGCGCAGATGCCCTGCTGCGTCGGCGCGGCGGCGTGCTTCTTCAAGCAATGCTTCCCACTCGGGCCGCGGCAATCCGTTGTTGTCCCAGTCGGTGCGGCTATGCTCGCGGCGATGATCGAAGAAGCGCTCGTTGTCGTCCTGCGCCTGCAGCGGCATGATCTCAAGCTCGATGAAACGATCCAATTCGGCCAGGTATTCGACGAGGTCGGCGGGCAAGGAAAAATCCATATCACGTATCCTTGGTTTCGAGGGCTGCGAGGGCAGCCCGGTATCCAGAATAATTCGGTTGATCGACCCGAAGCTTCTCCAGCGTGGTCGCAAGCAGATGTGCGGACACGCCGGGCGTCGCCAGCCCACAGGCTCCGGATCCAAGCGTATCGGCCAGCTCCGCATTGAGCGCGGACAAAGTCCCGGAGTGGCCGAGCAACGCTTGCAGGCGCTCAAGCTCCGCGTCCTCGCCGTGGGCGCCGAGTTCAAGTTGGCGACGCGCGAGATCGACGGCATTTGCGGCGACCCGCGCCTGAAAGGCGGTGTGTGGATCGGTCTTCGCCATTACGGTATTGCGCAAGAATGCGGCAATGGCGGCAAGGATTTCGTCGGCACGCGGTTGGTCTTGCATCGGTTTGGTTCCCGCAGTCAATTCGCCATGAGACGCAGCAGATCGATTTCGGTTTCGGAGGTGCGCCGCGCGATCATGGCGCGCTCGACCGAAGCATCGACGCTGCGAAAGGCGGCGAGCGATCCTGTGCACATGACGCCCCAGCGCAGCGTACCGAACATTTCCCACCATCTGGCCATGGCACGGTTCACCGGCGGGCCGCCGGCTGCCTCGTAACCGGCGTAGAGATCGGCGTATTCGCCGAACCCGCCCACCGGTTTTTCGATACGGCCAAAGCGCCAGGAATTCACGCACAGCCACCCTAGATCTTCCATGGGATCGCCGATATGTGCGAGTTCCCAATCGAGCACCGCGCGCACGCCCTCGGGACCGATCATCAGATTGCCGTTGCGAAAGTCGCCGTGCACCAGGCGAGCGTTCCTGGGCGGGGGCGGACAGCTTGCGGACAATTCATGAAAAGCCAGGTCGAATACCGGGCGACGGACGATGTCGCGGCCATAGGCGGCGCGCCACTGCTCGATCAGATCAGCAGGCGTCTGCCGCGCCAGAGTTGGAAATTGGCTGATATCGATGGCATGGATGCGCGCCAGGATTTGCCCGCAGGAATGCGCCAGGGTGGCGCGAGCGCCCGCCAGCGATGGCTGTTTGACGATACGTGCACCGAGGGTCTCGCCCGCCACGAATTCCATGATGAATCCCGAGCCCAGGCCATCTTCGGGTGTGAGTACGTGCAGCACCTCGGGTGCCGACACGCCGCAGGCGCGAGCCGCCGCGATCAATTGCGCTTCCACAACGAGGCCGACCCCCATCCCCGAGCGGTGACTGCCGCCCCGGGAGCGGCGCAGGATCAGCGGCCGGTATCCTTCAGTAGTATCAAGATCGAATCTCCAGATCTCCTGCGTCGCACCGCCGGAGAGCCGCTTCAATCCGGAAATGTCGCGCGCCGCGGGATCAATGCGCGGCGCAAGCGCCGCGAGGGCCGCGCGTACCGCGTCCTCGCCCTCGGTTGCGGAATTCATCTGCGCGGAACACCCCTCAGCGCGGAATTTTCTTGGCGGGAGCGCCGTGGCCTCCCTTCCCAGATCTCATATGAGACTATAATCATGCACTCATCGTGTCTATTATTAAATGACGCAGGCAGTGAGGGGGGCGATCATGGCTGCTGAAGTAAAACTGGGAAATTCCCCGGCCGATGCACCTTTCAAGGATTGGCCTGTCAAAGGGCCCGCGATCACCGTGGAGTACCGTGATGACGGCTGCATTCTGCTGAGGTCGAAGCACGCCGTCGGCGAGGAGCCGCGTTCCATAGCGCACCTGTTCATCGACCAGGCTTCGACTTTTCCGCAGCGCCCCTTCATGCAGCAGCGGCTTGGCGGCCGCGGACCTTGGCGCGCCATCACCTACGGCGAAGCGTTGCGTGCGGCGCAAGCAATCGCTCAACATCTGCTTGATCGCAATCTGTCGGCCAATGACGGCGTCATGGTGCTGTCGAGCAATTCCATCGAGCATGGTCTCATCAAGCTGGGTTGTTACCTGTCGGGCGTTCCCGTGATCCCGATCAGCCCAGCCTTTTCGCTGCTACTGGGCGATCACGGCCGGTTGCGGCACTGCTTCAACACGACGCGGCCGCGCATCATCTTTGCCCAATCAGGTTCAAGCTTCGCCCCCGCGTTTGCCACCTTGCGCGCGCTGGATTCGAATCTGAATTTCATCACCGCCGAGGATCACTCAGCGGACTCCATCGCGCTCGACGTGTTGTTGAAAACCAAACCGACCGGTGCCGTGGCGGATGCGCTGGAGCGGGTAGGGCCGAACACGGTGGCCAAGTATCTTTTCACCTCGGGATCTACCGGCATGCCGAAGGCCGTGCCGCAGACCCACGGCATGATGACTGCGCTGATCGCCGGCCTCGAAGGACTGAATCTGCCCGAGCACGTCGAGGAGCCCGGCTTTGTCCCGCGAACGCTCGAATGGATGCCGTGGAGCCATATCTCGGCGGGCAATATTGGTTTCAATGGCGTGATCAAAAGCGGCGGAACGGTGTTTCTGGACGATGGCAAGCCCATTCCCGGCCTGTTTGAAATCACCATGAGAAATCTGCGTGACGTGCAGCCGGTGGTGTTTGGCTCTGCGCCGATTGCATTCGGTCAGCTGGCTTCGGCGATGGAGAAGGACGTTGAGTTGCGCCAGGCCTTTTTTAAGAACTTACGCTACATGGCCTATGGCGGCGCGACGCTCTCGAATGATATTTACGAGCGATTGCAGGCCCTTGCCGTATTGGAGACCGGCCAGCGAATTCCATTGACCACCATGTATGGAGCCACCGAGACTCAGGGAATCTCCATGACTCACTGGGTGACGGAGCGGGTCGGTTTGATAGGCCTGCCGTTGCCGGGACTGACCATGAAGCTGGTGCCCAACGGGGCCAAGCTGGAAGTTCGGGTTAAGGGTGCGACGGTCGCTTCCGGGTATCACGGCGATCCTGCAAAAACCGCGGCCGCGTTCGATGAGGAAGGATTTTACAAACTGGGCGATGCGGTGCGGTTCGTCGATGAGAAAGACCCGTCCCAAGGGTTGGTGTTTGACGGGCGCGTGACCGAGGACTTCAAGCTCGATAGCGGCACCTGGGTGTCGGTCGGCGTATTGCGGCCGGCGATCGTGGGCGCGTGCTCGCCCTATGTGCTCGACGCCATCGTCACCGGCCAGGACCGGCCGTACGTGGGCGCTCTGTTGTGGCCGTCGGCCCCGGCGCTCGAACACTTTCGCAACTCCGATGGCGGTCTTGATCTCGAGGCGCTCACGGAGGCGATCCGGATCACTCTCGCCCGGTTCAACGCCACCGCCGGCGGATCTTCGCGGCGCGTCGAGCGCTTTGCGATTTTGACCGAGCCACCTTCTCTGGCAGCCGGGGAGATGACAGACAAGGGCTACGTCAATCAACGGCTGGCGCTGGAAACCCGGGCGGCCGCCGTTGCCGGTCTCTATCAGAACCCGCCACCCGCTAACGTGGTAATCGTCCGATGAACATGCCGATCGAGTGATCGGTCAAAGAGCAGGGGAGCATTGCAATGGATATATCCAAACAGGTGGCTGTCGTTACCGGAGGGGCGAGTGGGCTGGGTGAAGCCACCGCCCGCGCGCTCAATGCGGCCGGGGTAAAGGTCGCAATCTTCGACCTCAACGAAGCCAAAGGCGCCGCCCTGGCAAGGGAAATCGGCGGTGTCTTCTGCAAAGTGAACGTGACGGACGAGGCCAGCGTCGACGAGGGCTTCGCCAAAGCGCGAGCCGCCCTCGGACAGGAGCGAATACTGGTCAACTGCGCCGGTACCGGCAATGCAATCAAGACCGCGAGCCGCGACAAGACCACCGGTGCCATCAAGCATTTTCCGCTGGATTCCTTCGAAGCCATCATTCGCATCAATCTGATCGGCACGTTCCGCTGCCTGGCCAAGTCGGCCGCGGGCATGATGACCCTGGCTCCGCTCAAAGACGGCGAGCGCGGCGCGATAGTCAACACCGCAAGCGTTGCCGCCGAGGACGGACAGATAGGACAGGCCTCCTACTCGGCGTCCAAAGGCGGCGTCGTGGCAATGACTCTGCCGGTGGCGCGTGATTTGTCGTCGGAAGGGATC
>Ga0210388_10002345_pt1 | contig 14719 bp, 14 predicted proteins | sample IncBWC19OmetaG_FD_155485 | JGI IMG/M metagenome (GOLD analysis project Ga0210388, IMG submission 155485) | Forest soil microbial communities from Barre Woods Harvard Forest LTER site, Petersham, Massachusetts, United States - Inc-BW-C-19-O ...
AAGACGAATTCACCGTGTCGCATAGAGTGACAAATTGTTTTACGGCGGCTTCGCGCGCGGTGTGGCGCGCTTGCTCGATTTGCGGCCTGTTCAATGCATTTTCTTCATGCAGGCGCTTCTGCCAGACGGAAGTTTTCGCACCTCTCAGGCGAAGCTGTTCGGATGTACTGCGTGGTCTCCCCATTTTTTTCATAGGTCTCCTTTCAGACTTTTGCGACGCTGGGTGTCGAAAACTCTTCGATTTCAAGAACAAGTCCTTTGTTTTGAACGGGGTTTTTGTGCCCGTAACCTATGGTTTTTCATAGTGTTGGCAAACTTTTCAATCAAAAGAACTTATGGGACTATAGGTGACGCGCTGCGCGTGTCGCTCTCAGTGAGTGACTGCGCGTCCTGACCACGCCATTCCGGTACAATACAGTTATATATTATACTGGTTAACGATTTAGAAGCGGTTGAGATAGTCACGGATAATGACAGCGCCGACTTCAAGACAGGCGACGAATGCGAGCGACCAGACCACACCAATAATCACAAGCAAGATCATCAGCATTACCCGCGCGTTTCGATGCGCGAAGCGTTCAAAGTCACTTCACGCGTTACTAAGTAGCGCAGGAAATTTGCGATGGAGCGGCCTTGCTCTGCCGAGACAGCGGCCAAGCGTTGTGCGGTCTCTAAAGGCAGGCGTGTCGAAACAGCGACCAGTTCAGTCGAAGGGTTTTGCATTTGTAACTCCTGTTTTGAATTTGTTCTTACTACAAAGACTGCTATGCGGCGACTGGCGTACTCGATGCAGGTTGATACCAGCAGCGGAACGTCAATCGAGGATTTTTCTTTCGAGACCGTTTTCTTTTTTTGCGCGGGTTGAATTCACAGACCTTTGGTAATCCTGGATTCAACGCTTCGAATTCAGACACACGCGTACGCAGTTCTGGTGCTGCGTTTCCATTTTTCAATGGTGTTCCCCTGTTGAAGCTGGCCGGGTCCTTGGCCTTTATTGCGAGGATAGTGATGGTTCGTGTTTCACAGTAAACCCTTTCGGCGCAAATAGCAAGAACTTTTGGAACGAAATGTGACAAACGTTTCCTGAATAGCAACAGACGGTCGCGGCGGCGGTGATCGCGGCGGCGGCGCGGATAGGGGTTGTCCCAACCCTGTCCCACCCTTGTCCCACCCTTGAAAGTCGTTAAACCTTTTCGCTGCTATGCGTTGTCCCACCCGTCCCAGTGTCCTGGGTGTTTGCCATTCTTCCAGGAAATTTGCTTTTCCCCTCTATATACTATTTGACTTGGATGAGTGGGACAGGTAGGACAAACAACACAAAACACTGGAATTATTTTGTCCCACCCTCAGTTTGAGGGTGGGACAAGGGTGGGACAAAAAAATCACGATGGCCCGATCCTACGCGGCCTTCTCGTACACGAACGCTTGTTGCCATCCCGCCTCTGCTGGTGCTTCGTTCCAATCCAGTTCTTTGAACCGCTTGGAATCCCAGTCCTCGCGTGCCTTCGCTAGTGTAGGGATTTTATAGGCCCAGTCGCGCGTTCCTGTTTCGAACAGTGGTATGCGCACCCTGGCGTAATTCATCCCCGGTCTTCCGCGTCCGCTTCCCGCTCTGAAAAACATTCCAATGGCAACCTCACGCAAGCCCGACCATCGGCGACCATCGCGGCGCAAAGCCCACTGAACAAGATCGCCTGAGCGCATGTACGCACAACCGTCCTTGTCCACAATTCCAGGAATTTCGCCGCTCTGCAAAATTTCGTACCACACATCGTCGATGCCTTTGAGCGAATATCTTTTTTGCTCGTCCAGTCCAACACTTTTTGGAGCTAGACGCGGATTGTGTTTACTCACATCCAGGTGCATAAGATAATTGAGCAACGCTTCTTTGCCTTGGTGGTCTTTCTCATGCTTCAGGGCTTTGAAATACTTATGATCCTGCATGTGCTCCTCTGACACGTTGAAGACTGCGAATCGACGGCTGCCCAGACCAGCGGGAACAACCCAATTACTGTTGGAGCTAATAAACAGGTGAATGCGATTTCTGGATTGCACCAAGTCCACACCCTTTGCTTCAATGGCCAGGGCATCGTCTGTGACGATGATCTTCAGCGTGGATTCATGCTGCTTGTTTTCAGCAAGGAACGCCTCGTTTGCGAGGCAAACGGAGCAATCCATCAGGTGCTTGTTGAAACGTCCGACTAGATGCTCCGCGTTTCCTACGGTCAAAAAATGCTGGCCCCAGAGTTCGCCGAAATATTCGACAAATGAATTTTTGCCGCCCCCTTCGTCGCAACGAAGTACCACAGCAACATGGCCCGGCTCACCGGGTTTTTGAATCCAATAGGCCATTTGACGCACCAGCCAGGAAGACAGTTCCTCGTTGTTGTCGCAAATGACTTCCTTGAGGTGTGCCAGAAAAAGCTTGCATTTCTCCGGCCCGCCTTGTGGCTGGACACTGAAACCATTCCACAAATTGAGTGTGTGCGCATCGAGTGTTTCCCCTGGCGCAAACGCGACGGTTCGATACTGCCGCCGTTTCTTGTTGTAGAGCCAGCAATCGGCGATAGGAACGTGCTCGAATTCTTCTTTCCCTTTTTTGCCTATGACGGTTTCCTTGACATGGAGATGCGAGAAACGGGATTTGAATTCTTCAAACGATTGATGGCCGATGCGCATCCGACCGTTGAAAGCATCGTCACGGTGAAGCCACATCACGCGGCAGTGCCCGCCGAAGTCTTCCACAACAAAAAAGTGTTCGTCGAAATAACAGAACGCTTCGTCTCTTGTCACGATCTCCTGGGGATCGGTGATCGCTGGTCTAATCTTGAACGGTTGCGCGATGCCATCGGCCCAACTGCGATTCAACTTATCATTTTCAAGTCTCTTATCTGTGCAGGTGTCATGGGTTGCTGCCGCTGCGCGAATTTCCGCTTTGATTGCGGTTTCGTCGCCCAATAACGCCTTGACCGCGAATGCCCTTCCAGCAGTAAAGCAGACGGTGTTAAAAGCGGTGTCCCAACCGCCCACGGTGTTTGAATCTCGTAGTGCCTGCAATTCTTTCTGGAACAGATCGCGAATCGCCTCTATCGTCAAAGGACGGTCTTCGCTATCCACTGGTAAAGCCCGATGGCCCGATATCACATCCGCCAGATCACGCCTTTCCATGATGTCGCCATATGATTGACGTTCACGCACCAACGCAATAAATCCTGGCAAATCCAATTCTTCGCCGTCTTTACCGAAGGCGATACGCGAGTCGCCGAAATAAGGCAGATTGATGCCGCTTCCAAGGTCCATCTTCATAAGTGTGGTGCCGTCATCATTCAAAATCGCTTTACCGTCTTTCCCTAGAACAGGTTTGAGTTCGAGCGTTACTTGTTTTGGAAAAACTTCCAGTCCGTCGCGCTCGTAAAGTCCAAGCATGGGCATATATTTCTGAATTAGCTGCCGCGCCTTGGAAGCATTGAATCCATCCGGCTCTTTGAAAAAAAGCCAAATATGCGCGGACTTCGGGGACTTGGATCTTGTGATAATCAGCGGCAGACCCATCTCCGTGATCTTCAAAGCCACAGCAACATGGTCAACGGAAGGGTCTGAGTCTTTATGCCTGTCCACGTCACCTGCCGCAAAGTGGCTCTTTCCATCGCGATTGATGGGAATAGACAATAGTCCCGGCTCGATTCCGGCCAGATGACGCTGGAAATCCGCTGCTTCAATCGCCCTTTCAACCGCCTGATATTCCACCGCTCGCCGCACATAATGGGCATTCGGGTTGCCCTGAAAAAGCTTCGCAAACTCAATGGCCAGGTTATCCACTGGCGTCACTTGCTCAATCGTTCCAACCGTTTCCATCGTCTTCACGCTTTCGAATCGATTTGTGTTTCAAAAAGCAAAACGGCCAGTCAACAACCTGGCCGTTCTCCCTGCAAATGCAAAATCAAAAAATCACACAAGGTCCCCCGTCCAAATCGGAGCTTTGCCGCAGGCTTCAAACAGACTATTGTCCAAGCGACGCAGCAACCTGTTCAATCCATTGTTGCTGCATTTTTTCCTGAGGACTTTTATGTTGCGATAGGTACGGCCAAACGCGAGGAATTGCGAAACGATCCGCTCGCGCAATTCTTCTGGGAGTTGCGCGCAAATCTGGCGCACAGCATCTGCGTCAAATTTCCATCGGCCTTCATTCTCTGCGCCGCGATGAATCTCTAGCATGACCAGCGCGCGAAGGTTCGGCTTCTTGAAATCTTCGGCACTGTATGGACGGAGTGTAAGTCTCGTATTGCGGGGTTCAGTCGTGAGGCTCATTGCTTGCCAGCCTTTCAAGGTTTTTTTGTGGGGGCCTGAGTTACCAGGCCCCCGGACACTTCCCTTGGTCGGTTGGCAGTCTGCGTCTTTCGGGCAGTGACTGTCGGCCTGGGAGGGCCGACAATTTCGTGTTACAGAAAGGCGTTGAATGTCGCTGCCGACCGTAGAAAATGTCCCCAAAAACTTTCTTTTAAGTTTGTGATTCGATGTTGCACGCGGAGTGTATTGCCTTGCAGCCCCGACTACCAGTTGGTCGCAGGTATAGGTTCCGGCCAGATTGGGTTGAGGGGGCCGGGCCGCGAAACTCGGCCCCCTCTTTTTCAGATGTTCGAGGTATAAAACTCTACCACTATATGTTGTGGGGTTCAATGGCTAGGCCACAATCTTCGACGGAAGAGTAAACACTTGCTGTCACTTTTTTTGCCACGTGGGTTAAATCTGGCGCGCCGCTAGGGCTTAAGCCCTTGCTGATCCGCGCCAACAGAAACCCGTGATTGCAGTAATCCTACACCCGCAAACGCCAAAAACAAAAGCGGCAGCGCCCCTATCGCGAAGACGCTGCCGCACATCTATAACTGTACTAGTCTCACTTTAAGTTACGCCGCTTTTTTCGGAAAACGGGCAATGAAGTCCAGGATGCTTTTTTTCTCAACCTCTTCGACCGCGACCGCGCGCGCCCAGGATTCCATATCCATCACAGCTTCGACCGCGTTCCGAATTCGCCGCCGTAGTTCATTCGGCGGCAATGCATCCAGCTCAATACATTTGTTGCTGTATTGCACGCGGAAACCCGGCGTCCGCGAATCGCTTTCCTTCGCTTTGAAAAACGGCAGGTCATATTTCTTTATGTCCTCGGGGAAGATCGCCAGTCTGGTCATGGTAAATGGTGGAGCACCCTGCTCAAGTACACGCCGCTTGGCATCTTCCTCGATTCCATTTTTACCTGTGCCCGAAGAGTCCCAGTCGCCCGCATAGAAAATCTCAATGGGCTTATCGATGCACTGAAGACGCTCAGCACATTCATGGACTTTAGTGGTGGAATTGAATCCCTTGCAGGGATATATACTGACGCCCAATTCTTGGCAGAGACTTTCAATCGATCCAATGACGGCATCCTTTTCCGTCCAGATTTCCACATACTTGGGCTGCATCGTCCAATAGTCCCTGTGGTAGTCCTTACTCACATATCGAAGGAACTGTGTCGGATTGTTCCAACCACCTGCCGTATAGTCTGCTCGGGAACGGTCTACGATAAAATCATAATCGCAACGCCCATCCCTTCGAGCCTTTGTCATTATTCGTGACACTTTCTTATAGCTGGCGGTGCTGTTCACCATAAGGGCTTGCCCGGATTTACCCTTGGTGCTCACGATGCGGTAAAACAGTTGGCGAATTGTCATTGGCCATTCTTTAGTAAGGATGCGGATGGCCGCTTTTATCAATAATGTGATCGGCTTCGTTTCACCTCTTGGCATTTGATCTCCTCATTTCTATTGTTGCACAAGTCATTATCCGTGACACTTTCTTGTAGTTGGCGGTTGTGTTAGCCATCAAAGCGTTTCCCCTTGCATCCTTGGCGTTGACCAACCCATAAAACAAGTGGCGGATGGTTATCGGCGATTCTTCACCCGCTTCGATCAAAAACATGATCCCGTTGGTTTTCCCTCTTGGCATCTGCTGTCCTCATTTCTATTGCTGTACTAGTCCCACTATAGATTCGCCGCTGCCGGATCGTGCTGGTCAGTCGGCGAACACAAATGGTGTGGCAGGCTCCGCGTCAACGAAGCCTGCCGCACGTGGTTTTTACGCTGCCTTGCTGAGCACTTCGTACTTTTGTCTGAACGCTGCAACGTCCGGCAACGAAAACCGGACGATATGGTGCGGCCCATCATCGAATGCATCGGTAAGCTCGCCGCCAGATTTGGAAACAGCGGTGGTGATTAGATTTTTGACGCGCCGCTTCTCGCGTGGATCGTCATACGGTCGGAAACTGATAGTCGCTTCCCCATCGTTATAGTAGACCACCAGGTCTCGGGAGTTTTTGCTTCCAAGTCGGACCCTAAACTTCTGCTGATTGTCCATAATTATCTCTTCCCTTTCTGCCGCTGGCCTTGACCAGTTCGGCGCACACAAGTACACCCGGACGCACGAAAACACGATGGCACCTATCGTGACGCCAAGTGCGTCCAGGCTCTTTTTAAGCTGCTTTTTTGCTGAGTCGTTCGTGGACGCGCAGCATGACGGTTTCAGGAACCTTGATGGTCAGATAAGCGCGTTTGCTGCGGGTTTTTGGTCTGTCGATTTTCAGAACACCCGGCGTGTCTCGAAAAAGTGCGCGGACCGTATCGGGTGATAATCCCCAAAGCTCTGCAATTTCTACAACGGAGTAGTGACGTTCAGTTGCGGACATCGGTAGACCTTCCATCTGAGGAACGGATTCTCTCGGTAAGCTATTCGGCTGGACCCTGACAATCCGCTGAACGCGAGACAAATGTTAGGCCGGAACATTCCCCGCGTCTATCGATTTGTCAAGTTTTTACGATTATTTACCGCCTCTTGCACGCGTAAGAGTAACTACCCCCGCTGGCATTTTCGGTGCAGCCAAGTCCATTACACGATCCATCGCCGCAATGTGAGAGTCCTCTAGCTCTTTCACCCAAGGCAGGTACGCTCGTTCGGTAGTCGTGACGCTGGAATGGCCAAGCGCCTTACTTACGGAATGGATAGGCACGCCATGACGCAACCACCAAACTGCGGCGGTATCTCTCAGCATTTTTGCATGCGGCCTGCGTACTCTAAAATCCGTCCGTACTTCGACAATTCCGGCCAGCTTGAACAGTTCCCGCAGACGGCGCGACCACTTCCCGGTGTTTGAAGCCTGTCCGATATGGTTCGTTCGAAACGGTCGCTCTGCTGTGCAACCCGGTTCCAACGGAAGAGACCGCAACGCGATTAAAACATGCGGCGGTAGTTTCACTGTGCCTAGCTCCTTGGTTTTCTGGCGACGATACCGAAGTACATCGCCAGTGATTGACTCTGGCCGAAATTCTACAGCGTCCACAAGGTCCATTGCGCTCCAGCGTAGCAATTCGACAAAAGTACGAATCCGCTCCTGCCAATGCTTGCGTTTCTCCGGTGACTGAAATTCTGGTGGATCATATTTCGACACTGCGGCCAGGATGGTCTCATACTGTGCATCTGAAAAAATGACGGTGCGGCTCCCCTTGCGTGCTTTCAGTGGTTTCATTTTCCGCGCTGGATTGTCTGTGATCCAGCCGCGCGATTCGCAAAAATTGAAAAATCCTCGCACCATGTGCCATCGGTTTTTCTTCGTAAGGTCATTCCATTTCCAAGCCGCACGCCAGTTGCTCAAGTGCTGGGACGTGATGTCTTGGACATAAACTGGCCGCTGTGCGAGGGGGAGGGTAGCAATCCATGCGAATAGTTTGCCCTCACGCCGGACAGCTTTGGTTGCTGGATCGATATCTCCCCAAAAGACCCTGTTCAGTTCCACTGTACCGCCATCGCCTAGTACGGACTCTTTGTCCACGAGATAGGCGCTAATGGCGTCCACAAGTGAAATTTGCTCCAGTTCCTTTTTGGTGCGGAGTTGTCTTAGCTCAATTTGTTCCGGGTCCCATGAGTTGCGCAGGTCCTTGGCCTGTCTTTCCGCTTCGATCCAAGATGCCGTATGCGCGGACTCCATCCGGTTTTTCTTATGATCGGCCTCATACACCAAGAGGTACTTTGGGCATTGGCATTCCCTATCCCCAGGTCTGTTAAACTCGCATCCGTTCTTGTGCCTGGCGAAGACTCTCACCGTGTTTCTCGTTTTAAGAGTGTTCATAGCTTCCTTTCGGGGGAGCCATATCCTAACAGTATTGCAAAAGTATTGCAAATCATTTTAGGACCATCACGATACCCGCATAAACATTGGCTATTTACGTGTTATGTAGCTGTTGATCATGATCACCAGCGTGAGCTTGCGTCGCAGCGAAAGTTTTCGGGGCCACTGCATTTTAGTTATTCGCGCCTCGTTCCGTTCCCGGCACAACATGGGCAAGTAGAAGCAGCTTGGAGCTGACTTTCAAGCGAGCTCGGGTGGTCGCGCCAACGTCGATGGCCACACGCACGCGGGCATCCTCGACCACAAACTGAACCATTCCTCCCGAGCCGATAAAATTGCCCATGTCCGCGACCGTGAGGACGCTGGATCCGCGCAAGACAGTGAGAATCGCGGGCAGGCGTTTCTTTTCCGATTCACTGATAAACAAAATGTGACAGGCGCGCAGGTTGTCCGTTGCCTGGAAATTCTTGACCTGCAGATCGCGGCCCAGGACGTTTTTCCCTTCGACGAGACGCGTCAATTCCCCGCCGATGGGAGTTTCGCCCACGAATCCAACCACCCATTTTCCGTGGGGATCGGCGCCCGGATCGTCCGGCCATTCCACAAATTTCAGGAAATTGAAGAGGTAGGCCGCTTTCACTTGAAATTCGGTGGGAGACTGGCCGGCACAGACAGGAAGATAGGCAAGGAGAAAAGTTCCGGCGAGGATCAGCGCCACGAGAAATACAAAAAGCGGCCCGCGCATCCGTACGCAAGGAATTGAAATGCGTGGACGCAACGAACAAAGGCCGATTTGTCTTCCGTTCCATAGGCGCTGCACATTTGCACCGTGGCGGCGGTCCACCTGAGGTAAACAATTTTCCACACTTGGTTGAGCGGTTGACGAATGTAATGCGTGGTCGTCACGAGAATTAGAATCTCCACCGCGCCATGGCGTAGGCGCTGCGCTTGGCCTGATTCGCGTCAATGCTGTGGAGGAAATCCTGAAATTCAAAATGGTGATCCCGCAATAGATTTTGCCCCACAAGGGAAATGCTTCCTCGTTCGCCCAATTTCCAGTTCAACTGCGTATCGATCCGCGTGTAGGAGGGAATATTTTCGGCAGGAAAGCGCCCGACGAAATAGGCCGACGCATTCCATTCAAAACCGTGGGATAGATCGACGCGCGAGCGGAGCTGAGCGGAATGGCGCGGGCTGCTCCCTTCCGCGATTGCAACCGAGGTTGTGTCCTGGCTTGTGGGCTCAGTATGCATGTGAATTTCTTCAAATGCATAGCCAGCACTGACGTTCCAACGATTGGCAATCTTCCAATTCGTTGAAATCTCGAACCCGTGCGCTTCTCCATCTAAAAGATTTTCGTAAATCAGAGGCAGGACCAGGTGCATCGGCGCGGGAGTGACCTCGAGAATCGGCGCGCCGGGCTCGAGGGTTTGCTGGCTCTTGTAGTTGTTGAAATAGGACGCGAAATCGATCGAAAACTTTCTCGAAAAAGTTGTCCGATACCCCAATTCGTAAGCGGACATGATTTCATTTTGGTAGTTTGGATTCCCCGTGATCTCGAGCAGAACTGGAATGCCACCCGACCCTGGAAATTCCGAAATGGCTGAGTGGATCGCTTCATCAGTATCGGCAGGCGTGCGGATGGGCCTGGAGTAGGCCGCCCACAGCATGTTGTGGTCGCCGATCTGCCATGCAATGCGCGCGCTCGGCATGGGCGCCCAGCCCGTGTAGTAGTTGCGTTCCAGCTTCGCGCCGACGGTCAGGTAGAGGCGATAGGGAATCAGAGCAATTTCGTCCTGCGCAAATGAGCTGAAAAGATAACCAGATGCGAAGGGAGGATTCAACGAAACGAGCAAGTTCCCGTCCGAATGCGAAGTAGTGTAGCGGGCGCCCAATCCCCAAAGAATGTTTTGACGGTTTCCCCAGAGGATATGGTGCTGGAACTCCACATTTAAAGTCTTGCGGCCCTCCCGCAGGGCGTCATTGCGCTGATACGTATCATAGGAGAATTCCAGCGTCGTGCCAGTCCGCGCAGAGAATGTGTGATTCCAGAGGGATTGAATGTATCCGCCGGATAAGTTGGCAGGAGAATCGGTAAATTGGAAGTTGGGCGACGAAATCGACACGAGCCGAGTGACCGGGATGTTTTCTTCACCCGTATATATATTTCCTTGAACCATGAGTGAATCGCTGGCGGACAATGAGGTGTCAGTCCGAAAACCTCCGCTGAGGAGATTCCAGGCATCTCCCCCAGCCAGCCCTCCGCCGTTGGGCGTGTGATTCTCATTTTGGTACTTCGTGTAAATTCGATAGTCGGTTTTGCCCTCCAGGGTTCCGCCGTATTGCACTGTCCCAAATCCCTGATCGAGGTTGCCCCCGCCAGCCGTAACGAGTCCGCCCTTTGTTTCATTTGCTTTGCTCGTAATGATGTTGATGACCCCGTCGACGGCATTCGCTCCCCAGACCGATCCCCCCGGCCCGCGAATGACTTCAATTCTCTCGATGTCCTCGAGAGGTAAATTCACCACATCCCAAAAAACACCGCCGAAAGTCGGCGTATATACCGCCCTTCCGTCCAACAAGACCAACAGTTTGTTGCTAAACCTGCCGTCAAACCCTCGAATCGAGATGGCCCAGGTGGTCGCGGTAATCTGCGCCACATTCACCCCCGGAACCATCCGTAGCAAATCGGGAATGTTTAGTGCTCCGGAGTTGCGAATATCTTCCGCCCCGATGACGAATACTGCCGAAGCCGTGTGCGAGAGTTTCTCTTCTGTACGGGAAACAGAAGTCACCTGGACGTTCATCAGATCTTCGATGCTCATAGAAACGAGGTCCGCCGATTTGGAGGAATCCTGCGCGTTGTCCTGGGCGAATCCAGGGATTGAGAGGGCAGCAATTGTAACCATACAAAGAAGCCATTTCACGATTGGCCCTCCCTTTCAGGTCCGGAAGATTCACTGGAAGCCCGAAACACAGGTGCCGTGTATTCCGTTGAACACATCTGTCCAAGTCGATCCATGCAAATCGGATTCCATCGGGAGGAGAGGAAGATTCAATTACTCGTGCACTTTCAACCATCAAACAGATAAGAGAAAATTAATCAAACAGGGATGGCAGAGCCTTATCCCGGATTGGGATTTTGAGTTTCAAACGAGCAATATGGCGGGGTCCCTCGATTCAATCGCACGAACTTTGCGGGCGAATGAAGGATTGTCAGGCTCCTCAGACACGATTCGCATCGCCCCGGTGGATTTCATTTTCGAAATTCGGAAAATAGACGCGGACTCGATTCTTTCTCTTTGCGCTAGTATGGATGCGCGCCTTCGGAACCCGGAATCCGGCGGGACGCGGTTTTCAAACGCTGTGGGATTGGAGTGAGCAAATGGCCCCCTGGTTCGAGGGCGTTGGAAGCGCAGCGGCAGCGTGTACAACGCTATGTTGGCTGCCGCAAGCGGTGAAAATCATTCGCGAGAAAAGAACCGAAGGCATCTCGCTGATCACGCAGAGCGTTTTTACTCTCGGGCTCGCGCTCTGGGCCGCCTACGGATTTCTGCTGAACAACCGGCCTCTCATATACGCCAACGTCGTCACGCTTGCCTTCGCGTTGGCCATCTTGATTCTTAAACTACGTTATCCGTGAACTTGGCTTGCGGGAATGTGCAATGGGTGAGATTCCGCTCTATTCCGCTCGATCGATCGAACTCTGTTTTGGGACCGAAGAAATCTTGGAGGCGCGGGTCGGATTTGAACCGACGAATGGAGGTTTTGCAGACCTCTCCCTTAGGCCTCTTGGGTACCGCGCCGAAACAACAAAGTATAGCGAATCCGGCGGCGACTTGTCAGTCGCGGTGGTGGCGCCGGCATCTTGCCGGCGATTTTTCGAATTTTGGGGAAACCGGCAAGCCGCCGGCGGGACGCCGGCGCTACACGACCTAGCGCGACGCTACGGGCATGACTTGCGCTTCGCGAATGAAGCGCGCCGATTCCTCGGGCGGTGTGGGACAGATGTAGAATCCCGTGCCCCACTCGAATCCTGCCACTTTAGTAAGTTTGGGGATGATCTCGATATGCCAGTGATAATGCTCGCTGGTTTCCTCTCCGATCGGTGAAGTGTGAATCATCAGGTTATATGCCGGGCGGTCGAGCACAACATCGAGGCGTGAGAGATTGTCCTTAAGAACTCTCGCGAGGCCCGAATAGATCAAGTTATGTTGGTTCTCGAACGCCGAAGCATGCTGCTTCGGCAGGATCCACATCTCGAACGGAAAACGCGGAGCATACGGCGCGATGGTCACAAATTGGTCTGTCTCTCCGATCACGCGCACCGCTGAATCCTGCTCCTGGCGAATCATGTCACAGAAAATGCAGCGCTCTTTGTCGTAGTAATAGTGGCGCGAACTGTCCACTTCCTCGCGCACGCGCTTCGGAACGATGGGCAGCGCGATCAATTGCGAATGGGGATGCTCGAGCGACGCGCCGGCCGCTTCTCCATGATTTTTGAAAATTAAAATGTAGCGGAAGCGCCGGTCATTTTTCAGGTCGAGCATGCGATCGCGGAACGCCCAGAGCACGTCTTCGATCTGCTTTTCGGACATGGTGGCGAGCGTGCTGCGATGGTCGGGCGTCTCGATGATCACCTCGTGCGCGCCGACGCCGTTCATGCGGTCGAAGAGCCCGTCGCCTTCCCTGTCCAGGTCGCCCTCAATGCCCAGCGCGGGAAACTTGTTTGGGACGACGCGCACCTGCCAGCCAGGGGTGTTGGGGCCGCTCCCGTTGCGCCCGTACTGGAGAACTTCGGGCGGCGTTTTCGATTCATGCCCGTAACAGAACGGGCAGATGCCGATTCCCTTGATCTCGACGCTTTCGCGAAGGAAATCCGTCGGCCTTTTGGCGCGATCAGTGGAAATAATGACCCATCTTCCAGTGATGGGATCCTTTCTTAACTCAGGCAACGACTCCTCCTCGCTCGGGGGTCTCCACTACTCAGTTTAGGACATTGTATGGAAAGAGATATTTTAAGCCCGCTTCGTGCTGAATGTAACGGGAAACAGCAGGAATTCTTCCTAAGCAGCAAATGCGCCTTTGTGAAGACGCACGACAGGGCGGCTGCCGGGAAGGGCTTCAATCGCGAGAATATCGAATCGGAAGGGAACGCTGTTGGCGCGATACTCGCGCAGAAATTGGCGGGCCATGCGCGAGAGGAGGCGCTGCTTCTCCGGCGTGACTGCGTTTTCGGGAGAGCCTACATCGTCGCGGGGAGAGGTGCGCGTTTTCACTTCAACGAAGGCAAGCGTCTTGCCATCGTAGCCCACGAGATCGATTTCGCCCTTGACGCCGCGCACGGTGAAATTTCGTGCGACCATCACGTAGCCCTTCCGGCGCAGATACCAGTAGGCGTACGTCTCGCCGCGCACTCCGGTGCGCCTCGCTTTGAGTCCTGAAGCGGCAGAACGCGCGGGGACCACCGATGATTCAGCGAGGCCCTTTCGTGCGGCCCAATCCACAAGTCCGAATATTGTACGGGCTAACATGGGAAGAACAACTCCATCCGACGAGCAATCTTGAGTCCAGCCGAAGAGTCTCCAGATTTTCTCTGTGCCCTCTTTGTTAGAAGCCTTCCTCGAGCATGGAAAAAGCTTTTACCACAGAGCGCACAGAGAACACAGAGAAGAAAAAACCGAAGCAGACAGAGACCTTATGCGGACTTCCCTACTTCAATGATGCACTCTTCGAGCGTGCGAGCGGCGAATTCGGCTTGTTCTTCGTCGATGAGGAGCGGCGGCGCAATGCGAACCGTATTCTCGCCGGCGCCAAGGAAGAGAACACCTTTCTCGAATGCGAGATCCACAATGGCTTCGCGCAGGTCTCCTGCGCGCTCTTTGGTTTTCTGATCGCGCACGATCTCGACGCCGATCATCAATCCTTTGCCGCGCACGTCACCGACGATCCGATGCCGGGCGGGCCAGTCCGCCATCCGCGCGAAGAGAAACTCCCCGACGCGGCGCGCGTTCTCGATATATTGCGACTCGAGCAAATCCATCGTGGCAAGCGCCGCCGCGACGCACACTGGATTGCCGCCAAACGTCGAAGCGTGCGCGCCCGGCTTCCAGTCCATGACGCTCGCCCGCGCAATCGTCGCCGAAAGCGGCATGCCAGAGGCAATACCCTTGGCCACGCATACAATGTCGGGCTCGATCCCTGCGTGCTGGCAGGCCCACCATTTTCCGGTCCGGCCCATGCCGCTCTGCACTTCGTCGCAGACGAGAAGGATTCCGTGCTTCCGGCAGATCCGCTGCAACTCGACGAGAAATTCCTTCGGCGCGGGAACGTATCCGCCCTCGCCTTGAATCGGCTCGACAAAAACCGCGGCCACTTCCTCCGGATCGGCCAAACGCTTGAAAATTTCACGTTCTAGATAGGTCGCCGATTCCACGCAGGTGCAGGGCGAGGGGTTGCCGTGCGGGCAACGATAGGAATTTGGATACGGGATGTGAAACACACCCGCCAGCAGTGCGCCGAACCCCTTGCGCTGCACGGCCTTGACAGCGGGCAGCCCACGCG
>Ga0210388_10002346_pt1 | contig 14718 bp, 9 predicted proteins | sample IncBWC19OmetaG_FD_155485 | JGI IMG/M metagenome (GOLD analysis project Ga0210388, IMG submission 155485) | Forest soil microbial communities from Barre Woods Harvard Forest LTER site, Petersham, Massachusetts, United States - Inc-BW-C-19-O ...
CGCGACCATCGCGGCTGGATTGAGGGGTGCTATCGCGCGTGAGGAGGTCGAGCGCCATACTTGGGTACCGATACCAAGTTCGAAGTTACCTGACCATCCGGAATACGACGACCGGATTGTGAAGACGCTACGAAGGGCGTTTGCAGGATACAACGTAGACATTCGGGACTTGCTTAGGCAATCGAGGAGCGCCAATGCTGATCATGGCTCGAACAGCAGAATGACTCCGGAAAGTTTGCACGAACTGCTGATCGTTGATCGTGACGCTTGGGAGCGGGCGCCGCCGCGCTCAATCATCCTATTCGACGACGTCCTGACCACCGGGAAGCACTTCAAGGCCTGCGAGCGACGATTGCGAGGGATAGATTCGACCATCGCGATTGCCGGAGTCTTCGTGGCTCGGCGGGCGCTACCGCGCCGCATTGACGACCTTGAGAACCTGGACGCGGTCTGATAAACGCCAAGCAGCGCAGAGGCGTCTCAATGTGTCAGCAGTTGCACATTGCTGCCGTCTGCGTCCATTGCGTACACCTCGAAGCGCCCGCTGCGGGTACTCTGAAAGAGCAACCTGCCGTCGGGCGTCCAGCTTGGAGTCTCATCCAAGTAGACTCCGTCACGGTGCGACACGCGACGAAACACTCCTGTGGCGATGTCGAGCACCACAACGTCCGCTTCGCCCTTGCTGCCGGTGTAGGTCTGGTAGGCAATGCTGCGGCGGTCCGGCGACCAGGAGGGGACCTGTATCAAGTCAGGGTACGTGGCTATAAGGCGGCGATTGGCCCCGTCTGCATCAGCGATATAGACATCAGTCGGTCTCCGCTGAGGACCGTCAGGTGGATCCGGCCATCGGGAGAATACGATCTGCCTGCCATCAGGCGAATAAATGCCATCCCAGGGGCGATCCAGCCCCGTGTTGACCGGCTGGCTGTCGGTTCCGTCCATCCTGATCGTGAACACTCCGGCCGGAGCATCGGCCCTGGTCGCGGTGTAGATCACGCGCCGGCCATCCGGAGAGATCCGTACCCATGGAAGGAAATCGCCTGCCATTATGGTGTGTCGCGCAGAACCGTCCGGGTGCACCGCATCGAGAGTTTCATGCTGGCTCTTCCGATCGATCGCGCCGAACACGATCCATGTTCCATCGGGCGTCCAGACCGGAGCAGTGTCGGCCGTTTGCGCTGTCGTCAGCTGCCGAACTTTAGATCCATCCATGTCCATAATGAAGATGTGCGTGTAGAACCACGGCGACTGGCCGGAAGGAATCACGGTTCCGCGACTGGAAGCGAACGCGATACGGCCGCCATCAGGGCTGGTAGCCGGGAAAGACCCATGGCGCTCCGGCGCAGTCGAGCTGGCGGCAAAGGCCTCGCCGCAGCTTCCCGCTAAGGCCAGCGCCGCCGCGCCCATCATGCAAAGTCGCGTGGCGGTGGTCTGAATGTAGTTGGTGTGCGTGGCCTGGCACTCCGATGTGTTCGAGTAACGATTTTCGTTGCCATCATTTTCGGCCATACGCCCATGCCGCACCACCCGTTGTGGCTGAAAATGACGCTTAGTTGTCTGCCCGAGGCCGGTTTTTTACATCCGCTAGCGCGCCCGCCTCTCGAACGAGTTCTTCGCGCTGGGTCGGCGGTGCGGACAGCCAGGCCAATAACAGGGACGGCATTTGCCCGCCTGAAGATCCTCGATCGCGCGTTGGATTCGGCGGATGCGCGTTGTTTCTTGTTTCGCCGAAAGGACCCAACAAATCCATTCATTTCGCGCCAGCGGCGTCAGATCCTTCCAAGCCGCCTGCGTCTTCGCTTCCGATTTGAGCGCCATGCGCAAGTCCGTCGGAGATTTGTGCACGGGACCGGGCTTGCCTGTTTTGCTCTCGTTCATCGTTTCATCGAAACCGTACCGGGAACATAACTCAGTGAGCAGTCTGGGTTGACTGCCACCGGTGGGGAAGCAGTGCTCCAGCAGGCTTGAATCAGTGCAATGTACTGAAAATCAAAGTGGCCACAAAGGTGGCCACAATGATCGAACTGAACCGCACGTGTAAGTATTGGTCGGGGCGACAAGATTCGAACTTGCGACCCTTTGCACCCCATGTGAAGGGGGGCCGCGTGCTGGCGGCCTATCGGCAGATATCGCCTGCTGATGGCTGCGACAACGCGTTATATGGGCGCGCCGAAAATTTACTTTCGATCAAATCGGGCTGCCAGCCTAGACTTGCTCTTCGACGGGATCAACGTTCCGCCAATCGGACCCTCTCCAGCCTGTCGTCAGCGGCCGGTTTCAGGTATCAAAACGACCACTGCTCCAACCGATTCTTAGACCGTTTTTTCCCACCTAGGGCGCAAAATTATTGACCGTCGCAATGCTTTTGTCGTTGACCGGGGGTGTGGTGTGCCGTAGTGTCTGGATTACAAGGCAGTATTTGAGCAGAGGCGACGCTGCCGCGATGCGAAAATCCATTCCGCCGGTGAACGGACGATCGCGGAGCCGCATTTTAATTTGAGAAAGGGATTTCAAGTTGAACACCGCATGTCCGCGAGAAAGGGATTTTGATCGCTGCCGGGTCGCCGAGACTGGATGCGGGGGTGACGACAAGTCGTGCGTGACTCGTCGAGCATGGAACCCAAGACATTTTGTCTGGTTACCCTTCCGTAAGATCGGCCAACTGCTGGTCGCTCTCGTGTTCGCGATAGTCCTTGGGCATCAAGCGCATGCGCAGAGCTGCTTTGTGTTCTACGGGCCGAGTGCGTATGGCCCAGTCGCACCGAGTTCTAGTTGCACTGTAATTGCTACCGAAGCCTTCGCGTATTATGCGCCGATCTTTGGGCCCGGGTATTTTACGATGGGACCACCGACGGGCACCAGCGGCGATACCGCGACTAAGGCGTCTGATTCTTGTAGCTTTCAATCCTTATTCAATGGAAGTCCCAACGGAGGGCAGAGCCTTGACGCCGAAGCGTGCCCGGCTCTTCAGTTCTGGCTCAGCGCGGTAAAGCCCCCGCAGGCAGAAACCTGCTCAGCGGACTGTGTCCTAGATCCGATCAATCCCGGCACGGGCAACGTCTATACCACTGAGACTGATGTCGAGTTCGCTGGTGCTGGGACGATCGCATACAAGCGGTACTACAATAGCTCGGATGCCTCGGGTATTGATGGAGTTCCGGGCTGGCGCCATTCCTACGGCCGATCTATCAGTACGATTTACCAGACTCCCGGTAGCCTCTACCCAGGGGTGAGTAGCGTGGTTTCACCACAATACTCGACACCGTCTGCCGCTTGCACCCAAGGGTTCAGTGCCATCCAATCATCGGTTAGCGCTTGGGCGGGCGCGACGACGACCTACTCTAACGGTGTGTGCGTTGTAGCAACCGCTGCGGCAACTGTTGGCACGTTACTGATACAAAGCGCCATGACACTTTCACCGCCCTCCACCTCGATCGAATATGATCTCGTCCGAGACGACGGCCAGATTCTCCGGTACACGTTGCAAAATGGTGTCATCAACAACCCGCCGGGAGTATCGATTCGGTTGGCCGTGACGGGATCTGGATTTACCGTCACCGACGATGACGACAATGTGGAAATCTACAGTACGGCGGGGGTTCTGCAATCGATCACCAGTCGTGCGGGCGTCGTACAGACGATTTCTTACGACAGCAGTGGGCTATTCCACGGGGTAGTCGACAGTTTTGGCAATTCGTTGACGGTGACCCGCAACACCCGGGGCACGATCGGCAGTATCGCCCTGAGTGGTGGTGGCTCAGTGCAATACGGCTATACCCTCTTGCGGCTCACGACGGTGACCAATCTCGATTCGACCGTAAGAACCTATGTCTATGGGGATTCCCGCTTCGTCAATGCACTGACGTCTGTCGTCGATGAAAGCAACACGACCTTTGCATCGTGGGCTTACGATGCGCAGGAGCGCGCTACCTCGACCCAGGAAGCGGGAGGCGCCGGTGCCGCGACGCTGGTCTACAATGCTAATGGATCCGTGACTGCGACCGATGCGCTGGGTGCTGTTCGTACGTTTAGCTACTCGCGCAGCGGGGATATCAATAAGGTAACCTCGATCAGCGGCTCGCAATGCCCCAGCTGCCAGGAATCGGCCGCCACGACCTATGATAGCGCGGGATGGATCGCCAGCCGGACGGACTACAACGGCAATTTGACCTGCTACGCCAATGATCCCGCTCGAGGCCTCGAACTCGTCCGGGTCGAAGGCTTCGCACCGGGCAGCACGTGCCCGACGACTCTGTCGAGCTACACGCCTCAATCCGGAACCTTGCAGCGCAAGATCACGACGCAGTGGAGCAGCACGTGGCGGGAGCCCGCGTTGATCACGGAGCCGAATCGCACGACGGCTTTTGCTTTTGACGGATCAGGGAATGTGCTCACCAAGACCGTCACCGATCTGACGGTGACGCCGAACGTGACGCGCGTCTGGACCTACAAGTACTTTAACAGCGGCCTTTATGGCCAGGTGCAGACCGCGACGGGTCCCCGGACCGATATCACGACGGATGTGACGAACTACACCTATTACAGCTGCACCAACGGCGGTGCTTGCGGTCAGGTCGATACGGCCACGAACGGCCTAAACCAAGTCACAATATTCAATACGTACAATGCCTACGGGCAGCCTCTTACGATTACAGATCCCAACGGGGTGGTGACGACGCTGACGTATGACGCCCGGGAGCGCCTCACTTCGAGTGAGGTGGGGACAGAGACCACGAGTTACAGTTACTGGCCGATCGGGCTGCTCAAGCTCGTGACGCTGCCGGACTCAAGCACGATGCAGCTCACCTACAATGGCGCTCACCGGCTGACGACGATTACGGATAGCGCGGGCAACAGCATCAGCTATACCCTCGACGCCTTGGGCAATCGCACCGCGGAGAACACCTACGATCCGACCAACACGCTGCGTCGGACCCACACCCGCGTGTTCAACACACTCAGTCAGCTCTATCAGGACATCAATGCCGCCGGCACCGCTGCGGTGACCACGACCCTGGGGTACGATGCGCAAGGCAATCAAACCAGCATCGATGCGCCGCTGTCGCGGAATACGGCCAAGACCTTTGATGCCCTGAACCGTTTGAGCCAGATCACCGACCCGAATAGCGGCATCACGAAATTCGGCTACGATGCGAATGACAACCTGGCGTCGGTGATCGACCCTCGCACGTTAACTACGAGCTACAGTCACGACGGCTTTGGCGATGTGACGCAGCAGGTGAGCCCCGATACTGGGACAACGAACAATACCTACGACTCGGGCGGCAACCTGGCGACGGCGACCGACGCGCGAGGCGCGGAGGCCACGTACACCTATGACGCCCTGAACCGGGTGACCAAGATTGCCTACAGCGACCAGACCCTCGTTTATGGCTATGACGCAGGGACCAACGGCACGGGACGATTGACGAGTGCCTCGGATGCAAACCATTCGATGGCCTGGACCTACGACGCTCACGGCCGAGTCACGGGCAAGGGCCAGCAATTGGGTTCAGTCACGAAATCCGTGGGCTACGCGTATACCAACGGGGACTTGATAACTCTCGTGACCCCCGGGAATCATACGATCGTTTATACCTATACCAACCACCGTGTCACCTCGATCACGGTCAACGGCACGACGCTGTTGAGCGGTGTGACCTATGATCCGTTCGGTCCCGCCACCGGCTGGACCTGGGGCAACGGTACCACCGTCACCCGAGCGTTCGATGAGGACGGCAACCCGCACCAGATCGTGACCGCCGGCGTCACCTATGGCTATACAGTCGATAGTGCCTCAAGAATCACCGGCATCAGCGACTCCGGTACGTCCACCGATAGCTGGACCTATGGCTACGATGCGTTAGACAGAGTCACCGCCGGCACGAGCTCCGCCAAGCTGCGCGGCTATACCTACGATGCCAATGGCAATCGAACGAAGGAGACGGGATGGACCGCCTACACCGCGACCGTCGCCCCGATCAGCAACCAAGTGAGTTCCACGAGCGGAGGCATCGTACGAACCTACACCTACGACGCCGCAGGCAACACAACGAGTTACACCGGCACAACGAGTTATCCCGCCGAAGCGTTTACCTTCAATCAGCGCGGGCGGATGAGTTCTGCGACTTCCAGCGCCGGCGTGACGAACTATATCTATAACGCGCTTGGGCAACTGATTGAGAAATCCGGCAACGGCGGCACGACGATACTGGTGTACGACGAGGCGGGGCACCTATTGGGTGAGTACGCGAGCACGGGCGGCATGGTGCAAGAGACCGTCTGGATGGGAGATACGCCGGTGGCGACGCTGCGGCCCAACGACGGCAGCTTGGGCTGCGCAAGCGCGCTATGCATCTTTTACGTGCACACAGATCACCTGGGTACGCCGCGCAAAATCACACGGCCGTCGGACAACGTCTTGAAGTGGTCGTGGGACCCCGATACCTTTGGCAGCGTGGTTGCTACGTCGGACTATAACCTGCGGTTTCCCGGCCAGTATTCCTTAAGCGAATCGGGATTGTATTACAATATGGCGCGGGATTACGATCCGCAGACAGGACACTATTTGGAGTCCGATCCGATCGGGCTCTACGGCGGTAGCTACTCGACCTACAGCTACACAAATAACAATCCGATCAGCAACAGCGATCCGAGTGGACTGCAGGCGCTGCCGGTGCCCTTGCCTCTACCACTCTACGTTCCTGCTGCCCCACCGGGCTCGCCCCTCAATAACGCGATCTACAATTTCTTAGAGATGGAGGCACAAGGGGCTACGAATCTCTTCGATTGGGCGAATTATCTTAGCAGCCAGGCAGGCAACGCGGTTGGCGGCGCCCTCGACAACATAATGCTAATGGCGAAAGGCGGTAAGCAAAATATTTCCAACGAATATTCACGAGCAGCCCGCAATCAGAACGATCCATGTGGCTGGCTGAGCGAACAATACGATATGGCTAGGAAGGCCGGCGATAGCGCCGCGGCTCAGAAAATAATTCAGGCGCAGAAAGATTTGGGCTGTCGAAATAAAGCGAAAAGGTGTCCCTAAAATGACTTGGTACGCTGCAACAATAATTTCTGTTGTCCGAGTGCGCACAGGCAAGCAAGAGACTTTCCCCGTCTGGGAAGATGTATGCTTAATTGAAGCCGCTAGCGACGACGACGCATTCCGGAAAGCCGAAACTCTTGGTAAGAGTCGAGAAATTGACGATCGAACTACTATGCTCGACGGAGTCGCTGCGAGCGTCGTTTATTTGGGAGTGAGGAAGGTTGGGAGAATCATAAATCCGTTTCCGGAAGCACCCGCTGAATCTCCTCCCAAGCATGGGAGCGAGATATCTTTCTCCAAATATACGCTCGCGTCTGCGAATGATTTGAATCTTTTGGTGCAAGGGAAAAGCGTACCCGTGATTTATGAAGAGTAGTCGCGGGTCTGCTGCGTGAAGGCGAAACATGGCGAGCCCTAACACTATCAGCATCGATGTTTTGAGAAAGACCATCAACGGGATTTTCGACTTCATCGAGAACGAGCAGCGCGGCGGCGCGGAGATCGAGCTGAAGCAAAATTACTATTGGTCCATTACCGACGATGTCCTGTACGCAATGGATGGGCCGCCGAAACAACTTGCTGTTGGTAGCCTGGTGGACGATTACGAATTTGTCTTATCTTCGTTTAAGAACGCGGATCAGCAACTTCCGATCATGTTCATGCATATCGCGCCCCTGCTTCAGGCGTTGTGGCAGGCAGTGCCGAACTACGGCTCGCCGTCTAATCCTAAACCTTCCGAGTCCGGGCGGTAGAGCACGAGAGGCGGCCACCCAAACATAACGCTGAGGGCATTATGCGCAGCGTTCGGGAGGAACCCGAGCCGCTGTCCGCCGCTGACGCGGCCGCATAATCAGCGCTATGTTCAAGTGCCCGCCGCCGCGTGCGATGCACTGCGCACGCGGCTGAGGAGCGGCCCAGGGCCGCACTCGTTGAGCCGTTACATTTTGTGCGACGACGAGAAGTTCGGCTGCCGAACTTTTGACCAAAACCCCGCTGCGTAAATCGGATTGCTGGCATTTTTGGATCGAGACTTTGTGATGGCAGGATAGGCTAGCGCCAGCAATCTGATCCAAGTTGGGCCATGGAGCTTTGCGGAAGTCGCTACGACTTCTCGGTGAGATCAGCGGTGAAGCCGATAGGCCGGCGCTTCGGCACTGGCGGATGCATAAGCTGTCGGATGGCTGAGAGCATGGCGGCGATGGCCTCATCGTGGGTCGCGAGCTTCTTCTCGATGCGCGCTTCGAGCTGATCGAGGCGCTTGGCGAGTTCCTTGTTGGAGCTGAGTAGCTCACGGAGCTGCACGAAGGCGCGCACGACGTAGATGCCCATCTCGACGGCGCGGGGGCTGTTGAGTACGTTGGCGGCCTGAATCGCGCCGTGCTCGGTGAAGGCCCAGGGGAGCTTGCGGCGGCCACCGCGACCGGGCTTTGATGTCGCAATTTGCGATATCAAAGCGGCGTGCTCCGTCGCGGAGAGGCGGAACATGAAATCCTCTGGAAACCGCTCGGCGTTGCGCTTGACGGCCTCGTTGAGCCGCCCGGTGCTGACACCGTAGATCGCCGCCAGCTCGGCATCGAGGATGACGCGGTGGCCGCGCAGGACTAGGATCGAGCGGGTGATATCACCGACTGGCGCCAGGGCCTTCTCGCGCGCCACAGGGGTCAGCGGCTCGCCTGGGCGAGGACGCCGTCGAGCATGTCCATGACGAGCTTTTGCTTGGCCTTTGGCAAGCGCGTGAGCTGCTCGATCTTCTGCTGAATCTGCGGTGCCGGGCCGCGCTTGCCGGGCGTGGTCTTCTCGCCGATCAGGCTCTCGACGTTGATGCTCAGCGCACGGGCCAGCGAGGGCAAGGTCGAGACCGGCACACCCCGGCGGCCGACTTCCCAGGACGCCACGGTCTGCTGCGACACGTTCAGCGTCTCGGCGAGTTGCACCTGGGTAATGGCGGCGCTCTTGCGAAGGCTGGCGATACGCGCGCCGAGCTGCTTGAAGAATGCCTTCTCGTCCGGGGTCATCGGGTCGAATCCGCTGCTGAGGAATGCGTGCATAACTTACCGTCGCTCCTGGGTGTGGAGTTGACACTACTCCTAAAAGTAGTAATCTGCACCTCAGTTATTTATTTGCAAACCCTCTTGACAGGTTTTTGCGAGGAGCCCTGGACATGGCGCGTATCCCGACCGAGGAGCTGGAGCGGCTAAAGGCGGAGGTCTCGGTCGAGCACCTGGTAGCGGCCTCGGGCGTGGAACTCAAAGCCGCCGGCAAGGATCTTCTGGGTCGCTGCCCGTTCCACGAGGACCGCGAGGCCTCGCTCATCGTGACGCCGGGGAAGAACCTGTGGCACTGCTTTAGCTGCCAGATCGGCGGCGGGCCGATCGACTGGATGATGAAACTCAAGGGCGTGTCGTTCCGGCATGCGGTGGAGCTGCTGCGCGAGGGTGCGGTCGAGGGACTGCGCAGCCGTGGCACCCGCCTATTACCGGCACCGATACACGTCGATGCGGGCGATCAGGCGCTGCTTGATCAGGCGGTCGGGTATTACCAGGAGCGCTTGAAGCAGACCCCGGAGGCGCTCGCCTACCTCGCACGTCGGGGGCTCGATGATGCGGAGCTGATCGAGCGGCACCGAATCGGTTTTGCCGACCGGACGCTCGGGCTGCGGCTACCGGAGAAGACGCGCAAGGCCGGCCATGAAATCCGCAGCCGCTTGCAGAAGATGGGGCTGCTGCGCGAATCCGGTCATGAGCACTTCAACGGCTCGATCGTCATCCCGGTCTTAAGTCCGAGCGGCGAGATCAGCGAGGTCTACGGCCGCAAGATCAACGACAACCTGCGCGAAGGCACGCCGTATCACTTGTACCTGCCCGGCCCGCATCGTGGCGTGTGGAATGAGGCTGCGCTCAGCGTTCACCCGGAAATCATCCTCTGCGAAGCGTTGATCGATGCGCTCACGTTCTGGCGTGCAGGCTTCCGCAATGTCACCGCGAGCTTTGGCGTCGAGGGGTTCACGGCCGATCACTTAGCCGCGTTCAAGCGCCACGGCACCAAGCGCGTGCTGATCGCCTACGATCGAGATGATCCCGGCGAGCGCGCTGCGGAGAAACTTGCGCCGCAGCTGATCGCTCAGGGGTTGGAGTGCTACCGAATCCAGTTCCCGAAGGGGATGGATGCGAACGAGTACGCGCTCAAACTCCAGCCTGCCGAGAAGTCCTTGGGGCTCGTGATCCGCAAGGCCGTGTGGCTCGGTAAAGGTCCTGCACCCGCCGAATCCCCAGGGCAGCAGATCGAGGAGATGGTGACGGCGAGCGCGCCGGCAATCGCCCCTTTAGCCGCTTCGGCGCCGGCGCCGATCGCGGCGGATGCCGTGAATCCTGTTGCCCCCACGGATGCGCATCCGCTCGCCGATGAAGTCGTGGTCAGTTACGGCGAACGGCGCTGCCGGGTGCGGGGCTTATCGAAAAACCTCTCCTATGAAACGCTGAAGATCAACCTGCACATCGCGCAGGGAGACGCCTACTACGTCGATACGTTCGATCTCTACAGTGCCCGCGCGCGGCACCTGTACATCGTGAACGCGGCGAAGGACCTCGCGGTGCGTGAGGAGATCATCAAAACCGATCTCGGTCGGCTGCTGCTGAAGCTCGAATCTCTCCAACAATCCCGGATCGAGGCCGCGCTGAAGGTCGAGCCGGCGGTGCCGGCGATGACCGAGACGCAGCGCGAGCAGGCCCTGGAACTCTTGCGGGACCCTAAGCTCCTGGATCGCATCCTCGCCGACTTCGACACCTGTGGCCTGGTCGGCGAGCGGACGAATAAGCTCATTGGCTATTTAGCCGCCGTCTCGCGCAAGCTCGATCGGCCGCTCGCGGTGGTGGTGCAGTCCTCGAGCGCGGCCGGGAAATCCTCCCTCATGGATGCGCTACTCGCGTTCGTCCCGGAGGAGGAGCGCATCAAATACTCGGCGATGACGGGACAGAGCCTGTTCTACATGGGCGAGACGAATCTGAAACACAAGATCCTCGCCATCGTCGAGGGGGAAGGCGTGCGATCCGCGAGCTATGCCCTGAAGCTGCTGCAATCGGAAGGCGAACTGACCATCGCCTCGACCGGTAAGGACCCGCAGACCGGGAACCTCGTCACCCAGGAGTATCACGTCGAAGGTCCGGTGATGATCCTCTTGACGACGACCGCGATCGAGATCGATGAGGAGCTCTTGAACCGCTGCTTGGTCCTCTCGGTCGATGAGAGCCGCGAGCAAACGGAGGCCATCCATCGCTTGCAGCGCGAGCGGCGGACCCTGACGGGGCTCGTGAACGGCGAGCGCAAGCAGCGAATCCTCATCCAGCACCGGCACGCACAGCGCCTGCTGCGGCCGCTGAAGGTCTTGAACCCGTACGCGGATCAGCTCACGTTCCTGTCCGACAAGACACGCACGCGGCGCGACCATGAGAAATACTTGACCCTCATCGACACGATCGCGCTACTGCATCAGTACCAGCGGGTGCTGCGCACCGCGCAAGAAAACGGCGCGACGATCGAGTACATCGAGGCGACGCGGGAGGACATCGCACAAGCGAATGCGCTCGCGCACGAGGTGCTCGGCCGCTCCCTCGATGAGCTGCCGCCGCAGACGCGGCGGGTGCTCGCGCGAGTGATCGAGATGGTCACGGCCGCGTGCGCAACCCAGCAGCTCCCGCGCGCGCAATACCGATTTAGCCGCCGCGAAGTGCGCGAGTATACGGGGCTCTGCGACACGCAGCTGCGGGTGCATCTGGAGCGGCTCGTTGAGCTTGAATACCTCCTGGTCCACCGCGGCATGCGCGGCCAGTCGTTCGTGTATGAACTGCTGTTCGATGGCCCGGCGGCGAGCGAAGCGCCGCATCTCTCCGGGCTCATCGATGTCACTACGATGGTGAGTTCGCGGGGGTCTACCCCCAAGTTCGCGGGGTCAACGCGGGGGGATCGCGGTGCCAACGCGGTGGGGTCGCGGTCTCCTGAAATGATCGCGAAGCCTGTAAATACAGCCGTTCCAGACGATCCAACGGCTGAGACCCCGAGACCGCACCTCCTGAAGCCAAACGGCCGCGAGACATCGTACGTACCCGCAGCGCCGCTCGCATGAGCGGCCGGCCGGGCAAGGTGCCGGGGCCGCTGCGCTACGCCGGCGACCCGGAAACTCGCGGGGGCTTTAGGGGCTATCTCATCGAGTTCATCGACTGGATGGGGGCGATGCACTACTCGGTGCATACGGTGAAGAATCGGCGGATCGAACTCGGCTACTTCATCGACTGGTGCGAGGAGCGCGCGATCACGCGGCCCGACGAGGTAACGCGCGCGTTGCTCGAACGCTATCGACAGCACGTGTTCCACTACCGGCGCCAGGACCACGGCGCGCCGCTGTCGTTCCAGACGCAGCACAAGCGCCTCATCTCGGTGCGCATGTTCTTTAAGTGGCTGACGCGCCAGTATCACCTCTTGTTCAATCCGGCCTCGGAGCTGGAGCTGCCGCGCACCGAGCAGCGCCTGCCGCGCCATGTCCTCAATGTCGCCGAGGTCGAGCAGGTCATCAACGCGATCGACATCAATGAACCGACGGGCCTTGGCATCCGTGATCGGGCGATGCTGGAAGCCTTGTACTCGACCGGCATGCGCCGCGGGGAGCTGGTGGCCTTGCGCATCGATGATGTGGATCTGCGCGAAGGGACCGTGTTCATCCGTCTGGGCAAGGGCAAGAAAGATCGCGTGGTGCCGATCGGCGAGCGCGCCTGCGCCTGGATCGAGAAATACCTCTACACGATCCGCCCGAACTACTTGGGTGGCGAGGATCACGGCGCCCTGTTCCTCGCCAAACACGGCGGCCCGATGGACGGCAAACAGCTCTCAGGAATCGTCAAGAAAGCCATCGAGCGCGCCGCCCTGGATCGCTTCCAGGACACCCATCCGAATGCGGCCTGTCACCTGTTGCGACACGCCTGCGCGACTCACATGCTGGAGAACGGCGCCGACATCCGCTACATCCAGGCGCTCTTGGGCCATGCGGACCTCTCGACCACCGAAATCTACACCCGCGTGTCGATCGTGAAGCTCAAAGAGATCCACGAGAAGACCCACCCGGCGCGCCTGACGCGCACCGGCACTGCCATGCTCGAAGCCCTGGTCGCTGACATCCCCGCCGTCCTCATCGAGCGCCCCGAGAACCCGCCGCCCTGAAGGCCTAACCGCCGGTCTGTCGCTACGCCGCCATCGGCAGCAGCAGCGGTGGCCGTTGCCCCGTTCTGTGTCGCTATAGGCAACATGCAGGATAGCCTGGCGGCTGCTCTTTGGACCAAAACGGGCCACCACGCCACCATCCGGGACAGCGGCTGAAGGCGAGAACTGGCCCCTTGACCGGGTCGCCGCCGAAGCCAAAACTCCTACCCCAGGCTTGTCCTCGACCGACCAGGAGAATGCGTCTTCGTCATCGCCCCTTTAGCCGCCAAGCCGCGCCCCGGAAACGCGTTCATCTACGGTGATCTTGCGTCAGAGGCGACATACATCGAGTCCGATCCGATCGGGTTGCGGGGCGGAAGCTACTCGACGTACGCATATGTAGGCGGTAACCCAATGAGCTACAACGATCCCACCGGCCAAACTAGCGTAAGCAATACCATATATTTCTTCGAATGGCTCTTTGGGTTGGGACCGCGCTACCGAAACTATGGTCCGAACAGTCTGCAGACGCAGGAGATGGAAGATTCCATTGCTGCGCAGCAGATGCGCGATGCGTTTCACAGTGCTGGGTGTAAGAATCTTAAGCACCTTTATTATGGAACCTTTCAAGCGTATTGGGATACGACTGCAAACCCATTTACTGCCGATTGGGGGAGTACAGCGTTTGAGGTAGGTGGATTCGCGGGAGGCAGCGTGACCAATAACGGAAATGGTACCGCGACTTACAGTTTCCCGAACGTATCTGGCACTCACTCATTTTGGTTTCACCTCGTTCCAGATCGGAAATCGCCAACTGGAATGATGAGCAACATAACTCAGGTGTTCACATGGACGGAGCCCACTGGCTGCGGGTGCCAGCAGTGATCCCGAATCGCACAGTAATCTGCGCGTGTCTGCTTCTATGCACGATGGGGGCGCTCGTAAGCTGCAGCAAATTTTCGCTGGATACTCAGTGGCGTAGTGGAAAGTACGTCCTGATTGCGATTGATACCCGTGGACAGATGAGCTTGACTATCGATGGCCAGAGCGGGATGTCGAGTGCGCTTGTTGGACCGACGGTTTTTTCGATCGGTGCTGACGATAGATATATTGTTGTCAAACAGCATCCGAGCACGGATGCGTATGGGGGCTTTGATCGATCTGTCACTAACTACTTTATTGTTGATCGTGCCGTCAGCTCTGGTCCTGCGGATGGTCAGAAGGCCATCCGCGGGCCTATGGGCGAGAATGAGTTCAAGACCTTTTCGGCGACATTAGCGCTTCCCGCGTTCGCCAAAACGTTCGACGATCTCAAATAATTTGAACTACTTCAGAGATTACGATCCGCAGACGGGAAGATACTTGGAGAGCGACCCGATCGGGCTCTACGGCGGCGTAAATACCTATGCATACGTGAGTGACAATCCGATATCAAATTACGACCCATTGGGTCTCGCTCAGTTTGGCTTCCGACCGCTAGGACC